>Ga0209536_100015604_pt1 | contig 10838 bp, 11 predicted proteins | sample DeeMarSeWOR28_12_FD_187461 | JGI IMG/M metagenome (GOLD analysis project Ga0209536, IMG submission 187461) | Marine sediment microbial communities from White Oak River estuary, North Carolina - WOR-2-8_12 (SPAdes) (version 2) | ecosystem: Environmental > Aquatic > Marine > Intertidal zone >... | reverse complement strand
GAGGCGCCGGTGCCGGATGGTGGCGAACCTGAAAAGAAGAAAGGCGGTGGCGAAAAGGAACAGCAGGGCCGTAAGGGATACAAGGAGGCTGATACGGAAAATGGAATTTCCAGTAAAGAGATCGAAGAAGGAATCATGCTCCTCGCCTCCGAGGATAATGTAGAGGTAGCCCTTCTCGAGACCCCCCATGGTTACGCGGGCGGCTGAGAAAGGTTTCTGACGCCAGTTGTTGCGCGGATCATCACCCAGTACGGGCAGACGGGCGGAAGGGGACAGGTATTTCTCGATGGGTCCGATGGAGACCCGGTCCCTCACTACGCGTCCCGAGGGGGCGGAATAGGCCAGGATCAGCCCCCTGGCGTCAAGGAGGTACAGCTCGATGTTGGGGTTGATGTCCATGAGCATTTCGAAGCTGTGTTCGAGCTTCCTCCCGGCATCAGAAAGCTCGCCCTCATCAAACTCGTGTTTGACCAGATAATCGGCAAGGCCCTTGTTCAGGCGCTGGTCTGCTTCCATGAGGTGGTACCTGATGGAGTAGAGGGTCCACAGAACGTTGAACGCCGCTGTTGCAAGAAACAGGGCGAGGAGGATGAGGCTTACTCTGCCGTGAAGCGTCCTGATCACGGGGTCAACCCAGATCGTCCGCGAAACGGTAGCCCACACCCCAGACGGTCTGGATATACCTGGGGTTATCCCGGTCAGGTTCCAGCTTGGAGCGGAGTTTGTTGATGTGGGTGTTGACGGTGTAGGCGTATCCCTCGAAACCGTAGCCCCATACCTGGTCAAGGAGCTGTTGGCGGGAATAAACACGGCCGGGCTTCCGGGCGAAGTGAAGGAGGAGATCAAACTCCTTTCCCGTCAGGTCGATGGGGATTTCCGAGCGGGAAACGCGCCGTTTTCCGGTGTCGATGACCAGGTCTCCTCTCCGGATAAGCTCCGGTTCGTCATTTTCCTTATCTGCCTTGAGTGTGTCCTCTCTGCGCAGGATCGTTCTGACCCTCGCCACCAGCTCCCGCAGGCTGAAAGGTTTGGTCATGTAGTCGTCGGCGCCCATCTCCAGGCCGACTACTTTGTCGATCTCTGAGGAAAGGGCGGTGAGCATGAGTATGGGGGTATATCCAGGCATGGCACGGACCTGCCGGCATATTTCCAGCCCATCCGTCTCCGGGAGCATGAGGTCCAGCACGATCAGATCATGTTCCTGTTTGGCGGCGATCTCAAGCCCCTGAGCGCCGCTGTGGCTCACGGTGACCGTGTACCCGGCGTCCTTGAGCTGATCCTCAAGGATACCTGCCATGTCCAGGTCATCTTCAATAACGAGGATCCTTTTGCCCAAATGATCACTCCTCCCGAAGGGATCTTACTGTGGTGCAATGATACAACAGGTAGACCATGATTGTCATCGGACCATGGTAAGGCGTGTTTATAAACCTGCACTTAAGTATTTGTAAAAAAATTATAATAAATTTCTTCTGTACCCGGTCCTGATGCGACAAGGGCGGCATCAGATCTGAAAAGAAAAGGATGTGTTGACAAATGATCAGAAAGGGCTATTATGTGCATATGCACATAATAGCCCTGGAGGTTAGCCATGAAGATCTGTTTCCCGGTCAATGAGAACAAAGGTTTGGCGAGTCTCGTGCACGGACATTTCGGCTCAGCCAGAGGATTTCTCATCTACGATACCGAGGCCAACGCCTTTGAGGAACATCACAATCCGGATCGCCGCCATCTCCACGGCGCATGTCAACCGTTCCGGGCTCTGGGCGGCAGGAGGGTAGACGCGGTCATCACGGGTGGGATCGGGGCGGGTGCCCTCACCGGGCTTAAACGTTCCGGACTGAAGGTTTACCGCGCTGACAGGAGTACTGTGGCTCAGAACCTGCAAAGTTTCAGGAAAGGGGTCCTCAGCGAGATAACCATCGAGGAGGTCTGCGGTGGTCACGGGTACGGGCACGGATGTGGTCAAGGGCATGGTCCCTGATGTCACCCCGCCCGAGAAAACACAGGCGCTGTTCGTGCCCCTTCATGGACGGGAAGGAAACGGTTTTCAAACCTGCGGGCACCCCTCTGGCGAAACTCGACAGGATCTTCCTGCCCCACGACGAGATGGAATCGGTCCTCCTGTGTGACCTCGAAGGCCTCACACAGGAGGAGGCAGGGGAGAGGATGGGGGTCTCCAGGGGCACGGTCCAGCGCCTGGTGACGAGCGGCAGGACCAGGATCGCCGCTGCCTTGGTGCAGGGCAAAGCGCTGGTCATAGAACCATCATGAAAGGAACACCATATCGGATTTCGGATAAGTGTCCAAGATTCACAGCTCACTGTTCGTGGATTTCAATCAGTGGATTACAGATGACTGCAATAACTTCACGGATCGCGGATCACAGCCCTTATCCCTTCCCCCACTTCTCCATATACCCCTTCACATCGAACTTCCCACGCACTCCCTTTTCACTCATGTAGCGGACCTTGCCGAATATGGGCCGCTCTCCCCAGGCGCGATCGTGAACTCCCCCGATGCTCCACGCTATCCCGGTGTAACCGCTGGGGTCCCTGCCGTCGAGCTCGTACCTGTCGTCGAGGCGGATGGCGAAATCCATGGCCTCTTCAGGGGAATTTGTCCACTCAAGGATCTTCTTGGCCCAGTACATCCGGAGATACCCGTGCATCTTGCCCCGCTTGACCATCTCCATCTGGGCGGCGTTCCATAACGGATCGCGGGTGGCGGCGTTGTCCAGAGCTTCGTAACTGTAAAGGTAGGGCCTCGGGTCGGACCGGTGTTGATCCAGGGTTTTTTTTGCCCAGTGGGGAAACCCTGAGAAGGAGTCGTAATCGGGATTGTAGAAACAGAAATTATCGGCCAGTTCGCGCCGGACGATGAGCTCTTCCAGGAAACCTTCCACAGCCTCGCTGCGTAATCCGCTCGCCTTGATCTCATGAGCGATCCGCGCGGGGGATATCTGTCCGAAGTGAAGGTAGGGGGACATGTCCGAGTGCACGTTGCTGCCAGGTTCGGCTTTCCTTTCCCCGTACCTGGAAAGCCTGTTTTTGATAAACTCTTTAAGGGTACTGCGGGCAGCAGCCTCACCGGGCCGCAGCCATGTTATCTCGGCTACAGACCTGTCCCCCTTGAGCCCGGTCCTGACCCTGTCCCAGTTTATGGGTGCTTTTTTACCCGACCAGACCCACGGATGCTTTTTAAGGAGCGGCGGGGGCCCCATGTAATTTTCCAGGAGCTTGTGGATCTTCGGGCGCAGTGTGTAGGCCGCCCACTCCTGTTTTTGGGAAACCACGCGGCATGGTACGATGTTGTGAGCGTCCACCTCGGTGAAGGGTATCCCGATGGCTTTCGCCACACCGGCCTTCCATTGGTGCTTCAAACGGAGCGGATCGAAGTCGGTAAAGAGCCAGCCGGCTTTTACGGTGCTCAGAAAGGCCGGTATTTCGCGTGCGGGTTCACCCCGTAGAAGAAAAAAGGAGATCCCTTTTACTTCCAAGCCTTTCTCCATCTCCTCCAGACCGCGCAGCATGAATCCGAACTGCCGAAGGGTTGCCCCCAGAAAATCGTCCACCAGGCAGAAGATCACAGCGAGGGACCGCTTCAGCTCCAGGGCCTTGTTTTGGGCTCTCAGGAGCGCCCAATTCTCGGAAACACGCTGATCCCGGCTCATCCAGTAAACCACTGGCCCCCCGGGGTTGTTTTCAACATGCTTTATCGAATACTCTCTGTCTGAATTCATAGCTGCCGATGCCCGCCTTGTTTTAACTTCCTGTCAGGCGAGGCCTGCCTGAAACCTGTAGCTTCCAGGAACGCTTCGGGGGCGAAAACGCCCTGCTATAAAAACACATACCGGCGTCACGACGGACCAGACACCTGCCAGGATAAAAAGACTGTGCACGGTACCCATGGGAAAGATAACCCCACCCAGTTTTTCGCCCGCCAGAAAGGCAGCGGGACCGCCCGCTGCCCCCAGAAATGCCGAAAGAACATAACGCTCGGAAAGCCAGGACAGGATAAAGTGGAAAAGGGTGGCGAACTGCATCCACATGACTGTGAGCCAGCAAGGGACCACCCAGTAGGACCAGTACCCGGACTCGAAGACGAACACTCCGGCAAAGGCCTGAGCGCTGTCGACAAGGGTTCCCATGGCTCCTATTAACAGGATCGTCATGATCTCTGGTTTTCGCTCCCTTGAAAGGGAGACGTGGACTCCCACCAGCACCAGCCCCACTCCGGCACCCGCCCATGGGTAGCCGCGCGCGGCGCCCAGCACCATGGCGAACCAGCCCGCCTGGTAAAGTCCCCAATTGATGATCCTGTCTCTCATACCCGAGCGCCTTTCACCGGTTTGTCCATTACGATCTGCAGGTCATCGATAGCCCCGGTTTCAAAACCTGCCTGGCAGTATGCGAAGTAATAGTGCCATTTGCGGAGGAAGGTCTCCTCGAATCCCTGGGCGATGGCCTCCTCATGTTTTTCAGCCAGGTTCAGGCTCCAGTCCCTCAGGGTCTTCGCGTAGTGCGGACCGATTTTCTCCACGTCGGTGAGGATCAGGTCCGTGAATTTCAGGGCAGTTTCCTCCAGCACCTCCAGGGAAGGCAGGTGTCCCCCGGGAAAGATGTGTTTGCGGATCCAGTCTGAGCTTCTCGTGTAGTAACTGTATCTTTCATGGGGGATGGTGATCACCTGGATCACAACCCTTCCCCCGGGACGGAGGACCTTGTCGCACACCTTGAACCAGGTTCCCAGGTTGGCGTGCCCCACGGCCTCGAGCATTTCGATGGACACGATCTTGTCGTAGTTCCCCTCCAGATGGCGGTAATCGAGCATTAGGAGATTTATCCGGTCCTCGAGTCCCGCGGCGGCGACCCTTTCCCGGGCCAGTTCCAGCTGCTGCCTTGAAATGGTGATTCCGGTCAACCGGCACCCGGTGGACCTCACGGCCTCCATGGCAAAACCGCCCCATCCGCATCCAATATCAAGGACGTGATCTTTTTCAGTGATCCCGGCCTTTTTGATAACAGATGTCAGCTTATTGAGCTGGGCCTCGACCAGCGTGGTGTCCGGCCCAGAGTACAGACCACACGAATAGGTCATGCTCGGGTCCAGAAAGAGGGAAAAAAACCCGTTGCTCAGGTCGTAGTGAGAACCTATGTTGCGCCGGCTTCCAGCGAGCGTGTTCGGCTTTAGAAGGTGGCGCGTGCGCTCGAAGGAGCGCCCTACCGCCGATAACCGGTGGTGCTTCTCTTTCAGATAATCGAGGTTTTCAGAAAGGAGGGAAAGTGTGGCTGTCAGGTTGTCTGTTGACCATTCCCCGGCAACAAAGGAATCGCCGAAACCGATGCCGCCGCTCAAAAGTGTGCGCTGGAAAAAAGCGTTGTCCTTAATACGGATCTCCGCTTTTCTGCCACCTGCCTGACCGAACCGTTCGATATGGCCTTCCGGGTAAATCAAAGTGAGCTGTCCGTCACGGATCCTCCCCAGGAAAGCCCTGATCGCCATGCGCCCTAACCGGGCAACCGGTCCGGGGGGGGCTGGCCGAATGGTCATGGGGCTTGCGGGAGGCGGTTTGTGGTAGACAGGCAGGTGTTTAAAAAAGCGCAGCCTTGCGGCCTGCCACACGATGCGCGGCATGGTGAGGCTTGCCGTGAGGGGGTGGCGCCAGAGTTTGCCGGCAACTGTCCACCTGCCCAGCGGCCTGGGTTTGCCTGTGAGCCTGGCGGCGAAGACCAGCTCCTCCTCCTCCCTGTGCTGGATGATGATATCCAGATCGTCCCCGCCGGGGTCCGCGAAAAAAAAATCGTAGGTACCGATACGGTCGAAAAAGGGGGACACGTGAAACTCTTTGTCGGCTTTGTAGTGGGTCTCGCCAGGTCGTCTCGGGGCAAGGGGTTGGGTGAGGACGTAAACGTGCATCTCCCTGAAGGTGTTGTTGACCTGGACAACGACACAATCAAGGCTCCCTTCCGGACCGAAGCAGAAGAAAAAGCTCACCGGGTTGAATACGTAGTGCATCACCCTGGCTGAGGTCACCAGGTCCACCCTGCCAAGCTCGGCCTCGCGGCCGGTTCGCTTGAGGATCGTATCAAGTTTTTCCCGCAGGGGCTCTTCTCCGGGTGTGAGGTAGTCGCGATCATGAAGCGAAACGGGCCGGAAGCGGTTGTGTCCGAAGAACAGCACCTCACGGTCGAGCCGGTCGATCTCATCGAGATCAAACCGGTAAAAGTACACCGGATATGAGAACTTGTTGGGCACCGGCCTTGACCGGGCGTGCATGACCTTCCCTGTATATATCCTTGATCTCAAAGCGAGGCCCCGAAATCCCGGCCTACAAGGACAGCTGACCTCACGGCGTCCTCGTGGAAGCCGTAGCCGAAGTAGCTGCCGCAGAACCAGGTATTTAAACGACCGTTAAGTTCCGGAAGCTCTTCCTGGGTACGGACAGAATCAAAAGTGTAGAGGGGGTGACGGTAGACCATCCTCGCCACGACAGCATCCTCCCTGACGGGAGTTTGACGGTTGAGGGAAACGCAATAGTGGTTAAGGGTCTCCAACCCCTGGAGAAGGTTCATGCTGTAGGAGACGGACACGGGGAAGTCACTGTTGCCGATGCTTTCGCGGCAATAGTTCCAGCATGCCCAGGCCCTCCTTATGGAAGGGAGCGCGGAGGTGTCCGAGTGAAGGACAGTGCTGTTGGGCTGGTAGCGCCACGGCCCCAGGAGACGCTTTTCATCTGCCGAAGGGTCCTCGAGCATTTTCAGGGCATCGTCTGCGTGAGAAGCGATGACGACCTTGTCGAAGGCCAGTGCAGGCTCTCCCCGGGTCCGGATGAACACACCCGCATTCCCGCGGGAGATACCCAGCACCGGATCACCCAGCCTGATCTGGCCGGAAAAGGACCCTTCGAAGGCCTTGACATAGGAGTGACTTCCCCCCGCCACCGTCATCCACTGGGGTCTGTCGTTTATGCTGAGCAGCCCGTGGTTGTGAAAAAACTTTAGAAAGGATTGGGCCGGGAACCTCCCCATTTCATCGGGGGCGGTGGACCAGATAGCAGACGCCATGGGTAGAATGTAATCCTCGATGGTCTCCCTGGGATAGCGGCCCGAAAGGTAGTCCCCGAGGGACACATCCGGTACAGCGCCAGCTGCAAGAGCTTCCTCCGATTCCCTGAAGAAACGAAACATTCCGCGCAGCATGCGCCAGAAGGCGGGGCGGCCCAGGTTGGTCCTCTGGGCAAACAGACCGTTTAAACCTGACCCCGAGTATGTCAGGCCATTTACCTGGTCGTGGAAGGAGAAGGACATGCTCGTGTTCCTTGTGCCGACTCCGAGGGCGGCCAGGAATTTCCTGAGGAGGGGGTAGGTCCGGTCGTTGAGGACGATAAAACCCGTATCTACCGGCGTGCCGGCATCGGGTCCGTCCTTGATGATGATCGTGTGGGTATGACCGCCGAGATAGTCGTTCGCCTCGAGGAGGGTTACATGGTGGTCCCGCTGGAGAAGCCACGCGGAAACGATGCCAGCGACACCCCCTCCCACAACGGCGATCCGTTCTCTTTTGGCCATCGGCCGCGCTGACTCTGGTGTATCGGGTGCGTACACCTTGTTTTCCTCCTGATCAGCTCCTGGGGAACCAGGGTATGAGGGGGCTGGTCCTGCGCTTGTATTCCTCGAAAGCGCTGTCGCCCTCGTATTTCCTTTCCAGCATGGGGATCCCGGATACGCGCAGGAGGAGAAAATTTATGGTTAGAGGGCTCACAGCGGTCCAGAGGGAACCCGGGGACCCCATGGCGACAAGGAAAACACCCCACCAGAGGGTGCATTCACCGAAATAGTTGGGGTGGCGCGAGTACCGCCACAGTCCGCTGGTGATGATCCTCCCTTTGTTTAACGGATCCCTTTTAAAGACCAGCAGCTGCCGGTCTCCCACCGACTCGAAAATGAAGCCCAGCATCCATATCACCAGCCCTGCCATATCGAGAAGGCCGAGGTTCTCCCCGGGTGAGGCCATGACCAGAATTGCCGGGGATGCCACTATCAGGACGACGGCACCCTGAAGCACATAGATCTGGAAAAAGCTGCGGACCAGAAAAGAGGAGCCCCATTCCTCACGCCATTTCCGATATCGAAAGTCCTCACCCCGGCCCCTGTTTCTGACGTATAGATGGGCGACCAGCCGCAGACCCCATATCGTGACCATGGCCGCAACGAGGAACTGCCTGGGGTGCCCCGTCCCGGAAACGAGGCCTGCCGCGGCAACGGCAGCAATGAAAGCGCCCCCGTAGGCTATGTCAACGATGCTGTTGTCCTTCCGGGCGAGGGCCACAAGGAAGATAGAGGACATGTAAACCGCCAGGGTCAGGGCGGCGGCTGAAAAAGTGTGCATCAATGCCGAGTCCTCCCGCCTGCGGTTGTCAGGTAGCGTGACCCCGGCTGCTTTTGTGGAGGGAGGGCCGGTTTCAACGCGCGAGCCACCTGCCGATGAGTGTGCTTATGGAGGCCACACTGCTGCACAGGATTATTCCCCAGAGGATATCCGCTGCAGCGACCCTGAGCGGCCAGTCCTTTAGTGTCGCCATGTTGGTGAGGTCATAGGTGGCATAGGTGAAGAATCCGAACAGCGCGCCCCAGAGGGCGGCTTTACCCAGCGAACCGCTCCTCAAACCCGGGGCGACGGCGAACAGGAGGATCCCGGCGATAAAGACGAGATAGAAGACAATTGCTGCCGGCCAGTTGACCTGGGGGCTGAGCAGGTGCCCGAGGTTGTCGCGGTAAAAACCCCTGGCAGCATAAGCGAGCCACACCATGTCGATGGCAAAAAATACTGGCACGGTGAGCAGATAGAGTTTGACGTAGTAAATGAAGTTCAAAGCATCTCCTTTCTCCAGGTTTACAAACCGCTGTCTGATAACCGGATATTCCGAGGAACGGGGTATGCTTCATGCAGGCATACCCTTTGTTTTTTATAATACCAGAAAACAGCAGGTTTTCGGGAATTGCCACAGGCAGGCAGTTCCACCGGCACAGGATCCTGTGACAGAGACGCCCATCAATGATTAAACTCAAGATGAAGTCTTGAATCGAAATACAGGGAGGAAGAGGAAATGACACACAAATTTTTTGCCACCGAGGACAGTATTGCGCCTCTCGTGATACGTGTGGCTCTGGGTGCTGTGATGCTGCCCCACGGGGCCCAGAAGGCGCTTGGTATGTTCGGAGGTGGGGGCTTTACCGCAACCGTGCAGGGGATGTCACAGGGTATGGGAATCCCGTCATTTTTAGTCCTGCTCATCATCGCCTCCGAATTTCTGGGATCAATGGGCATGATATTGGGCGTGGCAACCAGGCTTTGTGCCTTCGGTGCCTTTTCGGTCATGTCCGGAGCCATTTTCTTGGTCCACCTGCCTAGCGGGTTTTTCATGAACTGGTCCGGCAGCCAGGCGGGAGAGGGATTCGAATTTCACCTGCTGGCCATAGGGATGACTCTGGCTCTTATGATCACCGGAGGCGGAAAGTGGTCGGTGGACAGGTTCCTGGCGGATTTGACGGGATGAGTATCACGGGATTGCGGATTTCGAATTGCGCATTGCGGAGTAAACCTTGACAACTTGATGAAATAATAAATACTTTTTCCGTAATCCAAATCAGTAATCCGGTAATTCGATCACCTGCGGGAGACGATCATGGCCCAGGACCCTTCCGGTAGCAGACACCCTAAAGATATCCTTTACGAGGTCATCTTCGAGGCTGAAACGCCGGCCGGGAAGTGGTTCGATGTCCTCCTTATCCTGAGTATCCTCGCCAGTGTCACGGTGGTGATGGCCGACAGTGTCGGGGTTGTCAGGATATCCTATGGCCCCCTTCTCCTTGGTGCGGAGTGGTTTTTCACCCTTCTTTTCAGCCTTGAATATCTTCTCAGGGTTTACTGTGTACGCAGCCGCCTGAAGTACGCTTTGAGCTTTTACGGCCTTGTGGACTTCATCGCCATAGTACCGACCTACCTGAGCCTCATCTTTCCAGCCACAAAGTATTTCATGGTCCTTCGCACCCTGCGGATCCTGAGGGTGTTCAGAGTCCTGAAGCTCATCCAGTACCTGAAAGAGGCGAACCTCCTGATGAAGGCGCTGGCTTCGAGCAGACGCAAGGTCACCATCTTTTTCTTTACGGTGATGACCCTGGTTACCATATTCGGATCCCTCATGTACGTCATCGAGGGGGAAGCCAACGGGTTTACCAGCATCCCCAGGAGCATCTACTGGGCCATCGTTACGATGACAACAGTAGGGTATGGAGACATTTCCCCTCAGACGGCCCTGGGACAGGCCCTGGCGTCGCTCATCATGATCCTGGGCTACAGCATCATCGCGGTTCCCACGGGCATCTTTACCGTCGAATTCAGTCACGTGCTTTCCGGGGAAAGTGCATCGAAGTGTCCATCCTGCGGCAGGGATGGTCACGACCAGGACGCCCTGTTCTGCAAATACTGCGGGGAGGAACTTTAGATCAATCCCAAATCTCACATCTCAAATCTCAGAGGATGGTTTTTATTGTTGAAAAAAACGAACGGTCGTGCTAAAAATCTCTCAGTCCAATGTTGAGTTTGAAATTTGAGATCTGAGATCTGAGATCTGAGATTAGATTTCATGGCCAAAGGCGAAATAACGAAAAACAAGATCCTTAAAAAGGCAGCCAGCCTGGCCAGCATATGCGGTCTGGAGGATATGTCCATAGGCGAGCTGGCCAAGGCGACCGGGCTTTCAAAAAGCGGCCTTTTTGCCCATTTCAACTCCAAGGAAAACCTGCAGACCCAGGTGATCCAGTGGGTGGCCCGGA
>Ga0209536_100015603_pt1 | contig 10839 bp, 9 predicted proteins | sample DeeMarSeWOR28_12_FD_187461 | JGI IMG/M metagenome (GOLD analysis project Ga0209536, IMG submission 187461) | Marine sediment microbial communities from White Oak River estuary, North Carolina - WOR-2-8_12 (SPAdes) (version 2) | ecosystem: Environmental > Aquatic > Marine > Intertidal zone >... | reverse complement strand
GCCGTGTCCAGGTTAAAAAAACTGCTCCACGATTTTCCCGCGAGCCACCTCAGGAAAAGGGCCAACCTGGAACTGGAGCGGGTCTATTTTACCACTGAAAAGTGGAGGGATTGCATCGAGGCGGGGGACAATGTGCTGTCCTTTGACACCCTGCCCGATGAGAAAGTGGAAGCCCTCACCATGCGCGCTGTCTGCCGCTTCCGGAAAAAGGACCCGGTAGAAGCAGCCGATGACGCTGTCCAGGCCAATGTGCTGAGCTCAAGTCCCGAGGTACACTCAAAGGCAGTCCAGGCCCTGGAGCTTATCGCCGGGCAGCTCAAGGACCGCGAAGTCGAAAAGATCATGTCCCATTCAGATGGCAGTAAGCCATACGGTCTCATAGCCATGGTCCGCGTGGAGAAGGACATTGAGAGTGGCAACGAGAACGAGGCCATGGCCGGCCTTATGGATCTTCTGGTGCATTACCCTGACCAGATCCCTGATGAAAGGATCCAGAGCGCCTATGCCCGCCTCCGGGACAGTCTTCTTGTTCAAACCAACGTCGTGGGAGCTGTCCTGCCCCTTTCAGGCCGTTTCGCCGTCTATGGCCAGAAAGCTCTTCAGGGCATCCAGGCGGCCCTTGGATTCCTGGCTGCACCCACTGACACGCGGCCTCCCACCGGTTTCAGCCTCGTGGTCAAGGACTCGGGCGCAGACCCTGTGCAGGCCGCCCAGGCAGTAAGGGATCTGTCGGAGAACCACCAGGTGATCGCCATCATCGGTCCCATCTTTTCACGTACGACCCATGCAGCTGCAGGGGCAGCAGAAGAATCGGGGACCCCCATCATCTCCCTCTCCCCCGATCCGGAGATACCCGCCCTGGGAAAAAACGTTTTTAGAAGGAGCCTCCTTGATTCCCAGCAGATCACAACTCTCGTACGCCTCGTCTGTGATCGCCTCATGATGAGCCGCTTTGCTTTTCTCTACCCTGACAGTCCCTATGGCAGGGAGATGATGAACCTGTTCTGGGATGAGATAGATAAGCGGGGCGGGGAGATCGTAGCCGCCGAGAGCTTCCCGCCGGGGCAGACCGATTTCGGCCCCCAGATCCGGGCCATGGTGGGCCTGAACCGCAAGATGACCCCGGAGGAGCTTGCCCTCAAGGAAGCCGGAGAGGACATAGAAATTCAGCCTATCATTGACTTCGACGCTCTTTTTATCCCGGCTGATTTCCAGACAGTGGGACTGCTGGCGCCCCAGCTTGCTTTTTATGACGTCAACGAGGTCCTTCTCGTGGGATCCGACGGTTGGAACAGCCCCTGGCTCGTGGAGCTCGGTGAACACTATGTCGAGGGAGCTCTCTTTACGGGCGGCTATGTCCAGGATATGGAAACCCCCCAGACGAGGGAGCTGTCTGAGCAATACTGGCTTACTTTTGGCGAGGATCCCCAATCCCTGGCGGTACAGGCTTATGACGTCGCCCGTATAATCCGGGCTGGGATAGGGTCGGGGATGGTCCAGGACCGGGCCACCCTCCGCGAGTACCTCATGAATCTGAAGGACTTTCCCACTGCCGAGGGTCTGCTTACCACAGACGAGAACGGGGATATCCAGCAGACTCCCTTCCTGCTCACCGTGGTTAACGGTAAGATCGAACAGTTTGAAATAGAATTCGATTAAGTACAGTCCAAAATCCAATATCTAAAATCCAAAATCAAAGAACCGGTTATCTGAATGAGATAGTCCTTTTCTTACCAGCGCTAATATCTTCCTCCATACAAAACTCATTAACCGTAAACCTGCAGTATTTGGTACATTTCTTGGATCTTGGTACTTGGATTTTGGATCATTTTTCCTTCAAAAGTAAGATAAGGAAAAATGGCCCCCCCAGCAGCGCCGTGATCACACCCACCGGTATCTCCGCGGGAGCTAGGATCGTCCGGGCAAAAGTGTCGCACAAAGTCAGGAAAGTCCCCCCCGCCAGGATGGAAGCAGGTGCCAGGTAACGGTGGCCGGGGCCCACCAGGAGCCGGCAGATGTGAGGGATCATGAGACCAACAAATCCGATGGGACCGCACACTGCGACCACACCACCCACCATGAGGGAGGCGCCGAAAAAGAGGAGGTTCCTGGTGCGGACAACATCCACTCCCCTGCCCGTAGCCATCTCTTCACCGGTGGTGAGGATGTCAAGCTCCCTGGTCAGCCACAAGGTGATGCCCAGGCCGATGGCGACCAGGGGGAGCATCTCAAGGATGGACCGGTAGCCTGCTACCTGGACACCGCCCATAAGCCAGCGGATGATACGGAAGGTGTGGGTGAAATCAGAGAGATACTGGGTAAACAGATTGAGGCTGGAAAAGAAGAAACTCACCGCGACCCCTGCCAGCAGCATGGTAGGGGTATTCATGCCCCGCCGCACCCGGGTTATCCCGTAAACCAGGAGGATGGAGGCCGCTGCCCCCGCAAAGGCCCACAGCGGAGTGCTTGAAATGCCGGCAAAGGACAGGGCTATCCCGAAGCGGATGGACAGAGCGGCGCCCAGGGCCGCTCCGGAAGCCACCCCCAGGGTGAAGGGGGTCGCCAGGGAGTTGCGAAAAAGAGCCTGGAACGCCATCCCGGCCCCTGCCAGGCCAGCCCCTGCCAGCCACGCAGCCAATACCCTGGGGATCCTGATCCTCCAGAAGATATCCCCTTCCATGCCTGACCCGGCCGGATCAAGGACAGCCTGCAGGGGAGTTAACTTCATTCCGATGAGGGGCATCACCAGAAGGACAACCACACTTAAGAAAAACAGGGCGATCACTATCCCTGCCTGCCGGACACCTGTCATGACTGCTCCTGTCCCGGCAGAGCCATCACCTTTCCACTAACGGGGTGCCTTACCAGAATAAAATTCTTACCGTACACGGACTTGAGCACATTATTATTCATGAGATCCCCGGATGAGCCGTTAAAAACTACGGAGCCATCGTTTAGGGCCGTAACGCTGGTTCCGTAATGCACGGCATGATTCACATCATGGGTGATCATCACGATGGTCACCCCCTTTTCATTGAGATCAGTCAGGATGGATAGGATCTCGTCTGTGTGACAGGGATCGAGAAAGGTGGTCGGCTCGTCCAGGAGCATGATTCCAGCTTCCTGTGCGAGAGCACCGGCTATATGGATCTTCTGCCTTTCCCCGCCGCTCAGGGTCCTGATGTCCCGGTCGGCCAGGGAAGCGGTCCCGGTTGTCTGAAGGATATGGTCAACAATCCTGCGATCCTTATCCGCTATCCTGGAAAAAGGGCTGAGGTGCGGGTAGCGGCCCATCAGGACCAGTTCACGCCCGGTAAAGGGGAACAGCATCTCGTCGGACTGGGGAACGTAGCTCACCAGGCGTGCAAGGTTCCGCCGGCGGTAGGAGCCCACGGACTGCCCGCCCACCCGGACATCCCCGGTCCAGCTGGAGATCATCCCCATGACACACCTTAGAAGCGTGGTTTTGCCCGCCCCGTTTGGGCCAATGATCGAAAGAAAGGCACCCTGACGGACATCAAAGGAGACGTTTTTCAGGATCTCTTTTCCGCCGATGGACAGGGATAAGCCGGATATTTCAAGTGCCGGAGATGGTTTCATGGTTTTATCAGTGTACAGCACCAAGGCTTCCATTCCGGATTACGGATTCCGGATTCCGCCAATGATCTCTGCAAAGTCCTCCAGCAGTTCCACAAACCTTGGGCCAGGGACGACAGTGTAATCCTCGCCGAGAATGTGAACGCGCCCCTCCCGCACTGCCCTCACGCCCCTCTTGGCACGCCACAGATCCATGAGAGTCTGCCTGTCCGCCTCTCCGGCCAGATCCGGGACCATTTCCAGGATGATATCGGGATCAAGGCGGATCAGCCCTTCATCGGAGACAGCGGGAAATTTAAGGGTCTCTTCCCTGTATGCGTTCACGCCTCCGGCTATGGCAATGAGATCGTCGTAAAAGCCGTCGCGCCCTGAAATGAAGATCTCACCGCCGGAACCCTTGTCCATGAGACGGCCCACCGCGACCAGGACGCGGGGTGCTGTCCTTTCTGACGCGGGGACACGGGGACGCGGGGACAGGGGGGAATATCGCTTTTGGATCTCCTGGATGCGTTTTTCCAGGGATAGACGCAGGCGCTCTCCTTCTTCCATCACATTGCAGCGTTCGGCGATGACGGTGATGGATTCCAGGATCCCCTCGACCCGGCTGTGGTTCACTGCGAGGGTTTCAATGTCCAGGTCGCCGAGGCGCAACCTGGCATCCTCGTGTTCGACAAGATGGAGGACCAGGTCTGTCTTTAAAGCCAGGAGCATCTCGTAATTGACATCGAAGTAGCCGCCGACAACAGGTTTTTCTGCAGCCTCGGGCGGATAGTCGCAGTAGCGGGTTACTCCGGCCACGCGATCGCCAAGGCCCAGCTCAAAAAGCACCTCTGTGATACTGGGGGCGAGGGAGACGATGCGGACAGGTTGGGCCTGTTCAGTTTGGACACGGGAGCGCGGAGAAGCGGAGACACGGGGTTCAGAGCAAGCGGAAAGGATCATTGCCATACAAATTATCAGGAGGGCAGAAATTGGATATTGGCGAAGTGGGGAACCGTTCCTGTTCGCCTGTTCACCAGTGCACCAGTGCAGCGGTCTCCTTTTGGATCTGGGATCCTGGATCTTGGATCCGGTTTTTTTGGAATTTAAAATTTGAATCTTATATTTCATTTCTTGAGCTCAAACCTGTACGCCGCCTTCGTCACCGACTCCACCGGACAACCGTTCACAGTGGCGGGGCGAAACGCTGCCTTTTTCACAGCTTCAAGAGCAGCCCGATCCAGCCTCGGATGAGTACTTGATTCGATTATTTCGGCCCTTCGCACTCCGCCCTTCGCACTTATCGTCAAGCCTACCACCACCCTTCCCTCTTCGCCCCTTTTTCTCGAAAAAACAGGGTACGCCGGCTCAGGGAGTGAAAGAGCCACAGCCTCCTCCAGGCCGGGGACGAGAGCGCCATGGGCGATCATGCCCAGAGCAGCAGGGTCATCAGCGAACGCAAAAAGGGCGGCCCGGTGATCCGTGATCGGTGAGCCGTGGGCAGAAATATCTTCATCACCGGTATTATCGTTCGTTTCCAGCAAAGGGTCTTTTCCGGCGGCTACATTCAATGGCTCTGATTTTCTCCTGGAAATGGTTCTTTCAGAACCGGGAAGCTCCTGTGGTAAAGCCGCAGTCGATTGCAAAGGATCAGGAATTTCGCCGAAAGGCCGCACTGACATCTCCGGTTCCTCGAACCGTACTGGAACGGGAACCGGATCTTCATCAAGGGCAACTGTCTCAACTGCAGGTTGAATGGCCACTTTCCCAGACTTTGATGGAGCCCGGCGCTCAGCCCGGGTGTGCACTGGCTGTGTTACATTCATTTTCCCCGGATTTGCCTGCGGGTCAAATATCCTCTCCGTCGCTGCTGACGGCAAGGCAAGGTAGACGGCCAGTACGCCCTGTTCCGATACCGTGCCCGGCGCGGTCCCTGTTCCAAGGCCAAGCAGGAAGAACGCGTGCAACAGCACGGATAAAAGGAGAGCCCTGGAGCGGCCAGATTGACTCATATCCTGCTCACGTTTCACTGTTCACCTGTATTCTCACAAATCGCCATCCGCAATTCCCAATTGGAAATCCACATTCAGATTTCCGCTCTTACTCCCGCATAAACGGCCCTTCCCGGCGTCCCATATCCTCCAGCTTCCTCGTACTCCGCGTCCAGAAGGTTCTCCACGCGGCCGAAAACCTCCAGAGCAGCGCTCACGCGGTAGCTTCCTGCCAGGTTGACAAGGGTGTAGCTTCCCAGTGTCACATCCCCCCAATCCAACCTTTCCCCGACATAAACGGCATCGGCAGTGAGAGTAACCCTTTCAGACGGATAACAGCCGATCCGTGTTCCCCACCGGGTTTCCGGCCGCCGAAGGAGTTCCTCACCCTGGTCGTCCTCGGTCCTGAGCAGCGAACCGCTAATGCCCAGGGATGCGGGACCCATCCGTGCATCGAAGGACAGGTCTACACCTTCCGTCACGGCTTTGGAGATATTTTCGTAGCTGCCGTCATCCCAGGTGTTGGGGTCCCCGTCGGCATCGAACCAGGCGATGAGGCCCTCGTACTTCGTCAAATGCCAGGCCAGGGCAGCAGTGACACCTTCCCCGAGAGTTGATTCCATCCCGGCATCCCAGCCCCGGCTCTGTTCGGCGTCAAGGTCCGGGTTGCCGTAATCAGGGTTGAACAGCTGGTCGAGGGACGGAGCCCTGAAACCCGTTCCGTAAACCATCCGCAGTCTTGTCGTCCCTGAAACAGGCATGGACAGTCCCGCACGCCAGGTTGTTTCACCGCCGAAATCGGAGTGGTCGTCGGCCCTGGCTCCCAGAGTTACAGCCAAGCCTGACAAGGACGTGTACTGTTCCTGAACGAAGATCCCGTCGATGCGCGCCGACGCTTCGGGCAGAACAGAGGTGAACGGTCCAAACTCGTCAGAATAGAAAGTCGATCCGGCCGTCTCCTTTTCCCAATCGATCCCCAGGGTCAGTGTGTGGGAATCGCTCACATGGAAATTGTTCACCACCTCCAATTTCTCCGATTTTCCCTCAAAGTCCAGCTCCATGGTAAAGTTGCGGACCGGGTCAGGCAGGTTGAGATCGTGCCTGTCGTGTTTATTCCTCCACAACCCTGCCGTCATCTCCCAGACCCTGGTAGGATACAGGGTCAACCTTGCACCCAGAAGGAGCTGTCGGGCATCACCGGTGAAGTTGGGATCATCGCCGCCCGGGCCTCCGGCGAAGTCCAGCTCGTTAGTGGCGTCGACCGATCGCAGGTCGAATTGGAGGCGTCCTCCCGAAGCCAGTTCCAGTCCAAGTCCTGCCGTAAGGAAAAGGTTCTCGTAACCGTCCCTTTCCTTGTTGCCGTCCTTTTCCGAGGCAGCGGAGATCCCCTCGGTGTCGACGTGCTCCGCGAAGATGGACCAGGCGATGCTCCTGTTCTTACCCCTTAACGCAGCGTGTTCCCTGTACGTCTCAAAAGACCCGGCCTCCAGCTGAGCCGCCAGGCCAGACCCCACGGAACCTTGCTTTGTGATGATGTTGATGACCCCGCCGATGGCGTCGGAACCGTAAAGGGTGCTCTGGGGGCCGAAGAGGATTTCGATCCGGCCAATATCCGTTGTGGACATATGGGCAAAGTCGAAGGTCCGTTCAGGGTTGCTCGGGTCGTTGACCTCCACACCGTCAATCATGACCAGCGTAAACCGGGTGTTCCCGCCTCTGAGAAGAACAGAGGACGACTTGCCTGGACCGCCCTGGCTGATGAGGTCTATGCCGGGAAGGCCCCTTAAGGCATCGGCCACGGTCCGGGCCTGTCTTTGCTCGATGTCGTCGGATGAAATCACAAGGATCGTTCCGGACACCTCGTCAACAGGGGTCTCAAGGCGGGTGGCCGTGACCACGACCTCGGTCACATTCTCTTCCAGGGACTGGCAAAAGGCCACAGCCGGGATGGTGAAAACCGCGGCCACAAAGAATATTTTCAGGGATCTGGAAATATGGTGCGGCATGGATGCTCTTCCTTTCCTCCACCTCGTGTATACGGGGGAGTTGGAACAAATATGTTCTGAAGGGTGCATCGCCACCAGTGGAGAAAAGAAAATCCCCGGACCTTCAGAAAAGGTCCGGGGATCCCGTATTTAATCCTCCGGCGCGCATCGCGGCCCTGTCCTCGAGGGTCCGTCCCGCTATGATCCCATGGGCAGGTCTTCTGGCTCCCGGTTCACCCTACTCGCCGCGCCTTCCCATCACGCCTGTGGCGTGACAGTGACTTGATTGCGGCTTTCGTCCCCGGTAACAGCGGCGGGTCCGCGACGGATTCGCACCGTCTTCCCTTAGCCCATGTGATGGAAGATTAAACCCATGCCGCCGCCTTGTCAACAAGGTTGGCCCGGATCACCCATAAGGACGGGCAGTGAATTTTTACAGGGAGAGGCTAACAGCAACATCATCGTCCGGCTGACAAACCTACAGCAATAAATTTATTTAGTAATATAATTGGAGATGTAGGATATCCATAGGGCAGCTCACGCCAACTAAGGGGAGGGGCTTTGGAAGGGGGATACATCAAGCAGATAACCTGGAGCGCCGGCGCGTTCTGGATCTCGACCTACCTCCTGCTGATCATCGTTCCGCTTTTCATCCTACTCGCAGGGGAGCAACCCGCAGGAGGAGGTTTCTGGTGGGATTTTGCCATGGCCCTGGGTTTCGCCGGTCTGACCATGGTGTGTGTCCAGTTTTTTCTTACAGCACGTTTTCACGGGGCGACCGCTCCCTTTGGCATCGACATAATCTATTATTTTCACCGCTACCTTGCCCTTATCGCCTTCGGCCTGCTCCTTTCCCACCCGGCGATCCTTATTTTCCGGGAGACGGGCATGGCCCGTTATTTGAATCCTGTCAAGGCACCGTGGCACATGACGGCAGGCACCCTTTCTCTTCTGTTCTTTGCCGGGATCATCTCCTCTTCCCTTTGGAGAAAGCAGCTGAAGCTGGAGTACGACTGGTGGCGCCTTGCCCATGGCAGCCTTGCAACAGGGGCAGTTATCCTGGCCCTCATCCACATCGTCACCGTCGGGAAATACACCGGTGCACCGTGGAAGAAGCTCCTGTGGTCCCTCTTCATCCTGTCATGGGTCTTCCTTCTGATATATATACGCCTGATCAAACCCTGGTTCATTCTTAAAAAACCTTACCGAGTGGTCCGTGTCAACGCGGAGCGCGGTAATACCTGGGTCCTCACTGTGGAAGCTGACGGCCACAAGGGGATGAGCTTTATTCCAGGCCAGTTCGCGTGGCTTACACTCCGACATTCACCCTTCATGCTCAAGGAGCATCCGTTTTCCATTTCCTCAAGTGCGGTCAACCCTGCACTGATCGAGTTCACCATCCGCGAGTTCGGTGATTTTACCCGAACCATCAAGGACATCCATCCTGGAGAGATCGCTTATATAGATGGACCTTACGGAGCTTTCAGCACGAGCAGGTACCTGTCGGGCGGCTTCGTTTTCATATCGGGGGGAGTGGGGATCGCACCCATTATGGGCATGCTCAGGACCATGGCCGACCGTCATGACACGAGGCCCCTGTATCTTTTTGACTGCAACAGGACGTGGGAGAGCGTCGTTTTCCGTGATGAGATCCAAGCGCTTAAAGAATCTCTTGATCTTAAAGTCGTGCACGTGCTCGAACATCCGCCCGGGTCCTGGGATGGGGAGACAGGATTCCTGACCCGGGATATCCTTGAAAAACACCTTCCTGATGACAGAAAGATGTTCCATTATTTTATTTGCGGGCCGGAACCGATGACCAACATCCTCGAGAAAACCATTTACCTCATGGGAGTCCCTCTTCGACGATCTCACACCGAGATCTTTAACCTGGTGTAGCGAGTGTGTCATGCGTATACGTCTGGCCAAATGGATGGCACTACTGACTGGGATTCTGGTCTTTATGATGGCAATCCTGTTCGCCCTGATCCAGAATCAGCCTGCCCCATCAGCTGGTGTACCCGTTCCAGAAAGTGTTGACCAGCTCAGATCTGACCTGCAGGAAACACCAGGGATCTCCCGCGACAAAATTGACGCGGCCCTCGGCCAGGTCGTATACGACCTGCTCGGGTGCAAAAGCTGCCATTCCATAGCCGGCCAAGGCAACCGGCGCAGTCCCCTGGACGGTGCCGGTAAACACCTTACCAGCGAAGAAATTCGCGAGTGGATCCTTGCCCCGGACAAGATGGATCCGAACATCCGAAAACCTGACTACACCTTCCTCTCTCCGGATCAGGTCAATCTGCTCGTAAAGTACATCCAGAACCTGCAATGATGTTCCAACAGCAGATTCAAAACCCTTAGCAACGGTTTCCTTGTAACGTCCCAAGGACACGAGGTTTTTCAGTGAATGTCCCTAACAGGTTTCACAGAGAAGATTCCTGACGGTGATGGCTTTTTATCCCTTCGTGTAACTTATTGTACTTTGTGTTCCCATAAACAACGCAGGTGCAGCCACTTGTCTTTTTTTCTCGAATATTGAATTTAATTTCCATCAACACCGCTCTTTGCACCCGGCGGGAGCGTTGCTATTCCAATTCCTGTCATGGACACCATCCTTCTCCTCATAACTGCCGTGGCAGCCTTCCTGTCAGCCCTAGTTGCCTTTGAGGCGGCAAGGGCCACCAAAAGGTCCGCCGAATTGGCCCTGCTCAAAAGTTTCATGGACGAGTACAAATCCGAGCCGATGCCGCGGCACTTGAGAACCCTGCGGGAGGTTTTAGGCTGGCTCAAGGCCAACATCCGCTACGGTGTCTCCATGAGAGCCTTTATGGACCGTGCCTACTCAGACGCCATCGAACTGAGGCGGCGCCGGGTCAAGTTTCACTATTTCAGCATTCACGACCTGTAAGAGACGAAGTATCTGAAAAAGAGGATCTACCTCAAGGCCGTGAGGAACGCTGGATTGACCCTTTTTTTCGACATCGTCGAACCTCTGGACTACTGGCACTCAAAAAGAACGGGAGACCCTTTCGAAGAGGAGAAATACAGGCTCATCGAGAAGTCCACCAGGTACGGGAAGCGGTACGGGGAGTGGCACAGGGAGAAGGAAAACCCGAAGGCCAATGCCCAGTACCCAAGGGAAAGCTCTGGAGATTGAATTCAAGATTCAAGATTCAAGATTCAAGATTCAATAATAGTCCCTTGAACCATTTACCGCCCACCATTCACTGCTCACCCTTTACCATTCGCCGTTCACCCATCACCGACCACGGGTCACCGATCAC
>Ga0209536_100015602_pt1 | contig 10839 bp, 8 predicted proteins | sample DeeMarSeWOR28_12_FD_187461 | JGI IMG/M metagenome (GOLD analysis project Ga0209536, IMG submission 187461) | Marine sediment microbial communities from White Oak River estuary, North Carolina - WOR-2-8_12 (SPAdes) (version 2) | ecosystem: Environmental > Aquatic > Marine > Intertidal zone >... | reverse complement strand
CACATCCCTCGTCAATGCAGGTTAATACAGCGTTTCCCTCGACAGCTAACTTCAACAGAGTTGTCCTTATGAACCTTAAAATCTCGGAACCATTCATAAGGTAAGGCGAGGTAAGAGAGTCAAAAACAAACAAAGCGGATGCACCTATTCTTTCCCGCATCTTTATGATAGCGATGCTTAGGCTCGTCAAATCTCCGCACGAAGCATCAATAACATCTGACCTGTCCACGCTAGGAATTCCTACAGTTTCACGGAAGGCATCGACAAAGCCCAAAGGATGAGGCAATTCCTCACCCAACCCTCTCTGCCTGAATGATTCTACAATTTCTGATGGTGTGGATTCAGTGGTCACGTAGACCACTGGTCCCATGGTGATACTCTTCAGAACAGTTTCTTGGCAGAAAGTAGACTTTCCTGCTCCAGGAGGACCCACCAACAGGACCATATTCCTCAACGGTATTTCTTGAAGTTCAGTTAGAGACACCACAAACAATCACCTACCTGAACTCCCATTCACAGTACGGGTCACCCATCGCGATGCACTTGACCTCTTTCACATGCTGGTTTTTAACGGCGGAGAAGAAACCATTGAGAAAGCCTGTGGTAAAGTAGCAGGAAGGGCCCTTGATTTTTGTTGTGAACAGCTTCGTCTGCGAGTTCTCGCAGTTCTCCACTATTCTTATGCTTTCATTCACCGTAACCTTTCCAACTTTGCATTGATTTAAGAAATCTATAACACGTTTCACAGTCTCATCCTCACTTAACCCCGCTTCCAACAGGCGTTGCCCGACCTGCTTTCCGGCCTTGGCTCCCCCCATCCCCAACACCATGCGGTACCTCTCACCGGCTAGAGCGGGGAAGACCATAGCGTGGCAGACTCGGTGGATGTTTACCATACTTCCCAGCGTAGGCCTCTCCAAAAGAGGCTTTCCATGGAGCAAAAACTCCATTAAGTGATGCATCAATCGTTGATGAATCTTTTCGATGGTCGATACATCTTTCTCTAGAGTCTCCACTACTTCATCAATTTGTCCGGGCATCAATTTGACTTCGCAGTAGGGATCACCTAAGCCGATGCACTTCGTCTCGACAGCATTCCACTCTCTTTCGAGTCCACGCAAACTCTCGAACGCTTGCACCATGCCTGCTACACCAGGAGGTGTGTAGAATCCCATCCTTGCATTGATGTTTTCGAATCCCCAGCATTCAGAGCTTTCGTACATCCTCAAGTAGTGTTCATCCGTCTTCGAGATGTCTTCAAGGTATTCCATGATGCCGCTGCGTTCCTGTTGTGGACCACCTAATGATCTTGTCATACCCTTCAGAAGTTTCTTCATGTCTTTAGGTCTGCTGAAGCTCTTAGGCATGAACTTGAGGATAAGTCTCATGCGCCACGGAAACATGGCGCGCTTAACCTCTTCACGCCTATTCATGAGTTTAAACATGGAAGGCCCGTCCTCCTTGTTAATCTTGTACACCATCATCGGGAACCGTTTAGGATCCCAGAGCATGCCACTCCAGTGAGCGAAGTTGGGCCAGAACAGATTCACAAAGTCCCCCACGGTTGCCCTCATTACTGCTTGGTCTCCTCGAAAGTAGGCTGCCAGCGTCTCGGGGTTGAAGATGCGTTCCTCCAATCTAATGGGTTCGAGCTCGACGCGGGCTTCAATTCTAACTGGCTTCAACTTAGGATGCTTCACAACGTTCAAGAGCTGATTGCCATCTCCCCTCTTTATCTTTATCACACCGTTGGATAAGGCCATCATCGCCACCAGATCCTCAGATTTGCCACAGCCCTCATCTACACAAGCTAATACACCATTCCCTTCCGCCGCGAACTCTGAAAGGGTCATCCTTATAAACCTCAGAACCGCTGAGCCGCTGAACAGGTATGGAGAAGTTAGAGAATCAAAAACTAACAGAACACCCTTTCGCCCTATTCGTTCACTCAGCTTGGAGATAGCTATGTCTATGCTAGAAAGGTCCTCACAATGAGCATGAACAGTATCAGGTCTATCCGAAAACGATCGTCCCATTGTCTCGTGATATGCATTAACAAAGTTCAGCAGACGCGGCTCAACTTCACGTAGCCCTCGCTCCTTTAAGGAACTTTCAGCTTCAGATGAACCATACTCCGTTGTCACGAAAATAATGGGTTTATCAATCGTCAAGCTCTGGAGGACAGCCTGCTGACAAAAGGTCGACTTTCCTACCCCAGGAGGGCCAACCAACAAAATCATGTTGTTAGAAGGTACTTCTTGCAATTGAGCTAAGGATGTCATGTGACTAGTCTCTTCTCCGTTTTGGCTGACCTTTCTCAAATGCCACCTCAATTCTCTTATGTATTTCAGCAATGCTAGGGTGCTTCATTATGGTGAAGCTTAGCGTTGGTTCCTCTTGCTCTATTTCGACTTCTGCTTTGACAACAATCTCGAAGATGCTCGTGGCTTGATCACAAAATTCCTCCATTCCCCTTACCTCGGTCAGAAAGAACAGCCCGTACGACTTGTTCTCCCTTATCCAACTGTGAACCTTGATCAAAAGTTCGCCAATCTTTCTTCTATCTTCGTTATGTAGAAGCAGGGAATCCAGAAAGTCGCCGAAGAGACAACTCTTCTTCGTCAACTTCATGTAAAGCTCCTTTTCCACCAGCATGAGGTGCTGGGGCTTGATGGTCTGCAACGGTCTAACGACTGCTTCCTCAGAAGTCCGGTTGAAGACGCACCTAGGCCAAAAAGCTGTGACTAGCACCACATCTAACCCTCGGGGGGCAATGCAGGGTTCTGACACAAACGCCGCGAACTCCTCAGCGCTTTTTAGCCGAGACAGTAGAGGTTGAAGTAGCGAATTACACAGCAATGTTCTCGGAATCAGAGGGTTGCGAATAACAAGGCAAGGTTCACCAGCGACTATTATATTATCCATCTTCATTCTTCTTCAACTCCTATTTTAAATTGGGTTTATCATATTCACCTGAATTCCCACTCACAGTAAGGATCACGCATCGCAACGCACTTTGTTTCTTTGACATGCTGGTTCTTGACGGCTGAGAGGAACCCGTTGAGAAAGCCCGTTGTGAAATAACATGAAGGCTCCTCAAACTTAATCTTCAGAAACTTCGAAAATATGCTCTCACAGTTACCATTTATTTTGATCGTTTCATCTGCCGTAACCTTTCCCACCTTGCAGTAATCTAGGAGATGAAGAACACGCTTCACCGCCTCATTCCCCCTTATCCCTGCTTCCATCAGGTGTTCTCCCACCTCTTTTCCTGCCTTCGCGCCTCCCATCCTCAACGCCATCTGGTATCTCTCGCCGGCTAATTGAGGAAAACCCATGGCGTGGGTGACCGCGTGCAGGTGAAAATCGCTTCCTAACCTTGGCCTCTCTACAAGGGGCTTTCCATGGAGCAGAAAACCCATCAGACGTTGCATCAGCCAGTCATGTATCCTTTCTACAAATGTACTGTCCTTCTCCAAACTATCTCTCAGCTCGGCTATCTCCCCGGGCACCAACTTAAACTCACAGTAGGGGTCCCCCATAGCAATGCACTTGGTCTCAACGACGTTCCAGTCCCTCTCAAGCCCTTTCATACTTTCAAAGCCTTTGCACGAACCTGCGGCGCAGGCAGCGAAATAATTTAAGCCCATGGGGGCACCTAAGTTTTCAAATCCCCAACAAGCGTAGCTCTCATATGTTCTGAAGTAGTGTTCATTAGGTTTAGACCGGTCTTCAAGGTATTCCATGATGCCGCTACGCTCTGCCTCGCCCCAGGGGGCTTGTATCTTGAAATATTTTTTCATGTTTTTGACTTGGTTGAGGTCCTTGGGCATTAACTTGAATAAGAGCCTCATGTGTCGGGGGAAAAACTGCATCATCTCTTTTGCCATCGTGCCATCTAACTTGTCAAGCTCGTACTTCATAGTTGGAAATTTTTTCGAGTCCCAGAGCATCCCACTCCACATGACAAGGTTTGGCCAGAACAAGTTAACGAAGTCCCCAACATCCTTTCTCAACCACTTCAAATTCCCTCGCATAACCGCTTCGTAACACTGTTTTCCCATATCGGGATCCATAATCTTAAATTCGAATGCAAATTTGACTCCGGTGGATTTTGCTTCGGTGGGAACCTCAACTTTTGTTGGCTCTACTTCTGGATGCTTCACGACTTCTAAGAGATGCTTATCCTCGCCCGCACCTATTTTTATCACGCCATCTGAGAGGCTCATCATAGACACAAGATCTTCGGGTTTGCCGCAGCCTTCGTCTATGCAAGTCAGAACGGAGTTCCCTTCAGCTGCGAACCTCGACAGGGTCTGCGTCAGGAACCTTAAGATCTCTGTGCCGTTGAATAGGTACGGAGAAGTCAGGGAGTCAAAGATCAACAAGATTTCTTTTCTTCCTATTCTGTCCCTTAGCCTTGAGATCGCTATATCTATACTTGAAAGGCTGTTGCAGTCAGCATAAGCCGTGTCTGACCTGCTTGGAACTGAGACGCCCACCGTTTCATTATAAGCGTCAACAAAACTCACCAATCCATGTTCAACCTTCCGTAACCCTTGCTCCTTCAAAGCTCTCTCGGTTTCAGACGAGCCGCATTTAGTTGTTACATATATTATTGGCTTATCCACCGCCAAGCTTGTGAGGGCGACTCGATGACAAAACGTCGATTTACCTGCCCCAGGAGGGCCAATTAATAGGACCATCTTCCTCGGTGGTACTTCCTGTATTTGAGCTAGAGACACCATACGCCATCACCTACCTGAATTCCCACTCGCAGTATGGATCACCTATGCCTATGCACTTTGTTTCCCTAACGTGTTGATTCTTGACGGCTGAGAAAAAGCCATTGAGGAAGCCCGTTGTGAAATAACATGATGGCTCTTCTCGGTTAGTGGCAAATAGGCGTTCCCGCATGCTCTCGCAGTTTTCCTTCATACGTATAGTTTCATTTGCCGTAACCTTTCCCACCTTGCAGTAATCTAGGAGATGAAGAACACGCTTCACCGCCTCATCTTCCCTTAAACCCGCATCCATTAGACGGCTGCCGATCTCTTTTCCTGCCTTTGCGCCTCCCATTCTCAACGCCATCTGGTATCTCTCGCCAGTTACATGGGGAAAACCCATGGCATGCATGACTGGATGTATGTGAATATCGCTCCCCAATCTGGGTCTTTCTACAAGTGGCTTTTCCTCCACCATAAATTCTGTAAGATGTTGCATCAACCGTTCATGTATTCTTTCGATAACCGAGCTGTCTTTCTCCAGAGACTCCTTCAGCCCATCGATCTCACCGGGAACAAACTTAAATTCACAATAGGGGTCTCCAAGACCTATACACTTCGTCTCAACGACGTTCCAGTCCCTCTCAAGCCCCTTTAGGCTTTCAAATCCCATCAAACCTCCTGCGTTCTCAGGACCGAAATGCGAAGATATCGTAGCACCTATGCTCTTAAATCCCCAACATTCATAACTCTCGTATATTCTAACGTAGTGTTCATCAGTCTTAGAGATAACTTCAAGATATTCCCCGATCCAACCGCGCTCCCACGACATCGTTCCGCTCCCAAGGAACTTTGCCATTCTTTTCATGTGTTTAACTTTGCTGAGGCTCTTGGGCATAAACAATTTGAACGCAAGCCTCATCTTCAAAGGATAACTTGACCAGTAATCTTTAAGCATGCGGTATGGCTCCTGCTTGTTCACTTCATATATCATCGTAGGGAATCTTTTGGGGTCCCAGAGCATGCCGCTCCAATGAGCAAGGTTTGGCCAGAACAAGTTAACGAAGTCCCCAACATCCTTTCTCAACCATGTTTCTTTCCCTTGCATAAATGCTTGAAGAGACTGCTGCACTGCACTCCGATCAAACTTGAATGGTTTGAGCCCGATCGGAGGGGTCATCGGGGCTTCAAATTTTGTCGGTTTCACTTTCGGATGCTTAACGACCTTGAAGAGCCGCTTGTCCTTCTCTGCCTCTATTTTAACGATGCCATCCGCTATGCTCATCATGGCCATGAGATCCTCCGGTTTGCCGCAGCCCTCGTCTATGCAAGCTAAGATGGCATCGCCTTCGGCCGCCAACTTCAATAAGGTTGTCCTCATGAACCTCAAGATCTCTAAACTGCTAATAAGGTAGGGCGAGGTCAAAGAGTCAAATATCAATAAAACATTCTCATCCATTCTCTCCCGAAGCTTAGAAATTGCTATGCTCAAGCTTGTCAAGTCCTCAGAAGAGGCATTCACCGTGTCTGATCGAGCTGTACTTGGGAGCCCCACAGTTTCGTGAAAAGCATCAACGAACCCAAGGGGGTGAGGTAATACCTCACCTAATCCGCTTTGCCTTAAAGTGTCTTCAACTTTGAATGGAGCGGATTCAGTGGTTACATAGATGATTGGTTTTATTGCAATATTACTGAGAACTGTTTGATGACAGAAAGTCGATTTCCCAGAGCCAGGAGGACCAACCAACAATATCATGTTTTTGGATGGTACTTCTCGTATCTGGGCTAGAAAAACCAAATATCCTCACGTTGTTAAGTAGGCGATGCAAGTTAATTTAATTATTGTTTATTTTCTAAACCTTTTTTTGAGAATTATTTGTAAACCGTTGCGTTTGGATATACCTCTATGCCTTTAGCTAATATGTTGTAGGGTCTAGGTTGGTTGTCAATGGCTAAACCGCGCATTTTCTCCACCTGAAACACGCGGATCAGTCTACCATTCTTAGGGAAGGTGCGAAGCAAAATAACACCTTGAGCTAGATATTCCTCAAACTGGTGCTCCCGTTCCCATCCAGTACCCCTCAACTCCGAAATTAAAAGGTTAGTACAGCCGGTTTTCCTCAAATCCCTCATCAGATCCCTCATCGCGTATATGCGCTCGATCTCATTTGGATACTGAAGCATGAAACTGGTCACCGGATCCACGACTACCCTCTTCGCGTTCACCTCTCTGACGCCCTGCCTGATCGCTTCAAGCAACTTGATGAGCCTGAACTCCTTCATGCCAATTTCAATAAGACCGGCAGTCTCAGAAGGGGCGACACGAACGGGTGAGACATTGATAAACACAAGCTTCTTCTCTTCTTCCAACTTGTTCAAGTCCCATCCATACTTCGACATGTTTTTCCTTATGTCTTCTGGATCTTCATCAAGAGTGACATAGACGCCTGATTCGTTGTGTTGAGTTACTCCAGCGTGCAGGAATTGTATAGCAAATGTTGTTTTTCCGCTTCCAGGTCCACCGCTCACCAAAATTGTATGACCCCTAGGCAACCCCTTAGCTGCAAGAATTTTATCTACACCAGGAATACCTGTTAGAACATAATTTTCCGCTATCTTAAACACCTATAAGTGATTTTATACTCTTATGTATAATTAACCGTTAATATATTTTAAAAATGATTCAAAGGAGCTACATAGACAAGATGCCAACAAAGGAACTTACAGGAGTGAAAAAAGCGAAACTTCTCAGTGCAGCAAAGAAAATTTACTCATACAAACTTATGCAAGCAAAAGGATTTGGAATCCTCGCCAGAAGGGCTAAAGACGAAAGGATTAAACAACTTCTGCTAAGGGTTAGCAGCGACGAGGTAAATCATGCTGAATTTTGGTTTGAAAGAATCAAGGAACTAGGAGGTAAACAGCAAGAGATCAAAGCCTTTCTTAGGGATGCAAAGGTAGGCTTCATGATACGCATCCTAGGCACTAAAGGCTTCTTCGAATGGGCTTTTGTAGGAGAGGAAGAAGGCGTCCGTGATTTAGCCATTCAGGCAGAAAACATTGGGGATTCTACTAATTCCCAAGAGTGGAGTAGAACGGCCTCTGATGAGAGACTACACTTGGAAAGAATGAAAACGGAAGTGTTGGGCATGGAACAGTGGGAGATACGGGGCGGCGGAGGAGTAAGAGATATGATTTTTGGTGCCAATGATGGGTTGGTGTCAACCTTAGCTTTCGTTGCCGGGGTTGTTGGAGCCATCACAAACCCTTCCATTGTTCTACTATCGGGAGTAGCAGAACTCTTTGCCGGAACCATATCCATGGCCGTCGGTTCCTACCAATCATCTAAGTCTGAATTGGAGGTGTTAGAAAGGGAAAATCAAAAGAAACAAACCAAGAAGGGAATGACTCCTGAAGAGGAAAAGGCGGAGCTGATGAAGTTCTATGAGACAGAGGGCTTTAAGAAGGGAGAGGCTGAGGCAATTGTCGACAGAATCCACAAGGAAAACAAGTTACCTTTGCAATTAAGTACCCTCGAAGAATTGGGTCTATCGCCCAAAGAGCATGGAAATCCAGTCAAGGCAGGTGTTTTGTGTGGAGTCTCCTTCGGTCTCGCAGCTCTAGTGCCAATATTACCCTTCGCTTTTCCTATAAACACGTGGGAAGCCCTAATAGCCTCCGTAACTGGTACAGTGTTAACCCTCTTTGGGGTAGGAGCCATGAAAACCATCTTTTCGAGGAAGAATTGGATTTGGAGTGGATTGGAGATGATGGTTATAGGAGTCTCCGCTGCGGCAATAACATACGTTATCGGAACAATATTTTCTTTAATAGTCTAAGTATGTATTCTGCTTTCTAAGAAACATGCAGAACATTTGCGACTAAGTGAAGATCAATGCGTAAGGACGTTTTGAATAGCGTCTGTCATAACAAATTTACCGCATGATTTATCCGTTGAGACAGAAATTTAATTCAAAAGGTTGGTTCCTTAGAATTCGTGAAAATAGAAAGAGAAAAAATTGTGTGAGTGACATCTCCACTGACGGGGGGTGTACCTCACCTCAGTTCAAATTCGGATCGGATTGGGCTTCCCCGCAGTTAGAATTTTTTTGTTAGGGCTACCCCGACGCGACGCCTAGATGGACATTCATTATTTATGTAAGAAATAGCGAGTTTTTGAAGCTACCATGAAGGTATGAAGTTAGTATGCGCGCAAAAAAAGAAGGGGTTAGAATAGTAGTCCCCAGATTCCAAGGATTATGGCTATTACTCCTATTAGTGTTTGGAATCCACCTAGCCATTTAGCTAATTTCGCCAAGTCTTTTCCTATCGCAGGTATGCTTGTCAGAAGACCCATAGCTAGTATCAATCCAGCAACAATTGCCACGATGCTCTGCAACAAATCGCCAAAGTATAGTATTCCTAAGATTATGGCTATTACTCCGATGATGCTTTGGAATCTGCCAAGCCATTTGGCAACTTTCTCCAAGTCGTCACCTATAGCAGGAATGCTAGGTAGAATGCCCATTGCCAGTATAAGTCCCGCTACAATATTTGTTATCTCTATTATCACAAGGATCTCTCCCGTAACTTCTTGTTTGTACGGGTGAGGTTATAAGGTTTTTAATGCTTGCGCACGCGACAATCATGGATTTATTATATTAAAATCTAACAAATTTTCTATTAACTTAGAAAAAAGAGAGAGTTTTTAGGAGGCTTACAAGCCAAAACCTATTGCGAGTAAACCAATGCCGATAACCGCCAGAATCGCGAATATCACAACATAGACTATTACTGCAATTATAGCGATTGCGAAAGCCATCAACCAGCCACAATCAAAGAAGTGCTTAATCAGCGCAAGCCAGATTATGAGAACTATGATAGCTCCGATTAATCCGCCAAATGCTCCAATTATTGCACCAATTACCGTTCCTAAAGCAACTATCCAAACAGCGTCTAAGAACTTTGCTTTGTCTTTCCCAACAAGAGATCTTCCAACGAACCAGAGCACAGGAGCGAGGACAATAATGCCAACAACTATCTGGATTAACAAGGTAATAAGGTCTAATCCACCTATCATTTGACATATCCTCGCTTCCTATTCGGCTGCAATTCCTTTTAAAACTATCCACTCATAATGCTGTTACAATCATGACGTTCCGACAGCGTGCCCGCTGACACCCAATCGGTGCGCAAAGCCGAAACCCATGTACTTCTTACAGCATTCTCCTCCAAGCAACAGGAAACCCCCGTGCATTGCGCTCCAAGAAGGCTAAGTGGATGAAAGCTACCCGCCAAATAAAACGCGCGCACGCAAACACGATAATAGGTACACGCGCAAATACCAAGACGAAAGGGATTTTCTACTAAACAGCCATAAAAACCCCTCAGGCAAGCGCACCCAAAAAGTCAAGCCAACGTAGAGAACTAGCATATATCAATAAACATCAGAAACCTTAAATCTAGCTACGTCAACAATAAAACAGAGGAAAAAATATGAAGAACAAGCCAAAATCAAAGAGTAAAAAATTACTTTGCCCTAAGGCTTGTGTCCTAAACCAACTAGCCAACTAAGTTTTCGATGCGTCTTGTTCTTCTATTGTGTGATATTCAAATTGCGGCTTCTTGTATTATCAAGGTTTTTTTGGTTTCAAGTCTGAGTTTTAGGTTTCCATGAAGATGCGCGTGGAATCCACCTAGGAACACTTCTTTTGTAAATCATATATACATCGCCATATCTTTCTGCAAGCTTCTTCTCTTCTATTGCTGGGACATAGATTAAATTGCCAATAACAAATAGTGAAGTCCAAATGATTAGAGAAATAGAACCAGACATAATGCTTTCTCCAGTTAGAATTAGAAAAACTCCTATGTGCATTGGATTGCGAACATGAGAATAAAACCCAGTTATTATGAGCTTTCTCGCAGGTTTCCAAGGAGCTATAGTACCTTCTCCTTTTTTGACGAAAAGTGAAATGGTTGAGAATAAGAGAATGGAGCCTAACCCTATAAAAAATTTTGCAACAATGAAGAGAGCTATTGCTGTATTATAATGAACGCCCCAAAGAAGAACAAACGGAAAGAGACTAACTAATAAAAAAGGTATAACAAGAAT
>Ga0209536_100015601_pt1 | contig 10840 bp, 10 predicted proteins | sample DeeMarSeWOR28_12_FD_187461 | JGI IMG/M metagenome (GOLD analysis project Ga0209536, IMG submission 187461) | Marine sediment microbial communities from White Oak River estuary, North Carolina - WOR-2-8_12 (SPAdes) (version 2) | ecosystem: Environmental > Aquatic > Marine > Intertidal zone >... | reverse complement strand
AAAATAATTTGAACGAAGATATTCTGGCAGGTAATGATTGATATGAATGGTTATAGAACTTAAATAATCCGGTAAAAACTACTTAAGTTTTGTTGAAAGTCACAGAGGGCTTTTAACTGTACTAAAAAAAAGAATGGCTCCCGGGGAGGGATTCGAACCCCCGACAGGGTGGTTAACAGCCACCTGCTCTGCCAGCTGAGCTACCCGGGAACGATATCTATTATATACTATGGGACAACTGGATTCCTGCCTACCGCAGACAGGCCCGTTTTCCTACCCAGCGGACCAGCCGAGGCTGACACGGGAATGATAACGAACGGTATTACTCTGCTTTTTCTGCTTCCCCTGCTGCTGACTCTTTCAGGAGGCGGTCCCACTGGGCGTCAACATAATCCTGTGCCTGCTTCAGCATACCCTCATTCTCCGGTGCAAACATGTGCTTGAACCTGCCCTGAGGTTTCAGGAAATCAACGAGGGGTTTTTTCTCCTTCGGTTTAACCGTTACCCTGGTAACGCCGTTCTCAATCTCATATAATGGCCAGTAACAGGTCTCAACAGCAAGTTTGGCAAGGGTAATTGCGTCATCGGTCCTGCTCCGCCATCCACGGTTGCAGGGTGCAATAATATTCATGAATTTCGGACCTCTGATTTCAAAGGCCTTCTGCACCTTTTTCATAAGGTCCATCCAATTGCCGGGGGATGCCTGCGCTATGTAGGGGATGCCATGGGCAGCCATGATCCTTGTTAGGTCTTTCCTCTGCTGCGGCTTACCGGGAATAACATCTCCTGCAGGACAGGTAGTTGTGTTCGCGCCGAAGGGGGTAGCGCTTGAACGCTGAATTCCGGTATTCATATAGGCACCATTGTCATAGCAGACATACATCATGTCATGACCTCGCTCCATAGCGCCTGAAAGACTCTGAAAACCGATATCATAGGTCCCTCCATCACCTCCGAAGGCAAGGAACTTAACCTGCTTATCATCGATTTTGCCCTGTTTCACCAGTGAACGGTACATTGCCTCAACACCTGATATCGTTGCTGCAGAGTTTTCAAAGGCACTGTGGATCCATGGTATTTTCCATGCAGTATACTCCTGGATGCATGAGGAGACCTCAAGACAGCCGGTTGCATTTGCTGCAATGATCGGATAGTCCGTTGCCATGAGCACCTGTTTTACAACAATCGGCGCTCCGCAGCCTGCACACATTCTGTGACCATGGGCAAATCTGTCCTCGCCCTTTGCAAGTTCTTTTAATCTGAGTGGTTTCGTTGTCATTGTCTTATCTCCTATAAGCTGTCAGCTTTATTCTCTAACACCAATGTACTCTTTTATGGCTTCGACTTTGCCGGTTTCAGCGACTTGTATCAGTTCATCAATAACCTGCTCAGCCTGGACAGGCAGGTAGTCTCTACCACCAAGTCCAAAGATCTTGTTAATCACGGCAGGCTTGCTTTTCATTGACATAACAGCACCGGTAATTTCGGAGAATAATGGACCGTAACCACCGAATGAATCAGCCCTGTCAAGGACAGCAATGGCCTTCACATGGTTTAGTGCGTCAGCGATCTCCTGAAAGGGGAAGGGCCTGAACATCCTTGGCTTCAGAAGACCGATCTTTACTCCCCTGTCCCGGTACTGGTCGATAATATCCTTGGTTGTACCTGCTGCCGAGCTCATGACAACAATGGCCATCTCAGCATCGTCGAGTCTGTAGGTTTCAAAGAGGCCGTATTTCCTGCCAGTCATTTTTTCAAAATCAGCTGCAACGTCAAGGACAACACCGGGAACCTTTGTCATTACTTCATGCTGCGCCCTTTTGTACTCGTGGTACATATCAGTAAGAATGAGAGGTCCGTAGCTTTTTGGATTGTCCAGATCAAGCAGTGGATGCACTGCCTTGAATTTTCCTACGAATTTTTTTACGTCTCCGTCGTCTATATACTCAACTCTCTCTATGGAATGACTGACGATAAAACCGTCCATGCATACCATTGCAGGCAATCTGATGTCCAGGTGTTCGGCGATCCTGAAAGCCTGAACGGTGTTGTCATATGCTTCCTGTGCATTTTCAGAATAGAGCTGGATCCAGCCCGTGTCTCGTGCACCCATACCGTCGGAATGGTCTCCGTGAATATTGAGCGGAGCTGAGAGTGCCCTGTTCACAAGAGGCATGACGATCGGCAGTCTTGTTCCTGCAGCAATGTAGAGCATTTCCCACATAAGGGCAAGCCCCTGGGACGACGTTGCTGTAGCAACCCTGCCGCCTGCTGCTGCTGCTCCGATGCAGGCGCTCATTGCACTGTGTTCACTCTCAACGAGGACCAGCTCTGTATCGACTTTCCCGTCATTTACAAATGAGGAGAATCTCTGCATAAGGTCAGTTGCCGGTGTGATAGGGTAGGCAGCGCACACATCAGGGTTAATCTGTTTCAGTGCCTGTGCGCAGGCTTCATTTCCTGTAACTGCGACTATTGTACCCATTATTTGCCCTCCTCTTCCATGACGATTGCCTTCTTGCCCTTTTTCCCGGGGCATTCAAGGGCGCAGATGCCACAGCCCTTGCAGTAATCGTAATCAAATTCTGCACGTTTCCCTTCAGCCGTCACCTTGACGGACATGTCAGGGCAGTACATCCAGCAGAACATACACTGGATGCAGTTCTCTTCAATCCACTTTGGTCTCATGGATCTCCAGCCGCCGGTTTTGAACTTGGCTGAACTTCCTGCCTCAAGGACAACAGACCCCTGTGGAAGTGTTTCCCAGTATTTTTTGCTCATCCCTCTTTTACCTCCTCATATCCGCGCCTTGTGGCAGTGAGGTTGCCGTCAATAATCTTCTGGGCAAACTTCTTGCCGAAACTCTTTTTGACATTCTCAAGAAGCGTGTCCATCTCAACAACACCTGTTGCCTTTGTAATTGCCCCCAGCATCGATGAATTGGGCAGCGGCCTTCCAAAAGATTCAACTGCAATCTTTGTTGCGTCAACGGCAAAGACCTTCTGAGAATCCTTTGCCTTCAGCTTTTTTCTGACCTCTTTCGGGTCTCGTGATGTGTTGACAACATATATTGCGTCATCGGGAGCTCCCTCGGTCACATTCACGGCATCCATCAGGGTGGCGTCTGCTATGCTGATTACCTTTGGATGCAGGACCGGTCCGTACATTCTGATTACCTGCTCGCTGATCCTGTTAAAGGCCCTGATGGGAGCTCCTGCCCGTTCCGGGCCGTATTCCGGGAAAGCCTGAACATACCCGCCACCGCTCAGACACGCATCTGCCAGCACCTTGGCAGCAGTAACAGTCCCCTGTCCACCACGTCCGTGCCAGCGAATTTCAATCGCTTTTGCCATTTTCTTATCCTCCGAAGTCCTATGATTTAGAACATAAAATATAAGATATGAGCGAATACTATAGCCTAAAATAATATATATTTTCAAGCATTGCCGAGGAGCAATGTCCTGCTTGATGACATTCCTGAAGCCCACCTGAGCTCATATTATTGTCACAAACCCTGCTCGCACTATCTATTCTCCCCTTCAGAAAGTGACGTGGCCCCAAAATCTTTGTTTTTTACAAGGTTAAGGTAAATATATTGAATAAAAAGGCCGAAAAGATGAGAACTATGGTTTCGAAGGGTTATGCATGGCTTTTATTCGTATAGAGAGAGTATATGTTTATACAACTGAATAAACCTGTCCGTACTGCGATCTGCATTGTTGCCTTAATCTTTTTGTCATTGCTCAATACCGATGCTCAAGACAATGGGGGAGCAGGGGACAACCTGGATTATCTCATTACCCTTCATGAAAAAAACCCTGAAGTTGTGGGCTACATAGTACCGATTGCGCAGTATTACAAAAAGCGGGAGATGTTTAGCACCTCAATTGAGTGGCTCATGAAAGCTACTGATATTCAACCGGAAAATACAGACATTCTGTTCGAAATTGGCCTTCTTCTGTCATGGACCGATCAGCATGCACATGCTATCGAATATTTCGACAGGATTCTCTCAATGGTGCCGGACCATGATGATGCAAAACTTGCGAAAGCCAGGGTGTTGAGCTGGCAGGATAAGCGTTCTGAGGCCTTATCCTTATGCGATGAAGTTATCAGCAGTAATCCTGATTATATAGATGCCTATGAATTGAAGGCACGCATCCTTATCTGGGAAAAGAAATATGATGAAGCAATTGAGGTATATACCCTGATTCTCACTATTAAACCTGACAATAAGAATGCAAGGATGGGCCTGGCAGACATTATTTCCTTCCAGGGAAATTATGAAGAAGCGGTTTTACAGTTCAAAAACCTGTTAACTCAGTATCCCGGGGATATTGCTCTGATGAACGCATTGGGAAAGGTTCTGCTCTGGCAGGGAGAATACGAAGAGGGCATCTCGGTATTAAAAAAATCTTTTGCCTTCGATGAAAGACGGAAAGAGACTGCTGAACTGTTATCCCGAGCATACCTGTGGAGTAAAAGATTTGAGGAAGGGATTGAGTTTCAGACAGGAATCATTAAGAAAGAGAAAGACAACTTCCAGGCTGTCTATAATATCGCCGTTCTGTATGAGGCTATGGAAAAGTACGAAGAGGCAATAAAATGGTATGAAAAAGCACGTGATTTAAAAAAAGACGACCCTCAGGTAAATGCAAAACTGGGATTGTTGTACAGCCGGACCAGGAAAATTGATCAGGCGATTTCGTCACTGCAGCGATCTTTGAAAATCCGTGAAAATGATGTTGAAAACCTCATAAACCTTGGCCGGGTGTATAGCTGGCAGCTCAGAATAAAAGAATCGATAGCGTTGTACAGGAGGGCGCTTGAGATTGACCCCCTCAACGAGGATGCATATATAGGTCTGGGCAGGACATATTTCTATGATGGGCAATGGGATTTGGCAAAGGAGCAGTTCAGTAAAGCACTGGAAATTAATCCGCTCAATAAAGAGGCATTCTCGCAAATAGCCAGACTCAGGCGGTTGATGAGGCCGTCATTCACAACCAGTTACAGATATGCTGCATACCGGGATTATGCACGGAATTCAGGTGATTTGTCAGGCAAGACAGTGCGCCACGAAGTATGGCAGACGTTGAATCATAATTTCTCTTCTCAATTATTGAGTGAAATTCAATACAGGCGGATACATGAGAAAAGCTATGAATACGGAGACAGGTTGTATTCGATTAAGGCCAATGAATATTCCCTGTATGTAAACAGCAAGCTCAACAAGTCTTTACAGTTACGAGGGAAATTGATTGCAGGTGATTATAAGGCTGACAGCGATTTTTTTACGTTACAGAACAGCGACCTGATCTCAGGGTTTATATTTTTGGATTACATCAAAGATAAATGGGAACTGAATGCCGGTTTTATACGGGAACCGCTTTTTCCGATATACAGGGGGGATGAATTATGGATAGAACATACAGACAGCTATGGGACTTCCTTGCGGTACCATCAATCAGAATACCTGAGTCTTTTCACGTCTTTTTATTACAAAAAGGACTATTCCGATTATAAACGAAATGATTACTGGCTTGGTTTTGATTATGTCCTGCCGCAGTTTACAAAAATCAAGTTTGAATATTACTTTCGACAGATAACGAATCCGCAAGACAATCTGCATTCAGGTACCATTATATATACGGATAATATCGATAAGCTCACTTTCTTTTCCTCTTATAACCTGGAAACCAGTTCTTTCTTTGATGAAGTGACTCAAATCATTGAAGTATTTTTCTATTACAATTTGAAAGATTATCTCAGTGCAAATGCGGGATTGACCTATGGCAGAAACCTTAAAGAAGACAAAGATGAAACTGTCGAACTGAACGCCTATGTATCCTACAGGTTTTAAATCATTCATTATAATTCTTGCGGTTATGCATTTCTTTGCCGGCAATCATGTGCTGGCTCAAAATACATTAACGATGCAGCCCTATTATGAGGTTGCCGGAGAAGGTACTGATATCTGGGCTGCAGGGGACAGCTTCATTGTACCGAAGGGAAGTTTAAAGCATGAAAGTGAAGTACTCCTGGAGGCTTTTCCCAATATAAGAAAGATATTCATTGTATGGTCGGGAGAGGTGAAAGATGACAAAGAGAGATTTCAGCAGATACTGCTTACTCCTGTTGGAAAAAAGACGGTTAGGGTAAAAGCAGATGCTGCTTATAGATCTGGTTCATCTGGTTTGATCTACTCCTGTGTGGCTGATATTACCCCTCATTATAACGGGAGAGGTTACTACAGTATCAAGGGCTTAAAAAGTGATGCATTGAACAGGAGCACTAAAAGCGAACTTTATTCTGTGGCCGGATTTGCCATCGTGGTGGTCTACGATAAGCTGCAGGAGGTGAATCATAGGGTTCAGATCTATGCCGGACTGGATGTGCTCAGACCAGGAGAAATTCATGATATTTCCATACTGAACAAGGGCTCCGGACGGTCCCTGATAAAAATGGCTGTTGTAGGCGGTCATGGCAGAAAGGGGAACGGAAGTTCCAATTTGCTGAACGGGACAAGCATAAGCCAGTCTGAGGACTGGGACGGCTCGTCCGGTCATTATTGGGATGTGGATGTGTTCGAAACGATAGATCTTGACCGCACTGAAGCAGAAAAGAAAGGTTTAATCTTTTCAATTGATACAGTCCTACAGTGGTTATATCCCGTAGTGATAGCTACTGTGTATAAGGAGGGCAACTGAAAATGCGAAAAATAGTTCTGTATTTAATTTGCGGTGGGGCCATGTTCTTTGTAATGAACATGAGCGGATCATTGATGATGGATTTCAAGAAAGACAGTGTGCAGGACATGGGCCTGTCGAATCCTTCGGCCATTCTCTCTGTTCTCTCTGCCAATAATGTTTATGCTCAGAGCGAAGCCGGGGGAAAGGCACTCGGCCATGACAAGGACAAGGCCCAGGGGAAAGCACTCGGCCACTTCAAAGATAAAGATAAGAAACCCAAGAAACCCAAAAAAGATAAAGGCAAAGGACCGTCGCTGCCTGCTTTGCCCATGGCATCCTCTATTGTCCTGGGGCTGGGCGCAATAGGATGGAGCAGATATCTGCTCAGAAATCATAAGGATTAGGTTTTGAAGAGACGCTATGCTCTCATAATGGGAACGTACTGCCTTCTGTACTGGGGTATCTTTCAGGATACACTTGTCTGGATAATGCATTCATGGAGGCACAACTCTTTTTACACCCATGGATTCGTAATATTTTTTATATGTCTGGGATTGTTCCTCCTGAATGGTGTGAAAATCAAGACAGGGATTTTTCAGCCGGAATCAGGGTTAGTGCCGGGCATTGTATTTTGCATTCTCGTTACTATTGGATTGCTGCTTCGTTTTCATTACCTGATTGGCTTATCCTTTATTGCAGGCGCCCTCTGTTTGAACAGAATGTTTCTGACGAATGAGCAGCTGGGGTTTGTGCAGCTTCCTTTCTGGATTATGATTATTGTTATTCCCGTACCCTTTTTAAATGAAGTATCAGGCTACATGGCTTACACAGTTTCCAGGGCAGTGGCCATTATGCTCGGAGCGCTTTTTACATCGGTCGAAGTCGACGGGATATCGGTGCTGATTCCCGGGGGAGTAGCATTTGATATCGGCACTGATTGCAGTGGAGCCAGTTCGATTCTTGCACTGATTTCTATTGCGGTATTATGGCTTGTATCATTCAAAGATAATCCTAAAATTACATCTGCTCTGATCGCTCTCACAATGCCCATCGGTTTTATCACAAATGTACTCAGGATAGTATTCATATTTATAGTAGCCACGGCATGGGGAATGGAATATGCCGTCCGGTTCTGGCATGATTTTGCAGCATATATTTTCTACAGTATGTCACTGGGAATATTATTTGTTTTCTGGATTGTCATAAAGCGATTCATGAAAGACGAAATAAGGCTGAGAAAGCTGGTTATGGAATGAAGCTTATAAGATATTACGCTTTTATTCTGTTCTTATTCATTGTAGGTACCGGGAATGCTGCTGGTGAGCAGATAAAGACTTTTACTACAGATATTGCCTACTACTTTGCGACATCACATGAAGGCAAGATGAAAGCGTCTTCAGATTTTCTGAATAATCAACAGATTCTCGATATTCCCTATGAACTGGGCACCTGGGAGGGATATGAACTTGAGCATAATGATGAGAATCTATCTTTTTTCCGGGCCTATGAAGATGCACGGGATGGAGTGAAAATATATTTTATTGCGGTACACGCTCTTGCGGAAAGCAAACTGCACACTCCGGAAGTCTGCTATCTCAATGACAACTGGAAGATCAGCAAAAGGGGATATTATAAACTCTCCCTGTCTGACAAGCAGTTTGAAACGCGTTATTTTATTGCTGAGAAAGACCAGTGGAAACATTACCTGTCCTACTGGTTTATGTGGCGTGACTCACGAAGACGTATGAATGACGGCTGTGTCATGTTCCGCATTGCCGTCAGTATGGATACTGTATCTGAAGAAACTGCCAGGGCAAAGATCAAAGATTTCATAACCCATGTAAGCGGGTATTCTCCAGACACAAGACATGCTCAGGAAGTTGAGAAAGAGCAGGAGACATCATTGACAGAACCGTTTATTCACAGGGAGAGTGAATACTTTGATGCAAGAAAAGAGACAATGGAGTGGCTTCAGAAACAGATTGTGCCAAATGAGATCGTTCAATCTCCTGCAAATGACAGAAGGAACCTTATCTTAAGTTATGAATTATCAAAAGATGCCAGGGCCTATCGCTACATATTCAGCAAATCATCACTCTATGACAATGCACTTGCTGTGATTGCCTTTACCATAGAGCATCAGTTTGAAACAGCAAGTAAGATAATTGATGCAATAATGAGAATGGGGGGAGAGGATGGGGACCTTTTTTTTACATTCAATACCCATAACAGCTGGCCAAACAGGGAAGACCGGGGGGGAGCTCTTGTCAGGTCAGGAGCATCAGCCTGGGCAGGGTATTCGATCATTTTTTATTTAAGGGCAATGCTGCTCAGTGATCCTGATGCTATTGAAAAGAATTCTGAACTTAAGGATTATCTGAAATATGCAGAGTTGATTGCGGATACGATGCTGCAGCGCAGTGTGAATGATCAAAGAGACTCACGTTACGGGCTGATTACAGGCGGCAATGGAACATATCGGCTGCGGATGAATGAGGAGATAAATGCCGTTGAAGAGGAGTTTGTTCCTGGTGAGGTTCTCTGGAGCAGCATGGAGCATAACATTGATATGTATTTTTTCCTGAGAGACCTGGGGAACATTTCAGAGAATGAGAAATATTCGGCGGCTGCTGAGGTTATGGCAAAAAGTCTTCTTGAAAAAACATGGAACATGGCACAGGGACAGTTTAACAGGGGACAGAGGCTGGATGGGCCTGATGAGGTCATGGCCCTGGACTGCGCTTCATGGGGTACCTTCCTCCTTGCAGCGACAGGGGAAAAAGAAAAAGCTCTGAGAGCATTATCTTCGTCTGAAAAATATAGAAGCCTGACAGACAGGGGAGTTGGATACAAGCCCTATATTGAGAAACCGGTATATGAAAATCGAAAAGTAAACAGGTTTTATTTCCCCTCCCACCCGAAAAAGAACTGGACTGACCTCAACATGATGTGGACTGAGGGGGCCCTCGGGGTTTCTCTTGCTCACCTTCGCTTTCGGAATATCGATAAGGCCAGGGATATTATCAATGAAGTTCTGAAATACCGTACTGAGAGCGGAGGAATAGCCTATTCATCTCTCCATATTGCCCATGAGTTTTCAATGGCACCTGGTGTTGCCCCTGCAGCGTGGCTTATCATTAATCTGGGCGAACTGGAGCAGAACGAGATTGCGCAGCTTTTCTGGGATCAGTAGAAATCCAATCACCTGCAGATTGACCAAACAGGCTTAATCATTTATTCCTGCCTTGCATCTTGTCATTCAATCGTGGTAAAACCTTCTATGTCCAAAAAGCTTGTTGTTGATATAGAAACCATCGGCAAGGATTTTGACTCCTTTGATGAAATGACACAGGAGTATCTCCTGAAATTTGCCCAGACGGACGATGAGATCAAGGCTGTGAAGGAGGGCATGGGCTTTTCTCCATTGACCGGTGAGATCGTGGCCATAGGTCTTCTCAATCCAGATACAGACAAGGGCGCTGTTTATTTCCAGTCGCCGGAACTGCTCCAGGAGCCTCTTGAGGAAGAAGGCATAGAATATATTGCTGACACTGAAGCCGGTATATTAAGGAAATTCTGGGACACGGTTAAGTATTATGATCAGGTTATTACCTTTAACGGACGCAGTTTTGATGCTCCATTTCTCCTCATTCGGTCGGCAGTTCATCGAATCCATCCCACAAAGGACCTTATGCCGAACCGGTACAACCTCTCCCATGTTGACCTCCTTGATCTGCTCACTTTTTATGGTGCCGTGAGGCGAAAATTCAGCCTCCACATGTGGTGCAGGGCCTTTGGTATAAAAAGTCCGAAAGAAGAGGGCCTATCAGGGTATGAAGTGAGCGACCTCTTCAGGGACCAGCAGTATCTGACCATCGCCAGGTATTGCACAGGCGATCTTTATGCTACAAAGGAGCTTTTTGGGTACTGGAATAATTATGTGCGCTTTAACCCGAATGGTTAAGCTGGGCGGGTTATTTTTTTATTCTCTCTTCGATTGAGGTAATGCCGTTTATCCTCACCACTTTGTTCTTTGAGCTTTGGCCCGAGACTATTTCAATGTCTTTCTTTTTGACTTTCAGTTCCCTGGCCAGTACTTCTATCAGTTCTTTATTCGCCTTGCCTTCAACAGGGGGAGAGGTAAGCTT
>Ga0209536_100015599_pt1 | contig 10840 bp, 7 predicted proteins | sample DeeMarSeWOR28_12_FD_187461 | JGI IMG/M metagenome (GOLD analysis project Ga0209536, IMG submission 187461) | Marine sediment microbial communities from White Oak River estuary, North Carolina - WOR-2-8_12 (SPAdes) (version 2) | ecosystem: Environmental > Aquatic > Marine > Intertidal zone >... | reverse complement strand
GCGTGCAGGTCACCGCGCGGCGGCGTGGCGCGCACGTCACGGAGCTGTACGCCCTTCTCGGCGGCACGGCGCGCGATCGCACGATCTTCGTTCAGAAAATCGTGCAGCCCGGCGTCCACGTTCAGTCCGGCTCCGATCGCCTCGTCGATCGCATCCCGGATCTGTGGCGACAGCCGGCCCCCATCCGGCGCGATTCCGATCACGAAATGCGTGGCGGGAGTCCCGGCCTCGGCGGAGGCCCGGAGCGCGGTATCGAGGTCCGCCACGAGCGGGATCCCGTTCGGCCTTCCGTCGAGCACCTCTCCGGCATCCCGGCCGGCGACGGTCGAGTCGATCACGGCCGTCACCCGATACCGCCGGGTGCGCCGGACCAGCCCGTGCGCGGTTTTCCCGTAGGTATTGGTGAACGCTCCCTCGCAGAACACAATGGCGTTTCCGTCGAGAGGTCCGACTCTGTCGGTATTCATCCGTTTCACTGTGGCGTCGAGGTCGTGTTCTGCGGACTGCCCGCTCTACCGCGAGTTACGATCAGCGCCGGCCCGTGAGAATGGCCACGTACCGGTCGCCCGGCAAAGGACTCTTCGCATGGTGCTCCAGCATGACCACGAGCCCCGCCGTCGACGCGGGCAGCACGCTCAGGCCTTCCCTCTCCTTCAGAATCCGCGCCTGCTTCAGCATCTGGCGGTCGCTCGCGTTGTCCGCGAAGCCGCCCGAGGAGCGAATCGCGTTCAGGGCCCAGTCTCCATCGAAGGAATGCCAGTTGATCAGAGGCTCGTTGACCTCGGTTTCCTTCACGGTTGCCGGATCCAGGTCACGGCATTCGTCGTACCCCTTCAGGTAGGACTGGACGATCGGGTTCTTGCCGTGCGACGATCCCGCGATGATGCGAGGAATCCTCGAGGTCTTCCCGCGCCGGTACAGCGTCGCGAACCCCCTGTGAATGCCCGCCAGGGTCGTTCCGTTCGAGACGGACACCGCCACCGCGGCGGGAGCGTCCCGCAGCTCGTCGTAGATCTCGTTCGCGATCTCGCCGTACGCGACGAGCTGCATGAGCGTGTTGGCTCCGCCCGGATTCGCATCGTACAGCTCGAATTTGTGGGCGGCCTGCTTGGAGGCCTCGACCGCCGCCTCGTAGTCGCCGGGAACGCGGATGATCTCACTCCCGGCCGCGACCATCTCGTCCATTCGCCGGGTCGTGTATGCTTCGGGGATGTGGATGACGCAGCGCATGCCGGCCAGGCCCGCCGCGAACGCCACCGCCGCCCCGTAGTTGCCGCAGGTGGCGACCGTGACCGCCTCGAATCCCCGCCGCATGGCGTCGTGCACCTGGGCGAAGGCGATCCGGTCTTTCTGGGTGCCGGTCGGGTTGCCGCCCTCGAACTTGAGAAACAGCTGCCGGATTCCGTTCTCCCGCTCGAGATTCCGGGCGCGGCTCAGCCGCGTGTCGCCGACCTCCGAGGCGATGAGGTCCTCGTAGGCTTCGAGTCGTTCCTCGATGGAGCGGGAGGGATCGGCGGCGATCCGCTTACAGCTTTCGAGGTCCTCCGTGGCGGCTTCGGGAGCTCCCACCGCCCCGTCGAGAAGGCTCGGAAAGGTCGAATTGGAACCCGGTGCTTCGGGCTCGTCCTGCATCGGTGGCGTCGCCTGAAGAAGTGAACGCGAACTGCAACCCCTCAAAATGCGTGAATGCGGGCGCCCGGGGAAGCGCCGCACTCTCGAGTCCGGTGCGCGAGCGACCGGGCCGGGCCTACGACGGGTCCGTCGCCCCCGGCAGCGATTCCACCCGGTCCCGCACGTCCGCGATCAGCTGCCGGAACTCCATGTAGGTCACGCGCTCCGTCGGCGGCACCCACAGGTGGGCACTCTCCGCATCGACCGCATCGATCTCGGCCATGAGAGCGCCCCTCGGTTCGGGAACGGTCAGCCCCTGCTCCACCCTGACGATCCGGCTCGTCATCCGGCTCAGAAGCAGCGAGAACGGCCATGCCAGCAGACGCGGAACGACGCTCAGGAAGACGCCCGCGGCCGCGAGAGCCCCGAAGGCGAGGGCGAATCGATCCACCCACGTCGCGAGCCAGAAGGGAACGTAGCTCCGCCACTTGGCGAAGCCCTCGCTGTAGAAACGCTCGGCCGTAGGATCGAGGGGCAGCGAGGCGGAGTTCCCGTTCGGATAGGATCCCCGGGTCGAGAACAGCGTCGGCCGCTGGTGGATCTCGGTCGCGGCATCCAGGAGCGCATCGACCAGGACCGGGTTGAGGTCCGCGGGCGTCACGAGCTGGATGCTGGAGGCGAGGAGCTGCAGCTCCTCCGAGGGCACGTTCTCGCGAAGATCGATTGTGCCCTCCGGGAGCGTCAGGGCCGAAATGAACTCGAACTTGCGGTCGTACGCCTCCGCGCGACGAAAGGAGAAGGGACGGATCCGCCGGTCCAGCAGCAGTTGCTGGATCCCCGGTGACATGGGGTCGCCCATCGCGAACAGCGCCTGCACCTCTCCTCGCAGCAGCGCCTCCGCGATCTCCTCTTCCCCGATCCCGTCACCGGGCTCGTAGATCTGCACGTCTTCGATCCCGTTTACCCGGAGCAGAGCTTCCGCGAGCACGCGCGTCCCGGTTCCCTCGCGACCCGGGAACACCAGCAGGCCTTCGAGGTCGGCTTCCGTCCGGAGGTCGCGTCGCGCGGGAACGAACACCCAGAACGGTTCGAGATAGAGAGCGCCCAGGCTCTCCAGTCCCAGATCCGCCTCCTCTTCGTCGACCTCCTCCGCTGCCCCGACGGACTGCAGATCCGAAAGCGCGGAATCCGGCGTCACCTCATCTTCCCCGAAGTCTCCCGCGACTCCGGCCGGGCCCGGCTCCTCTTCGCCGGCCCTGGCGGCGGCCACGGAATCGGCGAACGCCGTCTGGTAGGTCCGGATCAGCGCCGCCTCCGCGAACCCGACCCTGGGCCCTTCCCCGTGCACCAGGCTGTCGAGGTTCTCGATCGATCCCCCGGTCGCCACCAGCCTCGCGTCGATGCCGTGGCGGGCGAGCACCTCGGCGTAACGCGGTCCGTCCTCGTAGAAGGAAGTTCCTTCCATGCCCGTATAGATCGTGATCGCACTCGGCGCCGGTGGACCGATGAGCTTCACGAACAGGACCGAGAGAACGAGCGCCAGGATGGCGAGGCGAAGGATGAGGTTCCTCAGCGAACGGTGCTTCGGGGAGCGGTTCGTCGGTTCGGAATGGTCATTCTGGCCGGACATCGCTGTTCCTTCGTTCCTCGGAGAATGCGGACGGCGAGCAGCGCGGGACGATCCCTCGCCTCCTCGAGCTCGGACCTGGATGCCACCGGTTCCTGCGGCGACCGGGAAGATCCTACGCGAGAAGTCGAGTCACGCCTATTGGTCCTTGGTCCTACGCGAACCCGGCGTCGTCGAGGCCGTTCAGGACCGGACAGACGTGTGATACCTCTTCCGCCACCGGATGTACGGAATCGAAGCCAGGATCGAGGCCACGAGGTAGGCCAGGACGAGGACCCCTGTCTTCAACTCGGGAACCGTCGCGGCCACGAGCACGGCGATCCCGAGGTGTCGGGTGGCGCACGAAATCGCCAGCGCGGTGCGGTCCTCCTCGTCGGGCCCTCCCATCACGTGGCCGATGGCGAGAGAGAGTGCTGTGAGCAGTGCGAGGACACCCAGCGAGATCCAGCCCGCTTCCCGCAGCAACGGCCACCCCATGACGAGCAGAACGAGCCCGCCCAGGGTGAGCACGATCCCGCCGGCGGCCAGCAGAACCCGGGACAGCCTCTCCGCCGGGCCGGGAGCCAGCAGCCGGAGACCCATTCCGATGGCGAGGGGGAGCAGGAAGGTCCGGCCGATCAATCGACCGGTTTCGACAGGCGTCAGCTGGGGCGTGGCACCGGAGAGAGCACTCAGCGCAACGAGCCAGAGCGGCACGGTCACGACGGCGAGAATCGAGGAGGTGACGATGACGCTGAACACGTACGCATCGTTGTTCAGCGGCATCAACTTGCGCGGGACCAGCGGGGCCCCCGCGGAGATCGCGATGACGACCACGGCCGCTTTGAGCGCGAACGGGATCGGGAGCAGACGGGCGAGAGCGACGGCCACGAGCGGAACGATCACGTACATCGCCAGCATCGACTTGAAGAGCAACCTCGGTCTGCGCCAGAGGTACGTCAGATCGCCGGCGGTGGACTGCATTCCGATCGCGAGGATCATGGAGGAGACCGCGACCTTGAGAATCTTCATCACCAGAACAGGATCGAGATTCACGACGGATCTCCTGCGTGCATCGACTCCTCCGCGCGGTTCGTTTCGTACCGGAAACAGGATGGGAACCGTAGCCATCCGGGAACAGAGGTGCGAACCGGGGCGGCCTGTCGCTGCCCTACGCTGTCGGTGGAAAGGGCGGGGTTTTCTACACCTCGTTCGAGCTGAACTTCTGAATCACCCGGCCGAATGCGTCCGGGCGGAGGAGGAGATCGATGATGCGAGGACCTAGCGGGCGGCAGCCGCCTGTTTGGCCAGTCGGTCGGCGGTCGGATTCCACGCGTAGGTCATCCGGAGCCACAGCATCGAGGTGTCGATGCCATCCGTCTCGTCGGTGAGGTAATCCCCCCACAGCGCCCGAAGCTCGACCTTCTCGGAGACCTTGTAGGCGACCGTGAGTCCGACCCCGAACGAGGACTGGGAGTTGTCCTGCGCGACCCCGTCGAGGCTGGTCTCGCCGCCACCCACGTATAGCGCATCCGCCGACACCCAGAGATCCTCCGTGATGTCGCGCGTCAGGTGCCCCTCTACCTTGTACAGCGGATCCTGGGAGAGATTCCGGGACGCGAAGACGGGCGCGCCGTCCTCGATCGTCAGGCCCCGCAGCGCGTCGTTGTCGCCGAACAGGGTAACGCTCGGGACCAGTTCGAAGGTGGTGCGTCGTCCGGGCGTGAAGTCGCCGATCGACTGGACGAACGGCAGGCCGAACCGGACGGTCCAGCGGTTCGTTCCCACGTTCAGGAAGGTCTCCTCGTCGTACTCTCCGAAGGGCGCATTGACGAAGACCTGGGCGTCGAGCAGGGTCCGCTGCTCCCATTGCGAGTATTCCTGAAGGGTCTGAGCCGGGGCGCCGATCAGGTTGAAAGCCCACCAGGCCGCCAGGTCTGCGCGCCCCTTCGCGGCGACGTCCAGGCTGATCGGCTGCAATCCGGTCGTCGTAGCCGCGACCGTGCCGAACGGCTGGGTGACCGAGGCCTGGTTCCGCCGGCCGAGGAAGTTGAAGAACGCCGCGTAGTTGAGCATGTAAATCCGCGAGGCGAAAGCCGCGCCGCTGACGGGAAGCGCCGGGTTGAAGCCACTCGCGTTGCCGTCCACGAACATCAGGAACGTGCCTGCGGCATGCGTGTTGGCCGGGGCTTTCCAGTAAGTCCGCGCCCCCTCACCCTGGGCGAACGCCGAGGGCGAGAGACCGAATAGGAGAACGAAGGCGATCGGTGCCAGTATTCGGATCTTCATCGGCTGCATTGCTATCTCCTTCGCCTCACGGCGTATACCAGATCGGGCTCGTCCAGGCCCGCTCCTGGATCGTGGCCGGCACATCCTCCAGCAGCGGCAGACCGCTGCGCACGGCGTCGTAGGTGCTCCAGCGGGGGGTCGGAATCTCCAGCACGCGCGCGTAGTAGAACGCTCGTTGCGAAGGATCGAAGTCGGGATCCGTCCAGCTGCCTGCGAGCTCGGCATCGCCGATCGTGTTGGTCCAGGTCGCTGTAGTGAGGTCGACGGTATTTCCGACTGCTGGCAGCTTCCCGTCGGCACCGATCGCGCGCCCGTCCGACCAGGCGACGTCGTAGATCATCTCGTGGACGGCTCCATCCGCGTCCAGCCAGCCCTTCACGATCTGGATCCGGTCCAGGTGGGCGTTCTCCGGGTCCTTCGCCGCCCAGACGAGGAAGGTCGGGGCGCTGCCGGACGGTCCTGCGGTCAGATCGCCGCCCATCGGCACGCCGCCCTCGTAGCCGAGCTCGATCATGTCGGCACGCTGGTGGGCGTCCGCGGGATACTCCCAGCCTCCGAATAACCGGACCTGGATGCGCGGGCCGCTCGTCACGTACGACTCCTTGCGCCGCATCGCATCGAAGATCGAGCCCCGCGTGTTCTCCTCGGCCCAGACCGCGGCGAGGGACCCCGGGTTCAGGTCCTTCGATTCCGCCCAGCCTCCGACTTCACCCGTCCGGCGGGCCTCGACCGATCCGTCCTCGGGTCCGTGCGAGCCGAGCCAGTTGCCCTCTGTCAAGTCGGCGGGGGCGCCGTTGTGGTTGTCCGTCCCCCCGATGAAGCCGTACTTGAAGGGGTTCGCCCCGAGCGCCTGGGCGTGGGCGAGACCCTGCTTGAGGCCCGACCGCACGAAGTTGCCTTCCGCGATCGTGCGGCCACTGAACTTGCTGAGCGAGGTCGCGTTCTCGAAATCCGAGAACTCATCGTTCGTCCAGAACTTCGCGTGCACCTCCGAATTGCCCTTGATCTGCATCATCTCGATCAGCGGCTCGAAGTGCTGTCGGGTCTGTGCGTACTCGAGGTCGAACGGGTTCCCCGCCGGGTCCAGGGCACCGAACATCAGGCCCTTGCTGGCATTCGAGTTGTGGGGGATGGCCAGCAGCTGCATTCCGGCGGCTTCCTGCTCGGCCATCCAGTCCCAGAGGCCATCCTCACGTGGGATCTCGTAGGAGCTCATCGGCAGGTCCGGGACATGCGCGTCCCGGAAGATGACGTTCCGGTGCAGGTTCGCCCCCTGGGGCGCCGCACTCCACTCGAATGCGATCAGGGCCGTGAACCGCCCCGGGTCGTTGTACTTCTCGGCCGTCTCGACCGCGTAATTCCAGGCGCTTCGGGTCGTCTCGGGTCCCTGCCAGAACGGGGGGTGCTGCGGGTTGTCTCCCCGGTTGTTCTCCACCACGTACCGGGCGAACCAGGCGCGTCGGTCTTCGAGCAACGTCAGGTTCCGGAGCTCCTCCAGCTCCGCCTGGTCGTGGCCCGGGGCGCCCGGGTTGATCGCGGAGTACATCTCGCCCAGGTACTCGGCGTGGTCCGAGAGGGCGACCCAGTCGAGGGGGCGACCTATGTTGTGGGGCTTCCCGTACAGAAGCACGTCCTCTCCCTGCGCGAACCGGTAGGCGCTGTCCGGGTCGAGCCGGGCGCCGCCGATGAAGGCATCGAGAGAGTAGGCGGTGTGGAGATGGGTTTCTCCAAAATAGACGTTGCGCAGAGGGTTCGGCGCCGCGACCCCGGCTGCATCAGCCGACGCAGTCTCGGCGGGCGGTGCCTCGGAGTCCGGGGTCTCCGCCGGCTCGGCGCAGGCTCCCAGTGCGAAAGGGGCGGTCAGTGAGAGACACGCCAGAATCGATTGCCTTCTCATCCACCTGCTCCCTCTGGTTCGTGTGTTCACGGCGTGTACCAGATCGGGCTCGTCCAGGCCCGCTCCTGCTGGACCAGCGGAACCTCGGGGTCCATCCGCATCCCGAACCGCACCTGGTCGTACGCGGTCCAGCGGGGGGTCGGGATCTCGATCACCCGGGCGTAATAGAACGCGGCCTGTGAGGCGTCGAAGTCGGGATCCGTCCACACCGTCGCCAGTTCCGGGTCGCCGATCGTGTTGGTCCAGGTCGGCACGCTCAGGTCCACCGTGCTGCCGACCGGCGTCAGCTTTCCGTCGGCCCCGATCCGGCGCCGGTCCGCGTCGCCCCACGCGACGTCGTAGACCTTCTCCCGCGCCTCCCCGTCGGCGCCCAGCCAGCCTTTGACGATCTGGATCCGGTCCAGGTTCCCGAACATCGGGTCCTTCTGGGCCGCGACGAGGAACGTGGGTGCCTCGGCACGATCCGGGCGTGCCGCCAGCTCGGCGCCCATGGGGACGCCCTTCGCGTAGCCGGGCTCGGCGACCTGCCGCGCCCGCGCGTCGGCCGGCGTGTAGTCCCAGCCGCCGAAGAAGCGGACGAGCATGCGGGTACCCGAGGTGCCGTAGGTCTCCCGCCGGTGCATGGCGTCCCAGATCGCCTCGCGCGTGTTCTCCGTCGCCCACACGGCGGCGTATCCCGCTCCCAGGTAATGCCAGCCGTAACGGGTCTTCCCGAACCCCTGCTTCGAGACGTGCTCCCAGCGCTCCGGGCTCGGCTCCTGGATCGGGAGCTTGCCGAAGAAGTCGTCCTCCTCGATCGCCGTCAGGGAGTTGTGGACATCCGTGCTTCCGACGAACCCGAACTGGAACGGGTTCACACCCAGCGCCGCCGCCTGCTCCAGGCCCCGCAACAGCCCGCCCCGCAGATACATCGTGGGACGCATCTCCGGGCTCTCGGGCTCGTCCTCGAGCGTCAGGTTTCCGTACTCCCAACCGGCGATCCCCAGGTCGCCCGCGAACTCGTCGTTCGGCGACAGGGTCGGGTGCGTCTCGCTGTTCCCCTTCGTCTGCACGATCTCCTGGAGCCGCTCCCAGCGGGTGCGCCGCTCGGCGTAGCCGCGGTCGAGCGGGCTTCCGTCGAAGGCGGTGAGCTCGAACATCCGCCCGTTCGAGAGGTTTCCGTTGTGGGGAATCGCGAGCAGCCGGCCGCCCGTCTTCTCCTCGTAGCGGCCCATCCACGCCCACAGCTCCTCCGGGTCCTCGCTCTGCCAGGAGGAGAACGGCAGGACCTGGTCGGCGCGGTCCTTGTCGTCCCGGAACATCACGTTGCGATGCAGGTTGTTGCCGCCCGGCACCGAGGTCCACTCGTAGCCGATCATCGCGGTAAACACGCCGGGCTGGTTGAATTCCTCGGCGGTCGTCGTGTACTGCTGCCACACGGTACGCATCACCGGCACGACGATTTCCGGGTCCTGGACCGGGCCGGGGAGGGTACCCTGCGCCTGCGCGGAGACCAGCTCGTTCGCCGCCGCCGCCGCCGCGTCCCCGCCCTCGTTCATCATGAGGCTCCACCGGGCGAGCGTCGTGTCGGAGGTGAACGACGGGTTGCCCTCGTACACCTGCGTGATCACGCCGAGACCTTCGGCGTGGTCGGAGATGACCAGGAAGTCGAGCGGACGCGACAGCTTCGCCGGCACGCCCGTGGAGGAGACGACCTCCTCGCCGCGCGCGAACCGGTATGCCTGCTCGGGCGTGAGCCGGTTGCCTCCCATGAACGCGTCACCGGAGTTGGCCGTGTGGTGGTGCGTGTCTCCGAACAACGGCCGCGTCGGGTAGTCGCGGCCTGCGTACGGCGAGTACTTCACGACATCGACTTTGCGGGCCGGATCGGGCGTATAGGGCGCGCCGTAGCGGTCGGCGTCATCGACCAGGCCCGCGATCGGGATCTCGGCATCGCCGGGCTGCGGCGTGGCGGTCGATGGGGCCTCGGGTCGGTCCGATGGCGCGGCGCAGGCGGCGAGTATCGTAGCGGTAACGCCGACGCACAAGGCGGCGGAATGAACCCACTTCATGTCGTGGCTCCTCGGTTTTGGCCAAAAACGACGGCAACGGCCGCCAGCCCGGACCGCGACTGGAGGGACGGCGACCGAATGTCGCGGGATCCTTGCGATATGTCCAGTCTATCGCAATGAATAGTTTTCATACGTTTCATCAATGACTATGCCTCGTTGCCAGGGTCTGGGGAGAGGAAGCCGATGAGCACGATCGATCTGCGTCACATGCGCCACGCGCTGGCTCTCGCGGAGGAGCGGAACTTCGGCCGCGCCGCCGGGCGGATCGGGATCTCGCAGCCGACGCTCAGCCGGAGCATTCAGACGCTGGAGGAAGGGGTCGGGGCACCGCTGTTCGACCGCTTCCCCCGCGAAGTCGTACCGACGGAGGTCGGCCGGGTTTTTCTCGGTCGCGCGGCGTCGATCGTCGCGGAGGCCGACGACCTGGAGCGGGAGATGGCCGCCCAGCTGGGCCTGGAGAGCGGGGTCCTGCGGGTGGCAGTCGGCCCTTACGTGGCGGCCGTGCTCCTGGGTGCGATCCTCGGACGCTTCTCGGATCGGCACCCGGCCCTGCGGATCGAGGTGGCGGAGGTGCCCGGAGCGCGAATGCGCGAGGTCGTAGGCTCGGGCGAGGTCGAGGTGCTCGTGGGCGAACAGGCATTGTTCCGGGGTGAAGGCGAGTTTGTGTGCGAGCCCCTGCGTCCGCGACTCGGAGAGTACGTGTGCCGCGCAGGGCACCCGCTTCTCGAGCGGGACTCGATCCAGGTGCAGGACATCCTGTCCTACCCGCTGGCCATGACCGACATCAGCCCGGGGGCGTGGGTGCGGATCCTGGGCGAGGAAGCGGGGGAATTCGACCCCGTCATGCTTGCCGACCGTGCGTGGAAGGTGCGTTGCCAGAGTCTCGTGGCGATCGCGGAGCTGGTGGCCAGCAGCGATGCCATCGGGATGTTCAGCCGGGGCATGATCCGGCGTGAGCTGGAGGAGGGCTCCCTGGCAGTAATCCCCCTCGAGGGCACCAGACCCAGCGCCGACTGGGCAATCATCCGTCGGCGAGGCCGGACCCTCTCGCCGGCGGCCGAAGCGTTCATCGAGGCGGTGCGCGAGGCCGACGACGAGGTTTCGGCGGACTGACGCGGCGCGGTCACCCATCCGGTCGGGTGAGAGCGACACCGCTGTAATCACTGCATGCTGTGACCACCTCGAAGTCATGGTGAGAACCCGGATTCAGCTTACGGAGGAGCAGGCGCGCAAAGTCCGGAGAATCGCGCAGGAGGAGGGTGTGTCGATGGCCGCGATCATACGCCCGTGGATCGATCGGGGGCTCGCCGAGCGCCACCCGGCCCGATCGGAATTGTGGGAGCGCGCCCTCGATCGGCTGATCGGCGAAGGGAGTCCCACAGGCCT
>Ga0209536_100015598_pt1 | contig 10841 bp, 10 predicted proteins | sample DeeMarSeWOR28_12_FD_187461 | JGI IMG/M metagenome (GOLD analysis project Ga0209536, IMG submission 187461) | Marine sediment microbial communities from White Oak River estuary, North Carolina - WOR-2-8_12 (SPAdes) (version 2) | ecosystem: Environmental > Aquatic > Marine > Intertidal zone >... | reverse complement strand
TTGATTCCGGCATATTCCATCAATCTCTTGGGAAGAAGCATTCTGTTGTTGGCATCCAGACTTACCTCTGCGGTTCCGGAAAAGAACATCCTGAGAAAACGCGCATGCTCCTTGTTGTAAGGATTGGTCCGGGCACGGATGATCTTATTCTGCCGCTCCCATTCCTCCATGGGGTACATGATCAGGCAGTTTTCAAAAAGATCGCGCTTCAGCACAAAACCATCCTGGACAGCCTCCCTGCTCTGCCTTTTGAAGGCAGCCGGAAAGGAAAGCCGTCCCTTGGAATCCAGCCTTACCGTATAGTCTCCTATAAACGTAATCATGCGATTCTCACAGGTTTAACGGTAAAAGTAGTACTTTTTCACCACTTTGCACCATTTTGTCCCACTTTTTCCCACTTTGTTAATAACTTTACTTTTAATACTTTTGTGTTTGCACTATAGAAAAATCAGGCCATCAGAGCTTATTCATGGACGAAGCCACGCACAAGAAAAACTTTAAGCCCATCATTATCAAGGATTTATTCATGGATAAGAATCCGAAGCTGGGTCGATGGATTCCGGGCTTCATTTACCGTTTTCTTTCCAGGATCCTCCGGATCGATTTTATGAATACCATCCTCTATCACCACGGATATAAGAAGGATGTGGACTTTGCCAGGGCCTCCATAGAGGTCTTTAACGTGAGCCTGGATGTGGTTGGAAGGGAACACCTGCCTCCTGATGGACGCTTTATTTTTGTGGCCAACCATCCCCTTGGAGGATTTGATGGCATGATGATCATCAGCGAATTATCCCGAACCTACCCCCGGCTGAAAGTCCTGGTAAACGACCTGCTGACCAATGTAAAGAACATGGATGGCACTTTTGTACCCATCAACAAACACGGGGCCCAGGCCATGGAGAACGTTCGCCGAATTAATGAGATATTTGAATCAGACCTGCAGGTGATGTCCTTCCCGGCCGGACTGGTGTCACGAAGAAAAAAGCGGATCATCCGCGATGAGCCATGGCAGAAGAGTTTTATAAGCAAGGCCAAACAAAGCAAGAGGGATGTAATTCCCATACACGTTACCGGCAGGTGCTCCAATTTCTTTTACAACCTGGCAAATTTGCGGAAGTTTGTGGGAATCAAAGCAAACCTGGAAATGTTCTTCCTTCCCAACGAATCCTATAAACACCGGGGCAAGCACTTTGTCATTACCTTTGGGAAGGTAATCCCCTACCAGACTTTTGACAAGCGTCTTACTCCACTTCAGTGGGCGGCCCTGGTTCAGGATCACGTATACTCCCTTGCCGAGGATCCTGAAGCGGAGTTCAGCCTCGTAAACAAATAAGCTGTCTGACATGAAAGATATTATCCCCCCGGTTCCCCTGGAAGCTCTGAAAGCGGAGCTTACAAATGAACGATTTATCCGTAAAACCAATAAGGCCGGAAACAAGATCTATATTGTGAACGCTGAAAATTCTCCCAATATCATGCGGGAGATCGGGCGAATCAGGGAAGAGACCTTCCGAAACGCAGGCGGGGGAACGGGTCTGGAATGCGACCTGGATGAATATGATACGGGTGAGAATTCCTACCAGCAGCTGATCGTCTGGGACCCCGATGAAGAGGCCATCCTTGGAGGGTACCGCTTTCATATTTGCGATCCCGGCAAATGCATCAAGAATGGCCAGGTCAAGCTGGCCACCTCCAAGCTTTTCAATTTTTCAGACGAATTTATCAGTCAGTATGTGCCCCACATGATTGAACTTGGAAGGTCCTTCGTACAACCCAAGTACCAGTCCACCTCCCTGAGGCGCAAGGGGCTCTACGCTCTGGATAACCTGTGGGACGGCCTGGGGACCCTGGTACTGGACTATCCAAGCAAGAAATACCTTTTCGGGAAAGTTACCATGTACCTGCACTACCATCAGATGGCAAGGGATATGATCCTTTTCTTCCTGAACAAGCACTTCCCCGATAAGGAAGGACTGGTTACACCCAAAGAACCGCTTAAAATGGCCACGGATAAGGCCAAACTCACCGCCATCTTTACCGGACAGGATTATGAAGAAGATTATAAGATCCTGTCCAGGGAGGTCCGGGCCTGCGGGGAGAACATCCCACCACTGATCAATGCATATATGAATCTTTCGCCTTCCATGAGAACCTTTGGCACAGTGCTGAACAAGGGATTTGGGGATGTGGAGGAGACGGGTATCATGATCACCATTAACGATCTGTATAAAGCCAAGGTGGAACGGCACATAGAGAACTACGTTCCGAAGGCTCTGCAAAGGATCAAGAATATCAGGAGAAGGGATCTGAAGATCAAGAAGCTGACCATGCGCTTTAACTTCTATAAAAGGAAATAGGACCGCGTGGTTTAGTAGGCCCGGGTATCAATGCCGTGAATGTAATTCAGGAAGGAGTTGCTGACCACCTTGTTTCCTCCCGGTGTGGGATAATCTCCGGTAAAATACCAGTCACCCAGGTCATTGGGCACGGCCTTATGAAGGTTATCAATGCTCTGGTAGACGATTTTTACTTCAGACTTTACATCTGAATCGGTAAGCATTTCAGCGATCTTCTTGCTGACCTGCTGCTGGGTAAAAGGTTTGTAGATATCTTTTACATAATTGACAAACTCTTCCTTGGGAAGGTCCTTCTGCATCCTGCACTTCTTGTAAACCTCATTGATGACATGCTCCATCTTGTTTTCCCTGAGAAGTTCGATGGCTGCCTGAAAAGCAATGAAATCTCCCAGCTTGGCCATATCGATCCCATAGCAGTCGGGATACCTGATCTGCGGAGAGGAGGAGACCACCACAATCCTTTTGGGCCCAAGCCGGTCAAGGATCTTGATAATGCTCTGCTTTAGTGTGGTCCCCCGGACGATACTGTCATCAATGATGACCAGGTTATCCACGCCCCGCCGGATGGTCCCGTAGGTAATATCATATATGTGGCTGACCATTTCTTTCCGGCCCTTGTCCTGGGAAATGAAAGTTCGCAGCTTCAGGTCCTTTATGGCCACCTTCTCAACCCGGGCGCGCTCTTTCATTATCTTCAGGATGTCTTCCTTGCTGCATTTCCCCTTCAGATTGATCAGCTCCTCCATCTTCTTCTCCACCATATGGTCCTCAATCCCCTTGATCAATCCGTAAAAGGCCGTCTCGGCCGTATTGGGAATATAGGAGAAGACCGTGTTCTCCACCTCATAATCAATGGCTTCCAGGATAGCCGGCACCAGCAGTTCCCCAAGCTTTTTCCGCTCGTTGTAAATGTCTTTATCGCTGCCCCTGGAAAAATAGATTCTTTCGAAGGAGCACGATTTCCGTTCCTGCTCTTCCAGGATACGACTTAGCTCGATCTCACCGTCTTTTTTAATAACCAGCGCGTGACCCGGAGGCAGTTCATTCACCTGGTCATAGGTCAAATTCATGGCGGTCTGGATCACGGGACGTTCCGAAGTTACAATAGCGATTTCTTCATCGTGGTAATAAAATGCCGGCCTGATCCCCCAGGGATCCCGTATGGCGAACAGATCTCCATGTCCCAGCATCCCGGCAACGGCATAACCCCCATCCCACCGTTTGCTGGCTTCTTCCAGGATCTTGGGCACATCTATATTTCGCGCAATCTGATGGGTGATATCCTTGTTACTGAAGCCCCTGGACTTATACTGGTCGAACAGCCGCTGATTCTCCACATCCAGGAAGTGCCCCACCTTTTCTAGCATGGTAACGGTATCGGAATATTCCTTTGGATACTGTCCCAGGTCCACCAGGATGTTGAACAACTCATCCACATTGGTAAGGTTGAAGTTCCCCGCCAGTACAAGATTCCTGGTGCGCCAGTTGTTCTGACGCATCACCGGGTGCAGGTTCGAGGTACTATTTGCCCCAAAAGTTCCGTAACGGAGATGCCCCAGGTAGGCCTCCCCCACAAAGGGCAGGTTTGCCCTGGCCCAGGAGGCATCATTAAATGAATCGGGATTTGAGCGCTCTTCTTCTTCGAACCTGGAATAAATCCTTCGGAAGATCTCGTTGATCGCACCGGAACCTGCCTCCCTCCTCCGGCTAAAATATTTTTTCCCGGGAGGTGTATCCAGCCGCAGGCTGACCACTCCCGCACCATCCTGGCCCCTGTTCCTCTGCTTTTCCATTAAGAGGTACAGCTTTTCCAGGCCATACCGCCAGGAACCATATTGAAGCTGATAATATTCCAGCGGCTTTAATAAGCGGACCAGGGCTATGCCACATTTGTGTTTTACCTCGTCAGTCATATAAACAGCCTGCTAGTCACTTTGCTTCAGGTTAATATAATCCTCTGTAATAATAGAGTTTGGAAATTCCCTTTGGATACGGTTATGTAATTTCAGTGCGTCGCTTCTTGTCCTGCAATCTCCCACATAGATCTTGAAGTAGGGCTCATCATAACGGTTGTATGCATCGATACCAGGGTAAAGCGAAAGGAACCTGGCCCTTACCTGCTGCTGTTCCTGCTTGGCACCAACTCCACTTTCAGAATAGATCCGGATTCGGAATCCGGGAACACCCGAGGATTGCATGTTCCTGGATATAAGTTTGTGGTAGTTTGCCACCAGCAGGCTGTCAACTACAATATAAACCCGGTCACGGGGCCCTTCTTCCAGCAGGTCCACAAGGATATCTCCCCGGGTATTGCTCTGCCCTCCCTGGGCCTGCAACAGGGGGGTTGAGCAAATGAAAATTACCAGAAATAGTAAGGAGTACTTCATCCTGTTAATTTGTGTGCACAAAAATAATCAAATTTGTATTCTCTAAGCCAAACATGGAATAAAATGCTTACATTGACCTGATGGCGGCAGATATCCAAAGAATAAGAAGACGGAGAGAAATACGGGCAGGTTTGACCATTATCCTGGCCGTATTCAGTTATATTACCGCCCTGTTGCTGGACTTCAATTTTGTGAGTCCCTATACCACCCTGCAGGAGGATCTGAGTTATCTCTCAACCAACCTCAGGAACCTGCAGATAAGCATCTGGGCCTGGCTGGCAACTTCATTGATCACCTTTCTGTCCATACCCCCATACATCCTGCTGAATATTAAAAGACTCAAGGTGCTTCAATATGTAAATGCACTATTTTTACTGGGAGCATCCGCAGGATTTCTGCTTATGGGGATCGCGGGATACGAACTTTACCAGGAACTGGCCTCCGGATCCCTTACCAGTTTGAATGAAGCCAATGAGCAAGAATGGATCAATCTGCTGGGGCTCTACCAGGATGAGCTGTATTACAGGCGTGTGGGCAGCAGTTTTGTGGGAGCGTTTGCAGTCGGGCTGGGACTCTCCCGTGCTAAAATAACAAGATTTCCCCTGATAGCCTCCATCCTGCTGATTGTAAGCGGACCCATTATGATCTTTCTGAACTGGTACGATCCCGAGCACCTGGTCAGGACCGCCGCCATGGCAGGGATACTGATCGGAGTAAGCATCTTCTCTGTGAGAATAATCAATAAGGGATTGGGAGAAATGCCCAGGGCTGCCGAGGAAAGTCAGGAAGAACCTATGCCATAGCTTCCGACAGCTCCTCCGTTACATTGAGGTTGTGAGAAACCGACTGAATGTCGTCATCGTCCTCAAATTCCTCCACTATTTTCATGATCTGCACAGCCTGATCCAGGGGAAGGTCCACTGTGTCGTTGGGGATCCGCTGTAATTCGGCACTTTCCGCTTCCAGACCCATTTCCTCCAGTTTCTTCTGCACGTTGTGAAACGCTTCCATGGGGGTGGTGATCATAAACATATCCTCTTCCAGTTCCAATTCCTCAATACCTGCGTCGATCAGCTCCAGTTCAAACTCTTCGGGATCCAGGTCACCCTTGGGAAGGGATATGACTCCCTTGCGCTCGAACATATAGCTCAATGAACCATTGGTTCCCAGATTCCCTCCCCGCCTATTAAAGATGGAACGCACTACGCTTATGGTCCGGTTCCTGTTATCGGTCAGGCAATCGATAAAGACACCGATCCCGTTTGGCAGCATACCCTCAAAGGTAAGTTCCATGAAGGCTGAATTATCCCGGTCGGCCTTGTTGATGGCACGCTGAATGGTGTCCTTGGGCATATTCATTCCCCTGGCATTCTGCACAGCCGACCTGAGCCTGGGATTGGCCTCCACATCGGTACCGCCAACGCTGGCGGCCACAGTGATTTCCTTGATCAATTTGGTGAAAAGCTTCCCCCTCTTGGCATCATTGGCCCCTTTCTTACGCTTGATGGTCGACCATTTACTGTGTCCTGACATAGTTGCTCTGCGAATGTTTCTGCAAAAATAGGAAAATGTCGCTTCTTATAAAAGCGACAACTGTCCGTTCATCGGCGGGTCGCCGATGGATCAAATACGGATCAGCGCCGGATCACCTGGACACCGCCGAAGACCACATCAACCTTGATATTGATGGAGGCTGTATCGTGCCTGTAGGAATCACTTTCGTAAATGGTAGTGCCGAAAACAGCATTGTTCCCGTCGGGAAGTTCTGCACCTGCAAAAACTGCATCGGCTTCCACCCGCACGGGTTTATCCGCCGGAATAATAATCTGGGTCCCTCCGAATACCGTACTGACCTTGGCACGGAAGCTTCCATGTTCCAGGTCAACGTTGGTGAAATCATACACCCCCTTGCCAAAGAGTACCGTGTATTCCTTTCCGGACTGCGGATTGTCGTAGACCCGTTCACTGAATATCGTGTCTTCTGCGTCAAAGTGACGTTCAGCGAAAATTGTTCTTCCAAACAGGACTTTGAGTCCAAGCAACACCAGGAAAATCCCAACCAGTACCTTGAATACAGGGAAATCCACATTGAAAACCACTTTTATGATCAGGGCCACCCCCAGAAGGAGTAAAAATGCCCCCCAAAATAATCCTGCTCCCATTTTCATTGTTTTAAAATTATGAATAAATAATCTGTTCCTAATGCAATTATAAGGTCTCTGCGCTTGCCCGGGAAGAACAAATCGGTAAAATGGTTCATATTATCGGCCAATGGTCTTTTATGATGCCCTAATATTGTAATCATAAAAAACTATATGTACGTTTGCGGCCATGTCGGAGCGGAAACTGTATATAGAAACCTATGGCTGCCAGATGAATGTGGTGGACAGTGAAGTGGTGGCCGCCATACTGCAGCAACACCGGTACCAGGTCACGGAAAATATCGAAGAGGCGGACCTGGTGCTGGTCAATACCTGTTCCATCAGGGACAATGCCGAACAGCGGATCTGGGCCAGGCTCAGGGATTTCAGAAAATACAAGGAACAGCAAAAGCCAGTTTCGGTGGGGGTTATCGGGTGCATGGCCGAAAGGCTGAAGGAAAAGCTACTGGAGCAGGAAAGTGTGGTGGACCTGGTGGTGGGCCCCGATGCCTACCGTGACCTTCCCAAGCTTCTGGAAGAGGTGGAAAGCGGACAGAAGGGGATCAATACCCTACTTTCCCAGGAGGAAACCTACGGGGATATCCGTCCTGTCCGGATGGACCGTAACCACGTGACCTCTTTTGTTGCCATCATGCGGGGTTGCAACAACTTTTGTGCCTACTGCGTGGTTCCAGGTACCCGCGGAAGGGAGCGGAGCCGGGATCCCGAGACCATTGTTCGTGAAGCCAGCGATCTCTTTTCAAAGGGCTACCGGGAAGTCACCCTGCTCGGACAGAATGTGAATTCCTATCGCTGGAAGAACGGGAACAGCCCGATGAAGTTCGAAAAGCTGCTTGAGCAGGTGGCCCTTATTGATCCTGCCTTCCGGGTACGTTTTGCCACCTCTCACCCCAAGGACATGTCGGATGAGCTCCTCAAGGTGATCGCCAGCCATCCCAACCTGTGCCGTTCCATTCACCTGCCTGTGCAGTCGGGCAGCACGGCGGTGCTTGAACGTATGAAACGCAGGTACAGCAGGGAACATTACAAGGATCGCATATCTGCCATTCGCAGGTACCTGCCCGAAGCCTCCATTTCCACAGACATCATTGCCGGTTTCTGTGGCGAGACAGAGGAGGAACACAGGCAGACCCTCAGCCTGATGGAATGGGCCGGGTATGATTTTGCCTATATGTTCAAATACAGTGAAAGGCCCGGCACCTATGCAGCGGAGAAGCTGAAGGATGATGTCCCGGAAACCACCAAGACCCGCCGTTTAAATGAGATCATTGAGCTGCAAAACAGGCTATCCCTTGAGAGCAAGCAGAAGGATGTGGGTCAGCGCTTTGAAGTGTTGGTGGAAGGCACCTCAAAAAAATCTGAAGAGCACTTTTACGGACGCACCTCCCAGAACAAGGTGGTTGTTTTCCCGAAAAATAATCTGAAACCCGGTGATTATGCAGAAGTCACGATTACAGACTGCACTTCTGCCACGCTGATCGGCTCTTAATCCAGTACCTGCAGGATCTTTTCCCGGCTATTTTCACAGCTGGCAAATTCAAAACTGTTTTCCAGCTCCATCAGGACCAGCAGTTCGCGGACTTCGTCATTCACATTGCAGAGTATGAACCGGCTTCCGGCCTCCCGGGCCCGGCCCGCCACTTCCAGCAGAATGCCAAAACCGTTGGTATCTATAAACCGGATATCCTTCAGATTGAATAACACGGTTGTTCCCGGCTCCTCCACCAGCTCCAAAAGCTGTTCCTTAACCAGACCCGAAAAAAGGGTGTTCAGCCTGTTTACCTGGAACAGCTCCACCCGGTAATTTTGTTCTTCTTTTGCAATCTTTAACATGTGTCAGCGGTGCAAGATTTACCCCTACAAAGTAAGGGGCATCAAATATATACAGAAATAAAATACCTCCAACTTATTCACAAATAATTGTGAATTAGAATTTTCTATTGCACGGTTTTCTGGACGAAATGGCTAAGGAACCTACTTAATCACATAATCAATCAAGTCCCATAATTCGGTTCGGATAATGGTCCGCGTCTGCCACGTCTTTTCCTGGGTCTCAGCATAATCTTTATCAGGATGGATATTGCTGAACGGAACAGAAAAGTCAAGTTCGAAGGCATATGCATATTCCGAAAAGGCGTTCAGCGTGAGATATTGATAGGGAAGCCCGTCGCCACGCGGGAAAAGCAATGACCAGAGACTCCAGCCGGCAGTACGGCCAGATCGGATGGATTCATTGTGGATCGGAAACCAGATTTCCGTTTCCAGCTTTTCGTATTCAGAACGCATAGGGGGATCCACTTTCATGTAGTTCACCTGCATATAGGCCGCAGGTATTTTCAGCGGTACCTCCGGGGCGGTCGCTATGCTATAACACAGGTGGGTTTTGATGTGATCGCGCGACCCATAGGTACTTTCCATGATATCCTCAATTTTTTTTCCGGGATGCACTTTCCCCGGAATATCGGCTACCCATGGATTTTCAAGTTTCTCCGCATTGTCATACAGGGTGATCGCCACATAATTATATTCATCACTGCTTCCTGAAAACTCCACGGCATACAAGAACCAGCCCACTATGATCCCCTGGTTGATCCGCTCCTGGTGCATGGGCTTCCAGATATTCTGTTCCACTTCCAGATAATTTGCATGGTTCCGGGATTGAACTTTCATGAAATCGACAACTACGAACAGGGAAGATCTTACCTGGGCAGAGACTGAAGTGGAAAAGATCAGCGAAATGGCCACCCACAGGCAGAGTTTGTTTACATTAATAAGTCTCATAATACGTATATCTTAGTTGTTCTGTTTAGCATCATATATTAAACCAATAGGAAATCTTCAGGATGATCCCCCGGTTCTTGGTGACCATGCCTTCCGGTAAAAAATTTTCCGTATACACCAGGAACAGATCCGATGCAGGAGCAAAGCGCCACTGGAACCTGGAGTTTATATTTACATTATCGCTCTGCTGGTTGTACTGGATATAGTTGATCCAGTATATCTTATCTGTAAAGGTCAGCTCGATTCGCGGTCCCACCAGCCAGAAGGAACCGTCCGCATGCGGATCGGGCAGGTCAAATCTGTTGTAGGAGTAACTCATGGCAAGGTTGAACAGCGGCCTGATCCGGTAGGTGATTTTTCCGGAAATATTCAGCCCGGTCCCGTTGTAAAATCCTCCGTAACCGGCCCTCACATCAAAAGAGAAATCCTTACGGCTGTCCGACCCGTACTCCAGGTTGAAATTCCTCCAGTTGTAGTCACTTCCTTCAGGCAGTGGCACAACCGTGGTATCATCGGGCCAGGACCGTGTGGGATCAAAATCGGCAAAGAGTTTTACGTAGGTATCTTCCATTTCGAATTCCAGATTACTGGTATTCGAGAAGGTGATCCGGTACCCCAGCGAAGCCTCCCGGTCCGTGAAGCTCCAGTCCCCGTCCAGGTAGCTGAAAAAGCGCAGCCTGGGGCCGTGCCGGTCGATTACCTTGCTGTCCGGATAGAACTGATAGGAGGCAAAAGGCCCGAACATGAAATATCCTGTTCTTGGAAAGAAACCCATTTCCGCGTTGAAGCCTTCCCCGATATATTCATGGGTCCAGAAAACACTTACATTCCTTACATTGTATCTCAGGCTGGCCCCGTGGGCCCAGCTCCCCTTTTGGTTTTCTGGATCATCGGAACCAAATCCATACATGGATCCGGACCATTTATCATTCTGGGTTAAGAGATTGTATTGAAGTCCGTAAACCCGGTTATACCTGTTCCGGTCACCAAACTCATAACCCTTGTCCTGGTCCCTGTCGAAATTGATGGCCTGCTTGTTGGTGAAAATCGCTGAAATATTGGAACGTCCGAAAACCTGCTTCCGGACCGTGGCGACCGTATAATTGTAGGCCGGGATGTCATCAGAATCATCCACCATCGAATGATTGGTT
>Ga0209536_100015597_pt1 | contig 10842 bp, 8 predicted proteins | sample DeeMarSeWOR28_12_FD_187461 | JGI IMG/M metagenome (GOLD analysis project Ga0209536, IMG submission 187461) | Marine sediment microbial communities from White Oak River estuary, North Carolina - WOR-2-8_12 (SPAdes) (version 2) | ecosystem: Environmental > Aquatic > Marine > Intertidal zone >... | reverse complement strand
TTTCAACGGCTTCCGATCCCCCCGGGCAGAAGAGCGAGCGGCACAGGCCCTCGGGAGTAATTTCGGCCAGTTTTTTAGCCAGCTCGATGGCGGGAATGTTTGTGTAGCGCCGCGGGCAAAAGGTCATCTGGGCATCCAGCTGCTTTTTGACGGCGGCGATAACCTCCGGATTGTTGAACCCGGCATTGTGCACGCCGTTGCCGTGCATATCGATATACTGCTTGCCGGCCAGATCTTCGATGTAGATCCCCCGGGCGGCGGCGAGAACATTTAAAACCGGCGTCGACAGACTCTGGTGCAGGAAGTACTTTGAATCTTCCTCGAACCACTTCCTGGCCTCGGCGGATAAATTCCGCTCCCAGTATTTTTGCCGGTTCCCCTGTGAGAGAATATATCATTTTTGGATCGATTTGCTTCTCTATCGGATATTCCGCTAAATCGTTTGCTGCCGAATGATTGCTTTTAATTTGTGTTGTAATTCCTTTTTTTAATGCTTTTTCAGATGAATCATCTGATACCATAATAAATCCCGGTGTTACAATCAGATTATCATCGTTAACAACAGTTCGGCCGGAAGTTATCGACAAATCTCCAATATCTTCAATGATACCTGTCATTACTGTTTTGTTTTTTTTCCATTCTCCGCCAATGTTTATGCCTATATCACCCCGAAAGGGTACCTGATTCTTCCCATTGTAGATGAGAGCATTTTCTATCATCATATCAAAAAGTTGTATTCCTTCAAGAGGGATCTGCTCATATTCAGCCGGATCAACATCCATGATATATCCTTCTGAAATCGCATCAAACGCGGCAAAAAGAGAGAGGAAACTCAATCTCGTCAAATGATTTGGTTCAGGTGAATTTGGGATGCCGGATTCGATCAGTACCGTACTCACTCCCCAGTTCTGAAAAGCGTCACCAAAGGCCCTGGGCATATAATCGGCCTTGTATCTTGCAACATGTCCTTCGATATAGGCATCGAGTGCATTTTTAATTATCACAACCAGTTTTTTAGCTCTCACTCTTGTCTGGCTATCTTCATTCGCTTTATTATAAGGAGGAGCCATTAATGCTTTTGTTAATAATTTCCCCGATTCTCCCACGGTTTCTTTGCCTCGCATATCGTGTAAATTAAAGGCATAATCAGGTTGAATCATTTCATGCATTCGCTTCAGGATTTTACCCTCGGGAGTCGCCAATCTTTGCGCATCGCGATTGATGTCTATTCCCTGCATGTTACGTCTCTGATAGTTCTCGGAACCATCAGGATTAAGCATAATTATAGCGTGGATACTCAAATTATCATTTAAACTTTTCACGTATGGTTGATCAATATTTTTGGCCAGGTAATAAAAAACGGATAAAAGGCCTGCACTTGCTGTGGCTTCATCACCATGCATCTGAGACCATAGCAGCAATTTTGTCTCTCCCCGACCGAAAGATAACATATTAATCGAGCGACCTTCTACAGATTTTCCTACTTGCTGGAGTTTTATCTGATCAGTCAGACCTTGGATATTTTTCATTTTTTCAACAACAAAGGCGTGTTTCATCTCCATCAGATTAACGGGAGTGAGAACATAATTCGGAAATTCGTTATACAATCTCACAAGATCCAGCTTGCCGGCGTTTACAAGTGTTGGTATTACCATAAAGAGTACCTTAAATAAAATTTTCATAAAAAATCCTAGTTCAAAATAAAGACTTCGAAATCAATATATCCTCGGTTGATATTCTAATTTTAATAATAATCTTGTGTCGTACCTTGTGGGCATGGCACGCCATACCCCTACGAGGGAATGATGGAAGCAAGAACTATATATTTTTTGTCCAGTCTCCCGCATCTTGCATCCCATATCTCAAATCCCATATCCGGGATCCGGCATCCGGTATCTCATATCACATATCTCCCATCACATATCCCACATCACAAATCCCGTATCTCGTATCTCGCATCCCGTATCCTGCATCAAAATCCGAATAAATTGATTATCTTCAACCGAGAATTTAAGGGACAAACTCAAATTTCACAATACAATCGGCTTGCATGTATTCACATTAATAGATAAAGTTAGTTATTCGATATAAAACTTTCCGGTTACTTTATGAGTTTAAGCATTATCATACCTGTCTGGAATGAAGCAGGAAAGATAGCCGATGATATCAGAGAAGTTGTCGCGTTTTCAAAAGAACAAGACTGGGAGATAGAGCTGATCATTATCGATGATGGAAGTGAGGATCACACATCCAGACTTGCTGAAGATAGCAGTGTCCCCGCATCCGTACTTAAAAAAGTTATTCGCTATACACCTCATCGTGGAAAAGGATTTGCAGTCAGAAAAGGAATCGCTGAATCAACAGGCGAACTGGTCATGTTTATGGATAGTGGTCAAAATGTTCCACTAAGTTATATTAATGTGGGAATCAAACAGATCGAACAGGGTGATTGTGATATCTTGATTGGTTCAAGATATTTACCGGCAAGCATCATCAAAAAAAAACTCGTCTGGTACCGGCAAATCAGTTCTTTTCTCTTCAGAAAATTTATTAAATGGTTCTTGCATATACCCAAATTTATCAGCGATACACAATGCGGTTTTAAATTATTCAGGGGAGATGTCGCAAGGGAATTGTTTTTTAACTGCCAGTCGGATGGATTTATTTTTGATTTAGAGATAATACTTAGTGCAATCAGAAAAGAATATCGGATATGCGAGTTTGCTATTGAGTGGACATGTGACCGGGATTCCAGACTATCACTGATTCAATCATTATATCCGATTTTAAGGGATATCAGGAGATTAAGAAAGGAATTTTTATAGTATTTACGATCCATCTCTCCAGTTTCCATGATAATGCAATGAATAATGTTCATCATTATCTATTGTGAGCGCGCTGACTGAATATTTCATGCAATAATTATCAATCTCTTCCTGATCCATAACCATAAATGCTGTTGAAAGTGCATCGGCGTCACCCGCCTCTTGCGCAAATACCCAGGTAGCTATGTGATGGGTAGCAGGTTTGCCACTACGGGGATCGATAATATGCTCACCTTTTTTTATCCCGGATCCACTCAAAGCGCCATGTGTAAGATCTACAATTTTTAGAGTCTGATCAGGATTATTCGGATGACTAATCGACAGTGGCCATTTGAAGGAATCAGGTTTTTTTCCGAGAAGAGATACAGTGCTATGACCACTGTGAATGAAACCGCTTTCTATGTCCCAGTCATCCAAATGTTGTTTCATGATCTCGAGTGCATATCCCTTACCAAAGCCACCGAGATCAATTTTTATAGAGTCATTCATCAGCCTAACCTGAAAATCTTCTTCATTTATCTGAAGCCAGGGTACCCCTACCTCGCTCATCACCTGCATCAGCTGAGTTTCATCCAATCCCGCTTCAGATTCGTCATACTTTTTCCAGAACTCTAAAAAAGGACGCATCGATATATCGAAGGCTCCTTTTGTCTGTTGATAAAGTTTCGAACATCGTTTCAGGCATTCAAAAGCATCCTCACCTATGGTTATCATGTCGTTTTTGGATAAATGATTAATACGGGAGATGTCGCTATTTTCAATAAAATAGCTGAGTTCCTGCTCCAGTCTATCTAATTCCATAAAGGCTGATGTGGCTGCCTGAGCTGCATAAGATTTATTTTTTTCATAAAGAAATATCTCAAAAACAGTTGCCATTGCTTTATGAGAGAAACGATGAATATCTTCGTTTGAAATTGAAGTGGATATCATGATATGAAATAATATAAGTTAATTCATTGAGAGTTCCGGACTGGCGTATCCAGTTGATAAAGTACATCCCACAGATCTTTTCGGATATAACCCTGGAGTTCTTTCCCGGGTCTTAGTTCTGTATACTCATCAAAGAGTGGAATATATAAGTAACGTTGGCCAGGAGGCGGTATTTCATAGAGTTTATGAATCAGACTGTCAACCAATTCCGGCTGTAAAATAACAATTGGTGCTGTCTCCATCTGTATACCAATTTTTTTCCACCAACCAACCTTGTCAAAGTGTCTAAGATACCAGGGCAGCGGCCAGTAATCACTGTTTCTTGCTATAACCTCAATATGAAGCTGATATCCTAGTTCATGATGCATGGCCAGTTGTTCCAATCTGTTGGCAATTTTGACTACATCTGCACCGGGATGCGCATAGACATAAGGATTATTTGTATCATAGGACTGTTTAAATGACAATTGATAACCCTGCCATCCCAGATGAATGAGAATGATCACGAATACCAGGCGAAAAATTTGTTGAACTGAGTTTATGTTAATCTGTTTCATAATGTAATTACATCCGACTGCACCTAAAAAAATAGAACCATACCAGAAGGTTAAAAAGTTCCATGGTGTTTTATAGGGAATGATTGCAAATATCAGAATCGTAACCAGAACAAATGTGACCATCAATTGAAGAAATGTATGGTTTGTATCACCCCGCTGTTTTTTTATAATACTATACATGCCTATGAGGGCAAAAATGGCAATAATACCCTCACTCCGAAATGATCCTCCCTCCGGATTAAAAAACAAAAGCCATTTGAAATACATATACCATGGATGGTCGTGAATTTCACTATGACCTGCGCGATCAAGATATACCGAAAACGCAGAAAATACATTCTGAAGTCCCTCAAAAAAGGTAAAAAAGGCACTGTATAACACGATGATCGGTAGAATGGTGAAAACTAAAAATCCCACAGTATGTTTTTTAGGTGTCGATTTTAAAAACACTGTCCATTTTTCTTTTCTCTCTCTGAAAATGACAACAATAAAAAGAGATACAATCAAAGCAAAGCCAATAATTATCCATGTTTCTTTGGTAGAAATGAATAATCCCAGGGAGAGTGCACTTGTGATAAGCCATCCAGTTTTTCTGTTTTGCAGATAACGGTATCCGGCAATGATAAACAGATAACAAAAGAAGACCAGGAGCATTTCATGGATATAATAGCGACTATAATAGATAAAAGCAGGCGATATTGCAATAAACAAGGCGGCTATCAGTGGGATCGACCATCCAAGATCCGGTTTAAGAAGAAAGAAAAGAAAAATTAATCCTATCCCAAAAATCACAGGGACAATTCTCAAGACAGACTCATTCAATTCTTTCAGATTATTATTTCCATTTATCCAGGATACAGGGAGTGTAAAATAATAGAGCGTAGGACCATGATATTCAGCTGGATCGTACTCAAATTTTCCTGATTCCAATAGCCGGGAATACTTGATGGCATTTACTGCTTCGTCCCCGTGCATTGGTTTTTCAGATAAGGAGGGTACCCGAAATATCAGAGCAATGAAAAGAATGATGATAGCTAAAGACAGATTTATGTATTTGGAAGGCATTGACTCATGCGCAGAGTGCATAGAGCAAAGGGCAAAGGAAAAACACTATGCTCTTTGCCCTATGCCCTCTGCATCTTTTTATTTAACGGGTTTACCGTAAACCTCTACCTCTATATAATGGTTTAAATCATTATTGGTATTTCCATTACTATAGCAGCGAACATATTGACCCTGTACACCCTTGGCATCAATGAGTTTGCCCTCAGATGTCTCCACATAGTGCATATCAGTTCCAACCCCCTGCCCTGAAGAATTATCCAGATCATTATTGAATATCGTCTGAACATTGGAAATAAAATCGGGATCATCAGCTACCTGAACAATAACATCAAAGTACACTCTGGGCTGCTTATGGAAGTGCCAGATCACAACTGCGTAAATGTCATGTTTGCTTCCCAAATCTACGGTAACATGCTGTGTAAATGGACCCAGTTCAACAAAACTGCCATCGGAAGCCTCTCTGTCATCATCAGTGATCATCTCAATTTCGCCGATAATAGGTTCTTCATCCGTACTGGCAATTGGCTTTCCTAAAGCTACATTTTTTGTACCCTTTGGTGCAAGAAATGGCGGGCGTGCTTTACCGAGAGGTTTTTCGAGATTTGGTACCTGCATATTCTGTGGCGTGCCAATGAACATTGGTTTTGGGAGTTTTATATCAATAGGAACAAGTTCCTGACTTTCAGCTGTATTCTTATCCTGGGCAATGACCGGTAATACACAAAAGCCTGCTAAAAATGCAAAAATTAAAATGACAAAAATACGAGTGCAATGATTCTTCATTTTTTGATTCCTTTTGAAATATGTTTGGTTCTTGGATGTTGGATCTTAGATGTTGGATGTTGGATCAAAAAAGTCGTCATCTTCTCAATTAAGAAGTCAAGTTTTTTTGTATTTTTACACACTATCATTAAATCAGCTACGAGAACCGAGCGCCAAGTATCTATTATACAACATCCAAATACCAACAACCAATATCCAACATCTAATATCTAATATCTAATATCTAATATCTAAACTTACCAATTTTACGCAATCGACTCAATATATCTTTGATCTCATTTACCCGTTTTACCTAAAACCATCAATTTAAAGTCCGTATAAAAAAAGATAATGATTAAAAGAATAAGCGTTGAATACTGATGTATCGTTAGCATTACATTTTGACCATCTGTTCCAAAATACGGAAACATACTAAAGATCATCGATAAACTGGCCGGGATTGAGAAGGCCAGAAACATCCAAAATAATATCTTTAGCCAGTAAGTTTGCAGATGATAGGCCGGCCGCTGATCTTTATTTCCATTTTTTACTTTCTTGATTAATTTCAGATCAGAATCATCAAACTGTTTAAAATTTGCCCAGAATAATGCAGTTAAAGCCAGGGCAACAACAAAAACAGGGGCTGCTGTCACATGGATAATTAATAAGATCCCAGTGATGTGTTTATTGAAGGCTATCACCGGCAAAGTTCCGGTAATTGCCAAGAGGATAAAGGTAAACAGTGTAACTGTGAGAAAAAAATATCTGAGATTACGACTGAATTGATCCTTGTGTTGGGTCAAAATCAGGTTTTTTAAGAGCTGAGAAAATTCCTGGTGAATGGTATTTATCCACCAGTTAAAATTCCAGCCCTGAGAACGACTTATCCAAAGCAATCGAATAATAAAGAGGCTGATAACGAGGCTGAGTAATATGCGATATATCATGTTCAGCGCCTCTCGTCTTGTGTATGACCATTCTCCGAAACCACTGAGATTATTTTAGCCAAGCCTCTGAATCCGTAAAGCAGAAGAATCGCCAACGTTAGTAAAGATGAAAATAGAATGATATACTTTAGACCCGGTCTGAACAGGAAAGAAAATGAAAAGATCCAGGCAGCGATCGGATTTTGATCCAAATAGTCTGTCATCGATTCTTTTTCCACTCTTACCATCTGCAGAGGTGTTTTGACAGATACTTTTCCAAAGTAGAAATTTGAGTCAGTAGTGTGACAATCATCGCATCCTCTTACTCCTAGAGATTGTAGCGCGGGCCTGACATCATGAGCGATTGGCCAGATATATGGTTTCGCCTTTTCATGATCTTTCTTCATCAGCGTACTATCTGTACTGAGAGCATAGATTTGCCCGCCACTAATATAGACAGGATCACCGGATACTAATCCACTTACTTTAATTGAATCCAGAACCTGTACGATATTTGAATCCTCTAACTGTGGCCAGTTACCGGTTGACAGAGAATCGATATATCCGATTAATTTTTGAGCAATGGGCAGGAAAACTTCCCGCTTTAGAGGAACAACATCGTTTTCGGAGATTTCCCCCCAAAATGCCGGCCATAAAAGGTTATGTGGTGCGACCTTTCCATCTGATCCTACTGCAAAAACCGGCGAAATAATATGCGGTAATGCCTGATCAGACTTGTTAACTTTTGGCAATCCCAGGGCATGTGCCATTGAAGTCTTTATTGAGACAGTCTCATCCATTGGCCAGTTACCGGAATGACAAGTTGTACAGGAAAGCTTTTCAAAATGAATTGGGGGAATTCCCGAATGTAGAGGTTCCGGTGCACCAAGACGGCCGCTTTGCGGTATCATATCATCTTCTTTCAATCCAAGATGGCATCCCTCACAGGTCAGACTTTGTGATGAATTCGTTGATAAAGTGTCTGATTGCTTTTCGTAACCACGGACCATTTTATGATCTAAACCGTGACGATGACAATCCACACATTTGAGTCCGGCCTTAAGATGAACATCTTCATCATATTCCCACCGTTCTTGTCTCAGCGGATCAATTGTTTTTGTCGAATGACAAAAATAGCATCGATTATCCGGGACATGCCTGGTAATATCAAAAAATATTTCACCTTTATTATTAAATCTTTCTGATTGGTATGTCACTTGTGGTGGTATTTTTTGGGGAGTGTCCGGTGAGGAACCGGCATAAATATCATAGGTATCCGGCAGACCTTTGGCCGTGCCTTGTACTGAGGCGAAACCACTTGAAGCGGTTGCTGCCCAACGAAAATTTTCTCTTAAGATTTGCAGGGCATGCAGGGATTGATCATGTGCTCTTTCTGCGTCATGGCAGCTAAGACAATTAATTTCAAGTTCACCGGAAACCTGCCAACGCCAGTACATGTCTACAGATTGATATGCCTCTTTTTCACCGATCCCGCCACCTGGCATGTGCCGTCCAAAAGTGGCCATAAAATTAAAGGTATTCAGACCAATTTTATCCGGCCTATACGTTCCCGGCCATTTTCTTAATGAGATGGGGATTTGTGTCGCGGAAAAAGGATCTGCATAGATCCACGGTTGACCGGGCCGGCCTGATGCGACCGATGAATCACCGGCATTAAAGTGCCATCCGGTACTAATCATATCATAATTATGACAGGCGCCACAGGTTTTTTTTGTTGAGAACGGCATCAAAGGCGTTTCATCCTGCCAGATAACCGAGCTATCCTGATCGATCAATTTAATCAGGTGGATCGGTATGGTTCTGCTACCATCACTGACATCACCGATCATTTGCTCCTGTGACCAGGATAATACAGGTACGATAATCATTAAGATGAATATCTGCACATTATGCCAGTTCATATACACTTTCGGTTGGTGTTTAATATTAGTTAACCACAAAGGAACAGGGAAAATACAGAGAACAAGAAATATATTTACTCTGTCATCCCTGCGAAAGCAGGGATCCAGTCTCATTAATTCATCTTACTTTAATGGATTCCCGCCTGCGCGGGAATGACAAAGTCTAATTCTATGACCTCTGTGCCTTTGAAATCATCCATGATTTCATCCCGATCTGTCTGCTGGAAGTTGACCTTGTTATCGGGGCTCTGTGTCTCCGTGGTTAAATCTTATATCGTAAACTCGCTTTTTTTGAAATTCATTTTCCGTCCGCTTCGTACAGCCTCGTTTACTTTCAGTACAGCTACTGCCGTTTCATAGCCCACATCCACCGGACAATTCAGTTTTTCAGTTCCACGGATGGTATTAAAGAAATTTTCAAGATGTGGTTTATGATATGGATCATTAAATTTTACAGCAATATCATATTTGGGTGGGGCAATTGTTTCCCTGACGTCAAGGACAACACCGGGTTGTGGCTGGGGTGTTTCTTCCTTAGGTGCAGTGAGGTATCCCATTTCGACCCATTTATCCCAAACCGGCGCAGTTTGTTCCCGATAAGCGCCACCTCTGGATCCCGACTCGGAAATTTGCAGTGTCCCCTGATCACCCATGAAATTTTCAAAATAACCCTGATTGCTGTTTGTAGTAATTGTCTGGTAGAAGGCTCTGACAATTCCGTGTTCTGTTTCATACTCATACGTAGCCAGCACCGTATCATACCATTCATGTGTATTTTTTTCATAATAGTCCGTTCCGCCACTGGCCATAACCGATTTAGGGGGTGCATCCAGGAACCAGTTATAGATATCAATCTGATGTGAACCAAGATCGACAATCGGTCCGCCGCCTAATCCTTTATACCAGCGCCAGTTACGATATTGATGCATTGTTCTGTATCCGTATCTGCGTAGCATACTCTGAGGGATGGCATATTTTTCCGGCCAACCGAGATCCGGCTGAACGGATCTATTCCATTGACCGTTGATCGTTGTTATTCTGCCTAATATCCCGGCCTCTTTGATCAGATTATTATAACAATGCAGATAGCGGGGATTACTGCGTCTTTGATGACCGACCTGTACGATCCGGCCAGTACGTCTGGCAGCCTGCACAATTTTTTGTGCACCTTCCAGTGTATTTGACATCTCCTTTTCACAATAAACATGTGCCCCGACTTCCATGGAGGCAATCGCATGCGGTGCGTGCCAAAAATCAGGGGTGGCTACAATAACAGCATCCAGATCTTTCTCTTTAGCCAGCATTTCCTGATAATCTTCATAGCGGTTCAGTTCGTGACCGTATTTTTTGAGTAATCGGTAGGCACGTTTCTGATTGTATTCTCTCCAGATATCACAAACAGCGACAAAGCGGATATTTGGCATTTTTAAGCAGGCATTCATCAGTACCTGGCCCTGTGCACCAGTCCCTAGCAATGCAATTTTGAGATCATTAGAATCATTTGCCTTGGCACGGGTGATAATCATTGGCGAGAAAACTATTCCCGTGCCAATCGCAGCGCCGGTTTTGATAAAATCCCGCCGTTTCATTTTGTTGTTCTCGCTTTTTGCTTCACTTTCTCTCTTTTTCATAACTTTTACCTAAAAAATATCACATTGTGTATGATGTCATGCCTGCCCCGCATCAGGTGCGGATTATACACTCCAGCTGGGATCTAAATAGATAAACATTTTCTCATCCTTTTTCGAATCAAAAAAAATACCGAGATCTATTCCCCCTCTCTTCTCAAGAGAGGGGGGAAGGGGGTGAGTTCCTCGAATCTAACAACTGATCAATCCATTCCCGAAGACTTTAC
>Ga0209536_100015596_pt1 | contig 10842 bp, 10 predicted proteins | sample DeeMarSeWOR28_12_FD_187461 | JGI IMG/M metagenome (GOLD analysis project Ga0209536, IMG submission 187461) | Marine sediment microbial communities from White Oak River estuary, North Carolina - WOR-2-8_12 (SPAdes) (version 2) | ecosystem: Environmental > Aquatic > Marine > Intertidal zone >... | reverse complement strand
TCTGCTATCTCTTTACACTCGAAAATGATTCTCGAAACAGCAAGATATCCATTAGATATGTTCAATATTGTTAGCTATATTTTCATTAGTAATGATATCTAAATTAAATCGTCACCACCAAAACACCCGTTCGTCCTCAGTCGTACCCGAGAATAATCGCTCTTTTTTCCTGTTGAATCGCTTTGCTGTATTCTGACGTAACTGTATTGCGGAGGCAGCAGAGCAGCTTGACGTATTTTGATTGTTGGGCATTATTGCTTACTTTTTTTTGCTGGCTTGTACTTTTCATCGTGTTTCCTCCTGAATGCGCCGGTTTTCTTGGTCCTGTTTACTGTTTGTGTTGAACTTAATATTACAAGTTCTGTGCCATCGTGGCTTTTTTGCTGCAAACACACATGTTTTCAACATGTTACAGGAAAATTTCCGAAAAACATGGCGGGAAGTTTTGTGACATCCCTGTCATAATGTGGCCACAAAATTGTAAGCATTATTACAATTTTGAAATATTCGGTCGGGTTTTAATCCAAAAAATTTTTTCAGGAGCAGAAATAGCTGTGGACGATCAGGGCTTATTCATGGAATTCGATGGAAATGTTTTTACCGTCTGCCTGGGTCAATGTATAAGAACTACCCAAAATAAAATTCAGGTCAGTTGATGAGGCTGCCATTTTCAACTTACCAATTCCTTCACCCACCTGATTTTGATCAGCCTGGTAATTGGTGTGAATGAGTATTGTATTGTGGTCATCTCCAAACTGCATGATAAAGGCATTATGCTCCAAAAAGACGAGATCGTCATAGGCGTATGATATTCCCATGCCCACAGACTCAATCAGTTCTTTCAGTTTTCCTAAAGGATGTAAAGTCATTTATTTGATCCTCTTCCGTCTTCAATAGCAATCTACTAATGTATTGAATAATTAGGATTTTCGTTTGAGATTCAGGATTGCGAAAAATTTTACCGCAGACATATAATTAATATTTCGAGGATAGAATTTTGAGCATGACGCAGAGATCGAGCGAAAAGACAATTATTCGAGGTATCCTCAGGGATCAACTGCCTTTGACAGCACAAAATGATTCACCCATCTTGCTCCGCATGTGGCGCAGAACATGTCAACAAAAACTGTTCCTTTGTCCTGAATTTGAGGCGGCCGGCTTGCTTTAATGGCAAGAGAGCCGCATTTTGGACACTGGGCGCCTTTGGACTCCAGATGGCTTTTAAAGGTCATGCCCCACCTACGAAAAAGATATTTTGTCAATAACCAGGCTTTTCATTTTACCAGCCAGAACGAGCATAGATGGGATCTCTTCCATTGCAGGCGGACTGATGCTGAATCCTTCAAGGTCACAGATCTCCTGGTATTTATCAAGCTGCAGGAGTCCGGCTCTCAGTTCCGTCAACTCACCGGGAAAGGTTTTCTCCATGGCCTCGACCAGGTCAACCATGGTGTGATTGTACGGCATAGTTCCATGACGCATGAGAGCAGCCATGACAAATTTTTCAATGGCCATGGCTACAAGATTGTAAAGTATCCCTGCCGAATAAGCCTTTTTTCGTTTTTCAAAAGCTGCAACAGCAGTACCGAGATAACCATTGCCATGATCAAAAAATTCCTGCCAACCATCAATGGATTGAACAGATTTCAATTCAGATATTACAAAATATGCTGAAGTTTCCATTGGTTACAATTGCCCTTTAGTTTTTTTATTCAATTAAATAGTCTGCTGTTGGCTCTCCGTCCTCCAGGCCGTCCAAAATTGCATCAATGGCATCTTCACTGTCCACCCCTTTGAACCACCAGTTCTCTGGCTGAATGACCATGATAGGGCCGGCATCACACTGCTTCAAACACGTAGTTGCAGTGATCAAGCAGTCCAGCCCACGGTCTAAAATTTCTTCCTCAAGGTACTGCAGGAATCCATCGGTATTCTTGTGGCAGATGCCTTTCTTACCGCCTGCGACGCGAAAACTCTGACAGACAAGTATTTGTCGTTCTGGTGTTGCCATTTTATTTCTCCTAAAAAATATTTTATCAGGGCTTAAATATTAAGCCGTGTCTATCGGCCGCACTTCTTCCCTTTTTTACCACCACCAAATAGGACATCAACAGTCCCTTCTATCTCGTTTTCAGTGATCAGGATCGCAATACCATGATTTCCGAGAATCCGCCTTGGGCTTTCACCAGCACTGGCCGTCAGGATTGCAAAACAGTCATCTAACGATTCTGCCAGCTCCTCCCAGCGTGAACTGCCCGAGCCAGGCTCAGGCAAAGAACGGGTGCCAAGAAGACAGGGAAGCCCGTCTTCTCTTGGGCCATAGATAAGAACCTGATAGGCCTGGCCAAGATGGATATCTATCTCCATGCCATTGGAGCTGACCACAGCAACATTGGGTTTTGCTTTTGTTGGCTTTGGGTGTAGCTTCGCAATACTTTTGCATGAGCCGTGCAAAGAAGGGCAGTCAACACCTATGCAGTTTTCTTTTCCCGGATTAAGAGCAGTTGCCAGATGTTTTGATGCTCTTTTTTGCAACCGCAGCATTGCTTCCTTACCGGGAGGGCTGAGAAGCGGATTTTCCCCTTTTGCGTCAGCTTTGCATGGCACAAGTTTCATTCCATCAGCCCCGGACGCTGCCATGACCCTGGAAATTTCTTCGATATTATCCTCGTTAAACCCACTATAAACAGTACTACGAATTGTTACTTTACAGCCCATCTTCTTGAAGACCTCTACAGCAAGCTGCTGTTCGTTCATAAGTATTGGCGTTGCCTCTGCAAGAGGAATGGTTTTTCTGCATGGCCTGATCCAGGCGTAGAGCTTGTCAGCCACTTTTTGATCAACGGCATCTACAAGTAATGTGACGCTTGTCACTCCTGCTTTAACCAGGGATTTAGCGTATTTCTCAGCATGTAAACCAAGAGTAGTAATAGAAAAGTTAATATCAGGATATTTTTGGCGGATGAGACGCAGCGTTTCCAGGGTAGAATCTATCTCACAGAGCGGATCACCCGGACCATCAATATCAACAGCCCTGATTTCCGCACCCTGTTTCAGGTTTTCTTCCAACCAGCTGAGTGCACCTCCAGGCGGAACAGCTCTTGCCTGAGAATCAATTGGGTCAAAGCGAATCCTGGAAAATGGACGTGGTGCCACAGGTAGAGTTAAAATAGTCTGTGGGGACTCACAACCGCACTTGCAGGAATTCTCTTTTTTAGGAAATTGTATAATGGTCATTTCGGGCCTGCCTTTTGAAAACAGGCGGGGCATTAATTCCCCGCCTCTATATTATTACAGTACGAGTTCAAACCGCTCCTCCGGATCGTCCCGGTCCTTACGGTCAAGCAATTCATTCAGGATTTTTTCCAGCAAGCGCAGGCCGCCCTTGTAGCCGACCGTCGGGAAATACTGATGGCCCTGTCGGTCAAGTATGGGGAACCCCCAGCGCACATAAGGTAGATCCTCATCACGGGCAATGTATTTGCAATAGGTGTTGCCGATCAGCAGGTCAACGGGCTCGTTTTTGATCCACTGGTGCAGCAGAAACATATCGCCCTTGGCCTTGACATTAACTTCGCAAGGCAGGTCTTTAGTAATTTCCTTAATGCGCTTTTCAAACTTTTTACCCGGTGTACCCGTTACTATGTGAATTGGCATCATGTCGATAGACACCAGGAATTCGGTCATCGCAATGAGCTGATCCGGGTCACCGACCAGGGCAACCTTTTTATGGTACAGGTACTGGTGCATATCAGAAATCATGTCCACCAGCTGGCCGCGTTCAACTGCAAGTTCTTCCGGAACGGTTGTGCCGGCTACGGTTCGCAAGGCATCGATAAATCTATCTGTAGCCATTAAACCAAACGGCATATCGAGGATGGAACACGGCACTTTGTGCTGACTGTCCAGGTAGCGGGCCGCATCGGCTGAGCACCATTCTCCAAGGGCCAAAGTGCCGATGGAGTCTCCGGTTGATTTCAATTCTTCAATTGTGGTCCCGCCTTCCGGAAACATTTTGTATTCTCCGGATAACGGGCCGTTCAGAACCCCAGAGGTGTCAGGAAAAAGAATATTTTTTACCTCAATCAGGCTGGCCATGCGCTTGAGTTCTTCCATATCCGCCGGCTCTACCCAACCGGGTATGATGTTGACCTTGCCATTCTTATGGCCAGTCGGTTCTGCCATCTCGGCCATGGATCTAACCATGTTGGAAAAGCCGGTCACGTGGGAGCCCACGTAGCTTGGCGTAGAGGCGCTGATGAATTCTTTGCCTTCGGGAATTTTTCCTTCTTTTACAGCCTTCTTTTTGATCTGTTTTAGATCATCACCAATGGTTTCGGAAAGACATGTGGTATGGGCCGCGATAATATCCGGATTATAAACCGTGAATATATTATTGATGGCCTGCATCATGTTGGCCTGGCCGCCGAAGACAGAAGCACCTTCGGTAAAGGAGCTTGTTGCAGCGGAGATGGGCTCCTTGTAATGCCTTGTCAGGGTGCTGCGATGGTAGGCACAGCAACCCTGGGAGCCATGGCTGTGAGGTAGACATCCGTGGATACCGAGTGCTGCATACATGGCACCGATGGGCTGGCAGGTCTTGGCCGGATTTATGGTCAAGGCACTGCGCTCCATTATATTTTCTGTTGTATGCCGTAATAACATTGTATTTTCCTCTTATGTTTTTGCTTGACTGTTTTTGTTAACTCTGTGGGCAAACCTGAATCATTTCGATTCAATTACACTTATGGTTAATCCTTATCGTCTTCTTTCTGAGCCGGTTTCATTCCGGCTCCCATACTGGTGTTCCGGTTTCAGATCAAAAGGAGGGCGCGGAGACAAATGAGCAGTTACGAGACTGTCTGTCTGATACGTCGAGGAACCGCGCAATGATGTCGACAAAGTCATCCAAATGATCTGGAAGCGGAACTATTCCCAATTATATGAGGCAGATAACTGGGGGTTCTTCTGCCAAGGTGCCTGCATGTAGCTCCAGACCCTGCTGTTAACAAGCCTGTCAATTTCCTTGTAAAAGTTTATGGCTCCCTTGAAACCGGCATATGGACCACCGGAGTCGTAGCTGTGCAGCTGTTTCATTGGCACGCCCAGCTTCTGGATGGAGTATTTTTCCTTGATACCGGCACAGAAGATATCCGGTTTCATCATCTCGACAAGCTTTTCAGCTTCGTATTGATTGAGATCATCAATAACCATGGTGCCCTGGTCCATGTCCGGTAGGAGTCCCTCGTAATCCTTGAACTTGAATCCCGTCTTTTCAAGAGCCTTCATCTGTTTGGCAGACTTACGGGGCTTGTAGCGGGTCTCATCTGCCTCAACCTCAATCTCCTCAATATTGCGGCTGTCGGCATCCACTTTAAGGTTTGGGATAACATGACGCCCTTCATAGTCGTCGCGATGGGCAAACTCGTAACCGGCTGAAATAGTCTTCATGCCCATTTCGTTAAAAAGTTCCTGGTAGTGATGAGCCCTTGAGCCGCCGACAAACATCATGGCGGTTTTGCCTTCGGTGCGGGTCCTCACATCCTTTGCAATAGCTTCAACCTCAGGCATTTCTTCGGCAATAACCTTTTCAACCTTTTCGATTAAAGCCTTATGGCCAAAATATTGGGCTATCTTGCGAAGCGACTTAGCCGTCGCATTGGCGCCAATAAAGTTCACCTTGATCCACGGGATGCCGTATTTGGTCTCCAGCATGTCAGCCACGTAGTTGATAGATCGGTGGCACATGACTGCGTTTAGGTCTGCAGTATGGGCCGAGGCGAACTGGTCATAGGTGGAGTTGCCGGAAAAGGTTGCAATATTGGTGATGCCGCATTTCTTGAGGATACGGTCAATTTCAAAACCATCGCCTCCGATATTGTATTCACCGAGCAGGTTAATCTTGTACTTGCCGGGCTTGACTTCATCGTTTTCACCAACAATATGGCGAAACACCTGGTTGTTGGCAATATGGTGTCCGGCTGACTGGGAAACTCCCTTGTATCCTTCGCAACTGAATGCATAGACATTACAGTCGCCGAGCTTTTCTTTCATATTCCTGGTGACAGTATGAATATCATCTCCGATAAGACCAACCGGGCAGGTGGCAAAAACAGCGATGGATTTTGGGTGAAACAGGTCGTAGGCTTCCTGAATCGCCTTCTCCAGTTTTTTTTCACCGCCAAAGATGATGTCTGAATCCTGCATGTCGGTGGAAAAGCAGTAGGTCATGTAATTCTCACCGTCAGGACCGGCATCGGTCTGGTTACGCCTGGTAAGCCAGGCATAGAAACTGCAGCCGATGGGGCCGTGCACAAGATTGACAATGTCACGGGTCGGTCCCATAATAACACCCTTACAACCGGCATAAGTGCAGCCCCGCATGGTAATAATGCCCGGGATTGTCCGCACGTTCGCCTGGATTTCAGGTGTTTCATTCTCCAGCGCCTCATTGATAAGGATCTGCTTGGCACGTTTGCGGGCCACCTTGGGAGGATATTTTTTAAGAAGCTCTTCCTTGACATCAGTAGGATCCCACTGAACGAGCTTTTCCTTTGATGCTGTTACCATTGTTCTCTCCTTATTTGTTAGGCGATGGATTTTGTACCGACTTCGCCTGTCCGAACCCGAACGGCATCAGCAATTGGAGCGACAAAAACTTTGCCGTCGCCCGGCATGCCGGTCTGGTTCGTACCTATTATTGTTTCAACCACGCACTTGACCTGGTCATCCGGGACAACCACTGTAACCATGCGTTTGGGATAAAGTTTTCCTTTTTCGCCCAGAAGCGCTGCTGCTTCTTCATAACCCTGTTCAGCACCTTCCAGAACCTGCGGATTGACAAACCCTTTTCCCCGGCCATGCGCCTCATGCACAAAAAACGCATCTACTCCACAATCTGATAGAGCCTGCTTGGTCTGGTTCATCATATTAATACGCACAACGGCGATAACTTCTTTCATGCCGGCACCCCCTCTGCAGCTGCCGCTGTCTCCTTGACCCCAGAGCTGATGGTATAGGACTCTTCTATGTCGCTGACAAAGATCTTGCCGTCTCCAAAAGCGCCTTTACCCTTTGAACGGGCAGTTTCCATGATTGTCTTGATTACAAAGTCCTTATCGGCTTCGTTCACCACACTCATGAGCATGGTTTTAGGTATTTCGTCGTAGGTGACCTCGCCAATTTTGATGCCGCGCTGCTTGCCTCGCCCTGCTACTGAATATTTGGTTACCGCAGGAAAGCCTGCATCCATCAGGGCAGCCAGAACAGCGTCTGCCTTCTCCGGCCGAATTATTGATCTGATCATAATCATCATTGCTACTTCTCCTAATTTGTTATGCTTTATCTCATTTAGTTACTGGTTGAACGGAGGATGCTGCAGATGTGTGGAAGAGGTGTGCGAGCAATAGAATAATTATGCGAGCAGACCGATGACATTGCAGATGTGGTATCCTCGGCTCAATCAGGCGGCTTCCATTAATCCATAGGCCATTAGCAGGGATTCCAGTTCCTCTATCTCAAGAGGTGTAGGAATGACGAACATTTCGTTCTGGTCAATTGCCTTGGCAAGACCACGGTATGCATCAGCCTGTGGAACTTCCGGTTTCCACTCAATGACTGTTTTGCGGTTGATTTCAGCGCGCTGCACATCGTTGTCGCGAGGCACAAAATAGATCATCTGGGTGCCTAGTTTCTTGGCAAATTCCTCGATCATTTCCTGCTCGTTATCAACTGCACGGGAGTTGCAGATCAGTCCTCCGAGCCGCACATCACCCGACTGGGCGAACTTCATGATTCCCTTGCTGATGTTGTTTGCCGCATACATGGCCATCATCTCGCCGGAGACAACAATGTATATTTCCTGGGCCTTGCCATCACGGATCGGCATGGCGAACCCGCCGCAGACAACATCGCCTAAGACATCATAGAAGGCGTAATCAAGTTCTTCACTTTCTTCATAGGCGCCCAGCGATTCAAGCATATTGATTGAGGTGATGATGCCACGACCGGCACAGCCGACCCCCGGTTCCGGACCTCCGGACTCAACACACCAGGTTCCGCCATATCCCTGCTTTCGGATATCATCGAGTTCAACGTCCTCGCCTTCTTCGCGGAGAGTATCGAGTACTGATTTCTGAGCCAGCCCACCAAGCAACAGTCTTGTAGAGTCTGCTTTTGGGTCACATCCGACCACCATGACCTTGCGATCAAGTTCAACCAGCCCGGCCACTGTATTCTGAGTTGTTGTAGATTTACCGATTCCGCCTTTGCCATAGATTGCTACCTTTCTCATTAGGTTATTCCTCCTTGAATTTATGATGAATGAGATAATTGGTTTGCAGTTTCTCTCATTAATGGCAAGGTCCATGCCATTTTCAAAACAATCCTGAGAAAATGTGTCTATGTGTCTAATATAAAAAATCTTATTTGGCTTAATAGAGCTTTGGGAATGTGGATCTTGAGAAAAGCTGGAATGCCAAATTTGTAATGAATGCGACAAAAAGGAATGAATCCGGACAATGTGAATTGCAAGGCAAACAACACTTTGCCTGTGAAATTAATGTATAATGATGTACATATTTGTATATATTTATACAAATATGTAATTATTTGAGCATTTGCCATTATTTAAATATAATGAAAAATCATTTAAAATCAAATATTTATATTAAAATCATACAACAATGTCATAAAGGCACGCTATTTGCAAATTAAAATTGGTAGCGGGAAAAAATTAAAAAATTATTACATATATGGAAAACCATTAGGGAAGACATTGCATACTAAAACCGCAAATAATTCAGGCACAGAATTTCTGGAAGTTCAAGCACTGTACCAAATAGCCCAGCTTATTGGATCGGCCCTAGACCTCAACAAGGCTTTATCGGAAACCCTGGCAATTCTGCATGATACGTTGCAGATGGAAAGGGCTACTTTGGTCCTTTTAAACGAGACAGGCAGCCACCTGGTCATCAGAGCATCTTATGGGCTGACTAATGAGGAAAGGTTGCGCGGTATATATCGGATTGATGAAGGAGTAATCGGCAAGGTTTTCAGGTCCGGGTATCCCTTTGTGGTACCTGATGTCCATTCCGAACCTCTTTTCCTGAACAGGACAGGTTCCCGTAAAAAACTCCCAAAAGGCGAGATTTCCTTTATCGGGGTACCGGTCGTTTTGCTTGAGAAACCAGTGGGAGTGTTAACGGTGGACCGCCTCTTTGATACGGATGTATCCTTTGAAGAAGATATCAGGTTTTTGACCGTGGTAGCCATGCTGATTGGCCAATTCCTTAACCTTCACGAAGCTATTGTCAGCAAGGAAAAACACCTGATAGAAGAAAACATCTCCCTGAAAGCTGAATTGCGCACTAAGTTCAGCAGACATAATATTATCGGTCAAAGCAAAATCATGCAGGAGGTATTCAAGCAGATAGACAAGGTTGCCCCCAGCAGGGCTACCACCCTATTACTTGGTGAGTCGGGCACCGGCAAAGAACTGGTGGCCAGGGCCATACACCAGGCGAGCTCACGGAAGGAGGCTCCCTTTATAAAGGTTAACTGCGCTGCCCTACCTGAAACGTTGCTGGAAAGCGAATTATTCGGCCATGAAAAAGGCGCCTTTACCGGCGCAATAGAGTCCAAGAAAGGACGGTTTGAGCTGGCGGACGGCGGCACCCTTTTTCTCGACGAAATTGGCGAGCTTAACCTGTCGCTGCAGGCCAAACTTCTCCGTGTTCTCCAGGAAAAACAGTTTGAAAGACTGGGGGGCACCAAAACCATCACGGTGGATGTCCGGGTAATTGCCGCCACCAACAGAAGCCTTGAGAAAGCGGTGGCAGAAAAAACCTTCCGGGAAGATCTGTACTACAGACTTAATGTGGTGCCGATTATTCTGCCCCCTTTGCGCGACCGGCGGGAGGACATCCCATTGCTCCTTGAACATTTTTTAAAGGAGAGCAACGCCAGCAATGCAAGACAGGTAAGGCTGTCTAAACCGGTCATGGAATTCATGATGACCTACAGCTGGCCGGGCAATGTCAGGGAACTTCAGAATCTTATCGAAAGACTTGTAATCATGGCGGACAACAAGGCCATAAAAATAAAAGATTTACCATCGTACATGCTGATAGAACCTGAGGAAGAAAAACCTTTGGAACCCGTTACGAGATTGGAAAATGCTGTTTCTGGCAAATCAGTTTCCAAACGCACCAGACCGTTGAAAGAACTGGAACGCGAAGAAATCGAAGCAGCGCTCAAAAGACATGGCTGGGTGCAGGCCAGGGCGGCCCGGGAACTGGGGCTTACCCAGCGGCAGATCGGCTATAAGATAAAAAAATTGGGCCTGCGCATGCCCGAATATTTTTGATACAGCTTTACCAAATTTATAGATAAAAATGGCTGTAACATTTTAATATTACAGCCATTTATCAATTGGTGCCGAAGGCCGGACTCGAACCGGCACGGGCGTGGCCCACTACCCCCTCAAGCTCAGCTTGCTACTTCCCGCAAGATATTAAAATTACACAACTATTTGAAATGCTGGCGAAAAATGCTTATCTGATTTTATGTCATTTTTGCTAATTTTCGTTATTTTCTATACTTTTCTTCCGCCATTCTTCCGCCAGAATTTATACACCAAAACAGGAAGAAAAGGTTTTTGGGATGGTTATAAAGATGGATTATTTTGTTTTTTAAGCTTTCTCAAGTTCACCTCGTAACCATTTCGGGAATTCATGCCAAGGTAGTGCCAGATTATTATCGGGCAGAGGTTTCATTTCCTTAACCCGGCACACAAGCAAGCCTTTTTCTGCGGCATCCTTGCCGGCAAGTTTGCGAAAAGAG
>Ga0209536_100015595_pt1 | contig 10842 bp, 6 predicted proteins | sample DeeMarSeWOR28_12_FD_187461 | JGI IMG/M metagenome (GOLD analysis project Ga0209536, IMG submission 187461) | Marine sediment microbial communities from White Oak River estuary, North Carolina - WOR-2-8_12 (SPAdes) (version 2) | ecosystem: Environmental > Aquatic > Marine > Intertidal zone >... | reverse complement strand
ATAGATTGATGCTTGAAATCCAAGGAATCCTCAACACAGTCTCCAAACAAGAAAAAATATTGACAAACCAAATATGAGAAGTTACAAATAACAGGTATTCGGGCTTGAATCCTCATCCATCGTCTTTTGACCACGTGTCCTTGTCAGACCACGTTTCCTCTTCAGACCGATTCCAGTCTTATCTCATCTCAGTTACCCGTCTGGGGATTAAATACTTCCCCTAATTTCCTATATTATTATGAGGATACTCAACCAGCAGCAATCGTCCTTTCAGGGGATCCACTGAAATCGTGTTGTCTGAATCGAAAATCTGAGCGGCCTGGTAACCTTCTATATAAGGCGCAGTAATCCTCGCCTTATTTTTGTCCAGGCCAAATCGATCCCAATCGATTTTTAACTGCACGCAGACCACTTCATTTTCCCAGCTTCCCAGGGCAATAAGCAGGCGGTCCCTGCGCTGGTACACCGTGGCCAGAACTGTAGCTCTCCCTGTAATTACAGGGCAATTATCCTCCCAGAAGCCAATCATCTTTGCATCCGCCATACCAAATTCATCCCAGAATTTCCATACAGGGATTGGATCATTTTGAACACCTCCATGCGACCAGGGAGGCCGGTTGGTCATACCGAACAGCATCCCCAACCAGCGGTTGCCTCCCTTTTCGAGCATATCGCCCATCAATCCGAAAGGTATTCCCGTAACTTCGACCAGCCAGTTTTCAGGCGACATGCTATCGTATTGAAATGCTTCCCCAAACCAGAGTTTATCAATATATGGAAAGAATTCGGTATACTGAATGGCCGGCCCTTTGCTAAAGTCCCTGTTGGAATGCAAATCGATGATACATCCCGGTTTTTCACGGTCCATTACCTTTCGCATTCGCATTAATATCCTTCGATCGTAGGCCACGTCGTCAAGATACAATCCATCAATATCGATGTTTTTTACCAGCCATCTCAGACCTTCGATATAATAGTTATACCATCTTGAAAAACCGGACGTTGTAACAAGAGCTGCATCATATCCCTCGTTTTCCAATCTTGAATACCAGGCAGGCGCATAGTCCCCTTCGAGGTGTTCTATACTCCAGGGATGACCCTGATCCATTCCGGATTGGATCAGCCAGTCGTAGGTGCTCTCTTTTCCCATCAGAATTTCATGCCCGAGACTTCGCAATGCCCAGAGTTCATGGACACGGGTAGTAAGTTCGCGGACGGTATAGTAAATTTTTACCTTCTTTTCTCGGGCATGCCAATAATCAACAAATTCCTTCATTTCCTTTGTTGCAATAAAAGGATAGTTGATATACGGATTGTACCGGTTGGCATGATGAACATTGATGATTTTTACGCCTTCATACATGGCTTCTTCATCCGGTACCGGTTCCGGGTAATTCTGGTAATACCGGTCGGTAAACTGACTTTTGATGTTCAGTTCCTTGACCGGGGTGATGATCAACGAAAACTCAAAAACGATATCGTCTCCAGCATCAAGATTTCTCTCGCCTGCATGTATGCTGACGATAACCTCATCATTCATTCTTTTTACTGTGAATTTACCTTTGTCTTCATTATACCAGCTGGCAGGATAGGGGGGGCGATACAGATTGAGTAAGGGGCCTTGGTATTCGGATCCCCTCAGCTCGCAGTGTAGTCCTCCGTGGGCATTGCCAAACCAGAAACTATCCTGCGGGCCCTTCCAGGAAGCTTTATGGGCATCAGGTACTGATGCGCCCGGAAGTCCCATGCCCATCATATACCTGGCTATGGAGGAGCGAAAAGGAATTTCAAGTAAAAAATCAGATAAACGGACATTTTTCAGCGCTTCCAATTTCACTCTAAAATTAAGGTAACCATCCGACTCGATCCTGACCGAATTTTTCACTTTGATATCCGTGGAAGACAACTCCCATGAACATTCGATCATTCCTTTGGTCTTATTGATCAGTTTAAACGCTGCCTGGCCGAATCGGACCATTCCGGATGGATCGTATAGTGTAAATTTAATGGGTCGATGGAGTATTTCAGATCCCCAGGCCTGAATGCTGGCAGGCATTCCCTGTCCTGTCATCGAAATCTTTTTTCCCATTAATTCAAAGTCATTTTTCCCGTCGTACCGTACGGGAGTATAGGGTATTACAGGATCAAAATCAAGTCCGAGGGTAGAGTTGAGCCACCGGATCCTTGAGTGGCGCCAGGGTTCACCATCGCCCCGGTCTGCCAATACTTCATCCCTGATTATCAACCGAAACGGGATCACAGTTTCCGGTGCATTTTCCGGAGTCACCGTTAAATTGCCGGAATAGGTACCGGGCATAACATTCTCTCCGATATCCACACCAATCCAGTAAGCCTGCACCCTGGATTTCCTCACGTCCGACCGCATGGTAAATTTATTTCCATAGGGATCGATACCATCGGTATTGTAACAGGTGAACACGGAAGCCGGGATGATCCGGTCTCCCTTTTTCAGGTTTGAAAACCGGATCATTACATTCTCGATGTCCTTCTTTAAGGCATAAAGACCCAGTTGAAAAGCAAAATATTCATTCCGTAACGCAATCCCTTCAAACAAACCACCTGGTTTTTTTTGTATCCATTTGAACGGGATCTCCTTGCGCATACGGATGGGATCCTCCCGGGACTCGGGAAATACCAGGTAATCGGCGGAATGTTTTTCTAAAAATCGTTTTTTTTCTTCGGCAGTCGGGATGATTTCCATCGGATAGAAGGAATCAAATGCCGTTCTGGATTGGATTTCCCTGCATTTTGCCCTTGGTAAGCTATTGATTGCATCCCGGTTCGTCAACCCATTATTTCTTAACCAATCTTCATCAGGTGCTGGTTCAGGCGGGAAATATCCGTACCTGAAAAAACCATGATCCGGGTCCGGACGGAAGGGAAGGTAATAGATAGAATAATCTCCCGGTTCCGAAACAGGGCCAAATACCAGATCACATTCTTCCTGGTTAACCTTTACCCTGAAAATATTTTGAATGGTATCCCCGGATACATCACGAATGATAATGAATTTTTTATTATCGGGATTCGAATCGTGACGCCTCCAGGACAGATGCAGATATACGGCTCCGGCCGGCTCCTTGATTTCAATTTTTGCCCTGTGATTCCCCAGGGCTTCCGGCCATGAAACTGGGGCTACCGTATATTCAATTTCCTGATCCCGGGAACAGGAAAACAGCAGCAGAAAGATCCAACCGAATCGAAATTTCATAATGTAAGATAAATAAAAAATCTCAGTTTTTAACGGCTCCTTATCGCATATCATTTGGTTGTGTGACCGGGAAAGTTTTTAATGTTCCTGTTGATTTGGTCCTCATTTATCCGTGGCATTGATACCGAATTTCCTCCTGGTTCATCATCATTTGATAGTTGCTCTCTTAGTGACAACACCAATCCGAGAGGAAGGATACAAGTGTAATTTTACAATCTTTATATCAACATATGAAGGATTAAAACTGAAGACCTGCTGATATGTTCCCTTTAAGTGGAAATGTAATCTTTTCGAACTAAAACGGCGGTTCACCGTCAGCCAGCAAGGTGATAAAACTGTTTGCTTCCGCAAGGAACATTGCTTCCCCATCCCTTACCCGAATCATTCGTCTCCTTGACATTTTACTGCTTTTATTGGTCACAAAAATTTTCATCCACTCCGTATCACCGGGTAATCCTTTAAGGGTAGCCTGTCTTGTGGCGCCATTATTAACAATATGTATCGTATATATCCCTTTATCATTGTCGCCTAAAGCAGCACAAATTACGTTATCCTTATCTGCCTCCACGGGCATGGAAAACAAACCCTCCGGCATATCCGCGATTTGTTTAAAATTCCAGAAACGTTGCGTCGGGGTCAGAGGGATGTCGTTGTTGCCAAATACACCTCCCCCGATCATTGGTGAATAATCCGCTGTAAGTTGCCATTGAAGAATTGATTCGGGCTGGCAGATCTTTAATATTCTCGTATAGAGATTCATTTCTTCCATGGCGTAGGTAGATTCGCTGAAAATATCTGGATACCTCCATGCACCGGCATCCATGCTGCCCTCACCAACTAAAAGAGGCAGATTCATCCTTTCTGCCGCAGATGCCCATTTTTGGAGATTCTCATCCGTATAACCCCTCCACGAATGAAATGAAACAGCCTTGATGTATTTATGCGTTGATTTATCATTGATCGCGGTCTCTACAAAAGGCCAGCCGTTTGCATCAGCGGTGTCTCCAAGGAGCAACCGGGTATTTATCCCCCGTGATTCCAGATGAACACCCAGACCTTTAATAAAATCGGCGTGCTCTTCCGGTGTCTGCCGGACATAGATTCCCAGATCGGACTCGTTGAATGAAAAAAGGGCATACTCAAAACCATAGTTATCCTTTGCGAATTGTATATAATCACCGATCGATACATAAATCTGTTTCAGCTTCTTTTTGTCAAGCGGATTACCCCGCATTCCCCCAGGTTGCGGACCAAAAGTCCTGGTTCCCTCAATGGCCCAGTCAGGTGCGGACCAGTCCGACAGGATAACGGGCATACCCAATTCATGAAGACGCTGCGCCATTTTCATTGCTGCTTCCACGCGCGGGTGCAAGTCCCCATTCGTAGCCTTTGCGATGGGATCCTCACCTTCCTCCGGATGCCAGAAACGCCAGGGCATTTCAACACGGCCCCACCTTACATCCATATTTTCAAGACAATAATCTATGACAGGAGGATCAGCCATTGGATTCTGAAGACGGAAATTACCACCAAAACCCTTGAAAGGACGACCCGTTTCGCTTCTGTCAAGTGTCAAAACAACAGGATTAATATCCGCTGCTCCCATAGCCTGGATCATAAACGATTTAAACACAGACGAACCTTTACTCAGGTTACCCGTCATCAAGGCAAAAAACACCTCAATGGGACTGTTTTCATCTGAAGGATCTTTCCTGACAATAATATCTGTTCCTTCATTGATCCTAATCTCAAGCTGTCTTGTAACTCCTTTGATTTTTAATCCTTTGGCTGATCCGCGGAGGATTTCAGAAATACTCGCAGGGATCGCTCCGGCGATCCTACCTGGGGTTGGCTCGATGAGTTGGATGGAGGCATCTCCATATTTTGAAGCGGGTAAATCGAGCATAAAAAAGGCGCCGATGATCGTCGTGTCTTTTTCGTTCCGGTAATTGATCCGGACATTGGCCATCCCGGCTCCTAATTCCTCCACCGATTGATCATAAAATAGGCTGTCAATACGGATATTGGTAAATTGTGTATTGCCCTCTCTGTGATAGTAATAACCAGCTCTTTCTTTGGCCGTCTTTCTCAGGGCATTCCAATCACCTCCAACCAAACCGAGGGTGCTGTTCAGTTCCATCAATTCACCATCGAGCCGTATTCCGCTGATATTACCCCAGGGATAAACTTCGGGCTGGGCTAACAAGGATAGTGTACCTATAAAGTACACAAAGAAGATGATAAAAATATTTTTCATTTCAGTTTTACTTTACACTTAATTGAAGGATGACCGAAGATAAATAATCATAAGAAATTGGCGCAAGAATTTTCAAATAATGTTTTTTATTGCATTTTAACACGAACCGTTCTGATCCAGGCCTTTTGTAGAGGATCTTCTCTTTTGGCGGTCCTGTGACCAACGAGTTTTTGCGTATGTCCCCTGATCAAGATAATCAGCTATTCAAGCGAGCTTCCCTTTTTTTCATCTGTGACATAAGCCCTGTTGGTAACAACATCAACACTAGAGGTGAAAATTGAAATTGGATCCTATCCTCCCCAGTAACTTCAGGCTTTCACCTTTCATCCGAATTTATCCCGACCGCTATTCATCCCGAAGTGAATTTGCCGGATTGGTGGAAGCCGCCCTGATCGACTGGTAGCTAACCGTAATCAAGGCAATGAATAAGGCAGCCAATCCGGCAGCCAGGTAGACGTATAAACCGGGAACATCTTTATAGGCAAAGCCCTGTAACCAGACCCGGATTCCGTACCAGGCCAGTGGGATTGAAACAAAAAAAGCAAGGATGACCAGCTTGCTGAAATCCCTGGAAAGCAGGAAAACAATACTTCCCATCGAAGCCCCCATCACCTTTCGCACCCCAATTTCTTTAGTTCGTTGCTCCGCCATGAAGGCTGCGAGGGCGAATAATCCCATACCGGCAATGATCACCGCCAGGATGGCAAAGGATGTAAAAACCAGGCCTATCCTTTTTTCGGCAGCATACATCTTTCCAAAATCCTGGTCAAGGAAAGAATACTGCAATGGCTGTCCAACAGCTAAATCTTTCCATTTTTTCTCGATCAGATCAATAACCGCAGCAGTACTGGAGGCATTAAACTTGAATGATATTTTACTTGTACTTTGTCCAAGATTCATACATAATGAACCAATATTTTCCCTTAAGGATTCAAAATGAAAATTTCGAACCACCCCGATCACATGATAGGTTTCCAGTTCCTGTTCATCGATCGAATTGTCCGGTTGGAAACGGAAAGTCTGGATCTCCTGTCCGACCGGTTCTTCAAAACCAAAGAGACCGGCTGCCCTTTCATTCAGGACAACGGCATTGGAATCACTGGGGAATTCAGATGAAAAAAACCTTCCCTCTATCATTTCCATGCCCATTGTTTCCAGGTAATCATGATCCACGATCCATTTTTGCATGTTAACGGAATTCTCCATGGTTCTTTCGCCTTTTGTCCAGAAGGTGGTATTGCTCCTGGAAGAATTTGAGACTGGCAGATAACCGGATATGGTTCCCGATCGCATCCTCGGATCACTTAAAATTTCTTCCTTGAAGGAATTGATCTGGTTGTCAAGTACATAGGCATCGTCGATAATGATCACCTGTTCCTTATTGAAACCAAGTTTTTTATTCTGTATAAAATTCAACTGGTTATATACTGCGGCGGTTCCGATTAACAACATGATGGAAATGGCAAATTGAAATATTACGAGGATACTTCTCACCAGGCTGCTTTTGGCGCCTCTTGATCTTTTACCTTTAAGAATGGATACGGGCTTGAAGGAGGAAAGGAAAAAGGCGGGATATATACCGGCAAGGAAACCGATCAGAACAGCATATAGAATTAGAGATATCCAGAAAACAGGATTGGAAAACGGAAAGCTGATTGATTTCTGTGCCAGGTTATTAAAATAGGGAAGGAAAAGAATGGCGAGCAATACTGCAACGATTATGGAGATGGTAGTAATCAGTATTGATTCGGTGAGAAACTGCCGGATCAGATAAATACGTAAAGAACCAAGCACTTTCCGGATACCAACCTCCTTGGATCGATCGGCAGATCGAGCGGTGGATAGGTTCATGAAATTTACCATCGCGAGGATGAGGATAAATAAGGCGATCGCAGAGAATATATAGACGTATTTGATGTCTCCGTTGGGTTCAAATTCCACAATCAGGTCCGAATTCAGATGGATATCCAGTAACGGCTGAAGAAAGAGCTCGGCTTTTGCCCCCTCATTTTCAAGTTCTTCGTACGTTTTACCCATGATTTGTTGTATCTGGGGACCGGCATGATTTACGAAAAGCTCATTTATTTTAGATTCTACCCTTCCCGGATCTGCATTCTCATTCAAGACAAAATAAGTCTGAAAATTATTGCTCAACCATACCTGGTTTTTACTTTCATCCAGGCCCTCCATGGCCAGCATAAAATCAAAATGAAAATGCGAGTTGACAGGCATATCCTGAAAAACACCGGTCACCTTATAATTCATCGAGTTATTCAGAATCAGGGTCTGATTCATGGGATCGGTATCTCCAAAATATTTCCTGGCGCCCGATTCACTGATTATCAGGGTATTCGGATCCTTCAATACTTTTTCGGGATTGCCCTTGAGTAATGGAATGGTAAATACGTTAAAGACTTCGGGATCGGCCCAGATCACTCCTTCTTCATTGAAATTTTCAACATCCTTTTTCACCAGAAAATCACCCCAGCTCCTGAAGCGGTTAGCCACCTCTATTTCGGGTATTTCGGACATTAACGCATCTGCGAGGGGGGCCGGACACACGGCATACCAGGAATCATTTCCTCCAAACCGGATGTGGTTTGCGATCCGGTATATCCGATCCGCTTTATCATGATGCCGGTCGTAATTCAACTCGTCCAGTACATACAGGGTGATCAGGATAACACAGGCCAATCCGATGGATAGACCGACTACGTTTATTATGGAGTAAAACGCATGCTTCTTTAGGTTCCTGATAGAAATTTTCAGATAGTTGTTAATCATGGCGAATCTTGTTGAATAGGTGTTGTATAAGGATTGTTGTTGTAAATTTTGAATTTCCCTTTCATCTCCAAACAGGGTCAAGGCCGAACGATAGGCTTCCATAAAGCGCATGCCATCCTCCATCCTGACTTCCACCATGGAACAGACATGGTCGATCAATTCCTCTTCCAGGGGTTGGTAAACAAGTCCTCTTCGATGGAGATCGGCAATCATGTATTCTATCTGGCTCTTTTTTAATTCCATCAGCTTAAATGTGGCTTGATCTGCAGGATCTGACTCATCATTCGGATAAAATCAATAAATTCACCGATCTTATGGCCGGCAAAGACATAACCTAGATTTGTGATTTTATAATATTTCCGTATCCTTTTTCCGGTCTTTTCTGTTTCCGTAGTAAGAAAACCCTCAGCTACCAGTTTATGAAGGGTAGGATACAGCGCTCCTTCAGTTAAAACCAGTTCACCATTCGACATTTCCTTTACTTTTTGCGTAATTTCATATCCATACATCCGCTCGTTATCTGATAATAGTTTCAGGATAATGGTTTGAAGTGTGCCCTTGATAAGCTCTGTTTTCCTCATAATACATAAGATTCTTATGCATAAGACGCTTAATGGTAGGAAGAGGTTGCATGAAATAGTATATTATTTATATTAATTAATTTCATTTTTCTTAAATTCATGGCCATTATGATCATTGGAATTGATATAGGGGGCACCACGACCGACATTGTCGGGTTGTTAAAGGGGGAACTGATGACCCCTTTGACGGTTAAAGCAGACGATCCTGTTACTTCTGCGGCAGGTGCACTCGGTAAGTTTCTGGAAATGAAAAAATTCTCTCTTGAAAAGGTACGGTTGATTGCAGCCACGGGGGTGGGAGCTGGTAAGATACCGGGCCGTTTATTTGGCATTCCGGTAAAGATGGTGGATGAATTTCAGGCGATTGGAACGGCCGGAATATTTTTATCCGGACTGAAGGAAGCCGTTGTAGTGAGTATGGGAACAGGTACGGCCGTTGTGACTGTAAAGGACGGAAAAATAATTCATTGGGGCGGGAGTGGGGTAGGAGGTGGGACCTTATTGGGATTGGCCCGGAAAATGCTGGATATTACGACCCTTCACACCCTGGTTGAAAAAGCAAAACGGGGAAAGCTCGATCGGGTTGACCTGACCGTTGGGGATATCGCGGGAGGATCGCTGGAAAATCTCCCAGCTTCGATTACAGCCTCGAATTTTGGAAAAATGTCGGATGAGGCCACGGACGAAGACCTTGCCCTGGCTATACTCAACCTGGTAGCTCAAACCATTGGGGTCATGGGAATCGCTGCTGCGAGAGCGGTCGGGATCACGGATATTATCCTGACGGGTAAATTATCTGGTATCGCACCTATGAAAGATATCCTGGAGAAGGTCGCCAACCTGTATCAATCAAAATTTATCATCCCGGAACATGCTGATTTTGCAACCGCGATCGGGGCAGCCCTCTTTTTGGACCGGCAACAGTAGTCAAGCCGGGATTTTATATTTATATAAGGGTAAATCCCTGCCGGGAATACTCCCGGATGCTTTTTTACCTATTTTTTTGCAACCCATTTTTTCATAAAAAGCACCGGCAAAAGGATCGCTCTGGACAATAATATTTTTGTAACCTGCCATTTTCGCCTGTGTCGCTGCATGATTAAATAATAATTTACCAAGTCCGGAACCGATGTGAATCGGATCGACAAACATAAATGTCATTTCAATCGAATCGGAATCGATTTCCTGTAGTACATAAAAACCAATCAATTGTTTTTTTGATTCGGCTACATAGATCGTGTGGTGGTAAACGTGCTCTTTCGTAACAGTCAGTTCTTCTACGCAGGAACGCATGAAGGTGTAATCATATCCCCAGTATGATTTCGATTTCATAGCAAGGGCGGTTAACGCGTCGATTTCATTTTCAAGTGGTTGCCGGATGGTATGTTTAAACTTCTTAACCATTAAGCCATTTATTTATATTATTTATTAAAAACTCCAACGTAATCTCCAGTATAAAAGTTGACCAATATCACCGTATTGTGTGCCTTCGTCCCCTATAAAAAATTGCGCAAACAGCAATAATTCAAGGTTATTCTGAATAGAGTAGGTTACACCCGGACCAAAAAAGAAAGACCCGTCATAAGGATTGACGATGGCAGCAAAATTTCCATTCAGCAAGGGTGTAAACGGATAGGAGACCTGGCCAAACGCCTCGAGTCTGGAGGGCGTCAGGTTTTTAGCTGTTGTACCCCCCAGAAAAAATCCTTCGTCAAACCGGATATCTATGGTTTTTCCAAGGCTGTTATAGATCAGTGCAATTTGTGCATAAAGTTGATTTTTAAAAGTATAATCTCCTGAAATTGATCCTACGACCTGGTGCCGGTTAAGCTCTGATTTTTCATTTGAAAAGAAATAGGTTATTTCTCCCCGAAAAGCACCTCCTTTTACGTCCCCCGACCAGCCGGTTCCGATCACCCAGTCATTTTTTACGTATCCGCTTAGAAATTGAAAATCATAATTCCATTTATTCAATTTATACAAGCCCG
>Ga0209536_100015594_pt1 | contig 10842 bp, 7 predicted proteins | sample DeeMarSeWOR28_12_FD_187461 | JGI IMG/M metagenome (GOLD analysis project Ga0209536, IMG submission 187461) | Marine sediment microbial communities from White Oak River estuary, North Carolina - WOR-2-8_12 (SPAdes) (version 2) | ecosystem: Environmental > Aquatic > Marine > Intertidal zone >... | reverse complement strand
CCCGGACCGCATAACTATACGATCGGGCTGTCGAGCCCGGTCTTTCCTCGTTGATAGCTAGTTGCAGAAAAGAAGAATCCACCCCTCCAGAAAGCAAGTTGCCAAAGCCTGATCCTGATGTCTCTGCCGCATCGATATATGCGCCAATCACACCTCTAAACCGGTCGTACAAGATATCAAGAGTGCGGGAGTCGGCCTGCTCGAAACGCAGATTCTCGTCACCAAAACGCAGGTCTTGAGCCAGCTCCACGGACAATCCCCCGGCTTCCCATTTGAGAAGTTCGCCGGGAAAGAGGCGGAACACATCGCGCAGATGGGTGGCAGGTCCGAGCACAGCCCCAAACAGGAACTGCGAGACGATAGCATCTTCCCGTAACTCTACGCGATCCAGCATACCAATCAAGGGTCTGAGCCCCGTCGCGCACAAGATGCCACCTTCAGACACAGAGTAGTAGAGTTGAGGAGACGCAAAGAGAGACTTAAAAACCGAAAAGGCCGGTTTTCTCTTGTCGAAGCTGGCGACCAGGGCATTTCCTCGAAACGCCTCATGGTCAATCGCCGTCGGACTGACCACCTTTTGGGCAAGGAGTTGCTCGGCCGAGAGCGGAGACATGGTCGGTGAGCGGACAAAGCCAAGCTTTAACACCAGAGCCTCTTCACTCTCGGCAACATCGCCGTAGGAGCTATAAAAGAAAAATGCGCCAGCATCGCCGAAGTTGAAAACCTGGACTGGCAAAGCACCCAACCGTTTGGGCAAGTTGTTTTCGAGCAGCTTATTGGGGTTGTGGACAAGGCCAAATAAGGCAAAGCCGCCTAGGTCAGGTGTTATTTGGCTACTCATTCGAATGACTCGCCCTATCGTCTTCTGTTTTGCGAGTGGCACGCGCTTCTTTCCTGGCCAGGTCGTCTAATCTGCGCGATTACCGGACTTGACCTCCAGGCCAGCGGCACGAAATATGTAGTGATTTAGAAATCACGCGAGGCATCAAGAACTCGCTGCTGGAAAATATCAAATGTGAGCAGGTTCCACAGAAACCAGTTGGGTGAATCGAGAGGCGACCAGGCTGGTACCCGCAACAGCTCCTCAAAATCGGATTGGCTCAGGTAACTCGGGCGCTGGATAGCCAGAACCATGTCGCGTAGAGGGCCGCTCCGCATCCACTCGTGCACGTCCTCGTTGAACACGGAGGTTCCCTTGGCTTTTCTATTAATGTCTGAAAAGGAAGTTCTATCCAGAATCCTTTTCAGAAGGGGCTTGACTTCGCGACCGCTCAAGAATCTGACATCCGGATCGAAAGCAAGAGCAATACGGATGACATCTTCGTCCAAAAAGAAATAGATCTGCTGGCAACCGTGGGCGAGATATAAGTGATTGGTCACCACGCCACACTCGTAGGCATCGGCCAACAGCTCTATCATGTGAACCTTTTCAATGTGGTGGTTGCTGCCCAGGTACAAATCTTCCAGATATTGTCGATATTCAAGGGCTTCCCCGAGAGCCTGATCACCGAAACAGCGCCGTGCCATTTCGATATCTGAGTAAACAGCTGTGATGTTAGCCGGGATCTTGTAAGAGCGCGGATTATCCAGTTCAGGTAGCATAGTTGCCACGTGGCGTAGTCCATGGGCCTTCTTGGCTGCCACGGGATTGACCAGGGCTGCCGTCGACCTCAAGATGAGACTTGAGGCTGGGATATGCCGCATTGCTTCCAGGAAAGCGATTTTTCGCGCCAACGACGTGCCGTGGAGTGAGTCAGCCCCATTTCCCAGAAAGAAAAAACGAACGTCTTCGCAGGTCTCTGCCACAAACTTGGCGATAGACAGTTTACAGGGATAAGACTCTGCTGTAATGGGAAATGCTAGTGTATCTGTCGTCTCTATCAGGAGCTCTGGATATTCCTCCGGCGTCGTGTTTACAAAGGTGTGCTCTGTTTGGAGTAATTCAACAGCTTCCCTGGCGTACTCGACTTCAAACTCAAACTCTGGCGTTTCCATAACATAGCTAAACGTTCTCCGCTGATCAGGTGAAGGTATATGGTCGTTGATCAACAACTGCATAATCGTCGAATCAACGCCCCCTGAGATCAGGCAACCTGAGGTATAGCCAGTCTGCTGAATATCGCCCAGGTAAGCTCCCATTACGCGGCTCATCTCTTCACGCAGCGCGGATATGGCATGCGTATCGGCGTCGGTAAACGAGAGACCGTCAGAGCCCGGTCGCAAATCCCGGAGCAGACTGATGTTCACTCCCCCGTCACGCCACCGAAATAGCTCACCTGATAGAAGCCGCTGGATACCATCAAAGTAAGTATGACGCCCTATGGCGTATCGAAAGAGAAAGTGTTGGGGCAAAACTTTCTCATTGACTGCCACGCGATCAATCAGAGCGAGAAGCGGTTTGGGTCCATCCGCACAAAGCATCCCGCCATCCAATTGAGTGAAATACATCTGAGGCACAGACAGGAGGGTTTTGTAGACAGAGAACTCTGGGTCTGTCTTGCTGAAACAGGCGACCAGCGCGTTGCCGCGTAGTTCATCTGCCTCGACAGATCGAGGGCTAACCAGCCCTTGGTCCAGCGACTCTTGCGCTGAAATTGAATCCCCGTCTGGCGAGTGCAAGAGACCCAACTTGAGAGCAATTACCTCCTCCGTTTCCGCTACATCACCATAGGATGTGTAGAAGAACAAATGGCCAGCTGAGCCAAAGTCAAGCACCCTGGGTACAACGCCCAGACGGGCAGGAAGCGTGTGCTGCGAGAAGGACCCGCCTCGCCCGGTGAAGCCAAAGACGGTGAAATCACCAAAGGAGGCCTTAGGATTATTCATCATTCATAACCTCACCCAGTCAACCCCCTGACATCCATTGGCTCCCCGTACAGTTGGGCCAGGCAGTCCGCCAGCGCCAAATAGTTGGTGTCATCAACCTTACGCCCAGTCGAATATGGGAACGAGTCCGGCACCGTTTTGGTGATATGGGTTGGCGCGCCCTGCTCATTCATAAACCTGACAATCCGATCGAGTTCATGACGTGGCGCCTGACACAGCCCCTTGTAATCGACCGTGTGGAAACGATCCTCACCCAGAGCACGCCGGGCAGTAGAGATACTTTGCTCAACCCAGAATACCTGCTCACAAACCTGCTCAATGATCCCTTTATTCTTGATAGATTCATATTCCTTGGGCTTGACTGACCACCACTGTTGTGAAGGATCTACCGTCCCTTCAAGTTCAAAAGGAAACTCTCGCGCCCTCGCGATAAAGATGGACTGTGCCATATCCAGGCGATCTCTGGTACATTCAACAAAGAGTGCGGTTGGGAAGATCTCAGCCAAGGCCTCGATCCGAACGCTATTTCTGATGCACTTGTTCACAAAGGGCCGATCAAAGATGCGCTCGGTAACGGCGACGGCCCGGTAGACACCTTGACGATCAGGGGCGGATAGATATCCGGGAGGAACACCGTGCTGTTCCTCTGGAAACCATCGCTCCCATATCCCATTTGCCTCGTTGGCTCCCCCCCAGCCTTGGGTCGCTCCATAGTAGCTCTCGAATGCCCCATCCTGGCCGTTATCCAGCTTCAACAACTTCACCAGATAGGCGGCTGTTACCGGAACGATCTCACTCCCCTGCACACGCAAACGCTGGGCCAGGTTTGTAAAGTAGCACGTAGACATATGGCCAGTCATCAGCTGATACAACAAGGTCGTTCCAGAGCGAGGCGGAGCCACGATGAATACTGGCCTATAGCGGAGTTCAGCACCGGGCCAAAGCACGCTTTCGATCCAGCCCCAGAATCCAAATGTTACCAACGCCACAGGCCGTAGAGTCTTCTTGATCAGAACACTCTTGACCGCGGCGTCTGCAGCATAGCGAGACTGTGTCTGTGACTGGGATTGCGATGTTGCTTGGGTAGGGCTTGTCATCGTTATCCTGCAACAGAATAATCTAATAGGCCCTCACACGGATTATGCCTGCAGGTCCCTGAAAGCGGCAGGTCCCCGTAAGGGAACATGAACAGGCTTGTGCCTATGAGGGCTGAATGCAGTTTATCGAATTCACTGGGACAAGGCACTAGTGAACCTCAGAAATCGTGAAACGGTACTTGCCTGAGGACTTCAGCGGGATGGACTCTAAGAATTGAAACTCGACCTCAACATCGGAGTTCATCACGTCCTTGATGGCACGCTCCAGGAATGCCATACGCTCTGGAGGCAGCGTTGACTTCTCGACAATGGACACAAGGATATGGTCATATGATTTCTGGACTACCTGGAATTGTTTCACCTCGCCAATACCATAAAACAGATGGGTGAAGAACTCGCCATGAATAGCCTGACCATCTCTGGTCTTGAACATGTCTGTCTGTCGACCGTGCACGACCTCCATCATCGGCAAGCCCCGACCACAGCGGCACACCACATCACTGAGTTGCCCCACATCGCCCACGTGATAGCGGACGAAGGGCATCCCATAATTATTGAGGTTCGTCACAACGATGTCACCTTCTTCCCCCGTTGCAGCTGGAACCCCATCACGCAACACCTCGACGTAAACCTCTCCCACGCCTATGTGCAACCCCATGTGCTCGGGACACTCACAGGCGATGCCTCCCAATTCTCGGGTCGCGTATCTATTCAGTACCTCACAGTCAAAGGTGCGTTCAATGAGCTCACGCTGATATGGGTACAGCACTTCTGCCGTTGAGGTGATGCTCGAGAACTTGATGTCGTGCAGTTGGTGTGCTTGCACAAATTCGGCAAAGCGTTCCAGGGCAGAGGTGTATCCAATGAGCACTCCGGGGCGCCTGCGCCGAATCTCTTGGACGAAGGCCGTCATACTCTCCTCGCTCAACGTGAAAGCATTGGTCACAAAGCGATTCAAAGACCAATTCATCAGGCGGGCGCGAACCTTTTTTTGGGTGGCAACTTCATAATCAGCCCCCCAGATGTAGGCGTGGCACTCCCCAAACTGCCAGCCGGTGTATTGCAGATGCCAATGAACACCAGCCATTACATAATCACGGAAGTTATTATCTTGTATGAAGATGAGAGGTTGTCCGGTTGACCCCCCGGTTGAGTTCTGGGCCAAGTCCTTCTGGCGGCTGGGATCAGTTGTAACCAGGTCATCAAAGTTGTCGTTGACAACCGCCTTCGATATCGTCGGAATCTTCTGAAAGGCGGCTGGATCGGTCAGGATGGCGTCGGGCTTAAAGCCAACCTCTTCAAATGAGCGGCGATAATAAGGGACAAAGGTGTAAGCGTACTTGAGCAGACGGTGCAGTTTGTCTTGCTGATAGGCAAGCAACTCCTCGCGACTCAACCACTGGATCCGATTCAACTCCGCTAGCCGAGCCATAACGTGGCGACCGGTGACCCGCTCGTACAGGTTAATTGCCTGGCGACGTAGTGTTGAACTCATGTAATGTCCTCCGTGATAGCCATGGATCCGAGAACGTCTGTCATCATGCACCAGATTCTTGCATAGCGCGCCGGGTGCTGTCTACAATGCGTTGTAGCTCTACCTCACCCAGACCAGGATAGATGGGCAAGTTCACAATCTCGCTGGCAGCCTGCTCGGCTTGAGGATACGGACCGTTTGCATAGGATCGATAGGCATCAAGATTGGGCAAGGTATATCTGAAATTAAGGCCCACTTCGATACCTTGGTCCCACATTCGCTGACGGAACCCGGTTTCATCCCGGCCCTTGATGCGCACAGAATAGTAGGTATAGGTCGCGCCTCGCACCACAGGCGCAGCAATCAGACCCGGCACATCTTGTAGCGTCTGACGATATAGCTCTGCGATCCTACGGTTGCGTTCCAACACCACGTCCAACTTACGCAATTGAGCTAGCCCCATCCGGCCCTGGAAGTTCGCATAGGCCGCGGCATAATCCTGAGGTAGGTCGCCCTGGGCCAGACCAACGACCTCGCGTGACCGTTTCACAGCATCTATACCTTTTAACTGTATTAGCCGTTTTTCCAGCGAGCCACTGAGCGCCATATAGGCAGTTATCACCTGCGCACACCGTCTGGCCAAGACAGAACTTGGCAGTTGACTCATCTCCCGATCGCGGTAGGCCCTCACCTTTTCGTGGATGCTGGACGAGTCGGTAGCCATGACGCCACCCGTGATACTGTAAAGCTGTTTGCCTCGGCCAAAACTGAAGAGCGCGATATCGCCTAAGATGCCACCCGTGTTTGAGCCAGCTGGTTTCAATGCCAGTGCAGCATCCTCGATGATCAACACCCGCTTGTCGCCTACGAGGCTGCGAATGGCTGACACATCAGTTGGATAGCCATACATATGGGTGGCGATGACCGCCCGAGTTTCTGAAGTGAGTGCAGGCTTGATCGCGCCCAGGTCCATGTTATAGTCAGCCAAGCTAATGTCTACAAACACCGGTCTATTGCCGGAAGCAACCACCGCCTCGGCCATAACCGAGCAGGTGTAGGCAGGCATGATCACTTCCGCGTCCCTTAGGCCCAATGCCCTGAATAGAGCAACGACAGCGGAGCGACCATAGGAGAAAGCAAGGCCATACCTGGCGCCTACATAGTCCGCTACGGCGCCCTCAAATTCCTTTCGTCCCAGGCCGGGCCGGAACACGGCCAGCAATTCAGACCAGTCGAAGTAAGGCCGATATGAACTAATCACTGCCGGCCCCGTTTTTTCTTCCAGATCGTTGCAGCAAATCTGTTACCGAACATATGACGAGATCGCTGAGTCCCGGTGTCTCATATCGGGACCGGTATTTTGCTTCCAGCTCAGGGGTAGTATCTTCCGAGTCGGTAACAACCAGCCCCAGCAGCTGACCATCATCGCCCACAACTACACATGGGTTCTCTGTGATGAACTGATTTACAGCAGGTGTGTCGCGCCGTACCCTCATCCAGATCAGCTTGTGTTCGCGAGGCGGGATAACCACGCTTGCTCCCCATTTCCGCTTGAACTGAAATATTCCATCACCCAGAAACGGCCAACACGCTCCAAGGTTTACGGCATGATAGTCTGCTTCGTGTGCCCATTTTATGAGGAAGTAATAGATTACGGCAACCGCTCCCTCGCGCGAAAGCTGATGATCGGCATTGAGCACACCGGTCACAGACAGATAGACCGCATTCTTCTGAACTGAACAAAGACCTCCAGAGACAAACTGTCCATCCCGCTTGACCAGAATCAAGACTCCGTGCCGAAAGTACTGGTACAGTCTTTCAATAGGCACTAATGAAGCTAACTGACCGTGTCTCTCTTCGGTCGTGGGGACATACATGGTGTGGTAGAACATTTCGAGGTCGTCTCGAGTCCGGCTCAGTTGGTACTCATAACCGTGCTTGCGAACCAGCCGTACATCCTGCTTACGGGCACTCTTGCCAAAAGTGCGCCATAGGTCATCCCAGTCTCTCTGCAAATCCACAACGTGGTGCAGCCGGAAGGGCAATGAGACGGCACCTCGGTGAGAAAATCCGCGAACTAGGCGTTTGCTGGCTTCGACGATGGTGATGTCGCCCTCGAGGGAGGCAGCCCGCTCGCCAAGCAACCAGAAGGGTATCCTGTCTATTTCTCTATCGCTCGGCTTCTCTACAAACAGCATAGCCTTCAAGAATGGACGCGCATAGCCCAGGCCGGCATAGTCCACCGTCAGCGGACCACCGCGCCCCTGCCCCTCCCATCGCTGGATCGCTACTGAATGCTTGGTTACCAGTCGGCCAACTTCTTTTGCCTCGTGAAGCCCCGACAACACCGTACGCTGCAAAGCCGGCGGGGCGGTTAGCTCTGCTTCGAGCCACAGCCAACGACCCCATTCAGACAGCTTGTTCACCTGTAATCCTCTTCATTTCAGGGTACGACCGATACCTGATCTTTACCTTTATGCGTTACCCAGCCGGTCCACGAGAGCGACATACTCGCCAGCAAGCTCCGCCCAATTGTAGCGTTGGTTGAATCTGTCAGCACCCTGAGCCAGCTGTGCCAGGTGCTTTCGGTCAGAATGCAGCCGCAAAATGCAACGAGCCAGGTCATCAGCATCACCGGGGGTAAAGAACTCCACCATAGTGTCCGCAAAATAGGTCTCAATTGCCGTCGTCCGGGCGGCGATGGCCGGCATGCCTAGAGCTGCATATTCCATTAACTTGGTCGGCACGATTCCATCGGTAAACACATCTTTCCTGTAAGGTGCAAGGCCGATGTCGGCGGTCCTGATCAAATCGGGCAGGTCGGCAAGGGGCAAAGGCTTGCGGCTGAAGCTTATGTGCTTATCTAGCAAACCTAGCTCTTCGGCCAGGGCTACCAGGTCAGGATAATACTCGCCACCTCCGTGGATGGTCAGATGGATGTTGGGTATCTGTGGACGTACCATGGCCACAGCGCGCACGGCGAGGTCTACCCCGTAGCGATAGGGTAGAATACCATGGTAAATAAGTCGCAGGTCACCATCGTGACCGTGCTCGGCTTCCGGTTCTTCCGATACGTGAAAGACAGAGTGGTCGGCCACGTTCATCACGATGCTGCACTTCGCAGCGGGCACCCCGCGGCCGATAAGAGTTTGCCGCCAAATCTCACTCACAGTGATCACGTGGTCAGCAAAGCGGCAGGCGAGTCTTTCCTGGAGACGCAGCAAGCGCACTGACAGTCTGGTACCATCACCTCCATAGCGTCCTTGGTAGAACTCGGGCATCAGGTCGTGGATGTCCAGAATGACACACGCACCAGACAGCTTAGGAAGCCAAGCAGCAAAGACGAGAAAATCGGGCAAGTTATGGAGCTGAACGGTTTGATAGGGTCGCCGCGTATGCAGCTGCGTCAGTTTGACCATAGCCAGCAGAAAGAAACGCAGATACTCCAGGAGCTTTCCCGCAATCCCATCATAATTCCGATAGCGTACCGGCAACCTGATGACCCGTACGTCGTTACAGAACTCGATGGCGGCCTCGGACTGACCGCGCAAACACAGAACGTCTACCTCGTAGCCATCTCTGATCAACGCCTCAGCCTGTCGCTGGACACGGGTTTCGCCACGAGGATAGTGAGCATGCACGACCATGCAATGGCGTTTGCGATTCACTGATTCGGATTCTGTCATTGGTCTATTGGCTCCAACCTGCTCGGACGATCAAATCTCTGACTTGATGACACGAAACTTACCGGAGGGTTCACGAGGAATCGAATCAACAACCTGCACCGCGATGGCCATGTCTTCCCCCAGGATTGAATGGCAGCGAGCCAATACTTCATCAGTCGCGGCAGGCCCAAAACCATTCCCCGGCACCAAGCGGACCGTGAGTTTCTCCAAAGTCTCCTGGATTACCTGATACTGCACGATGCCCTGAACACGCTCAAGACTACACGTGAATTCATAGGGTGAGAAAACTACACCATCAGGCCGCCTGATCCTATCAACCATCCGACCTTCTACCGGGCCCATAGTGGGAAAGGCAATACCACACTCACAAGCTACATCCGTTAGCGTGCCCAGGTCCCCTACCGCGTAGCGGATGAATGGCATGGCACGTGAGTCAAGGTCTGTGCATACAAGTGTGCCGGTTTCGCCGGGGGCAGCCTTGCTTCCATCTGCGCGCACTACCTCAACGATAAGCGAATCGGCGTTGATATGCCTGGCCCCGCCGTGTGGGCACTGCCAGGCGATGTTTCCAAACTCTACGCTGCTGTATAGATCGAGCGCAGGCACGCCAAAGGCAGTCTCGATGACCTGGCGAGTGTCGAGGTCCAATATCTCGGCCGATGTACATACCACCCGCGGCCGGATGCGGCCCTCACCACGTGCTTTCACCGCCTCGGCTATTGGCCGGAGCGCTGAAGGATAGCCCAGAAGGAAATCGGGCTGCAAGCGGCACAGCTGATCGAGCTGGCTGTCTAGGCTTTCGTATACCGGCACGTAGGTCCGGCGGCCGAGAGGGGATCGCAGCCAACTACGGCGACCATTTTGGCCGCGCTCCTCGGTTAGAAGGCCCTCAAGCCACTTCAGCCAACGACGGTATCCATGATGGCCACGATCTTCGGTGATACACACCTGCTGGTCGGTGAGACGCAACCCAACCTGCAAGTACATACGCATGTATATGGCTGACTTCCGAATCCGCTCGCCCTGGGTGTGTTGGATGGTGAAAGGCCGGCCTGTTGAGCCGCTGGTGAGCTCTTTCACGAAAGTACTCGAATCAAGGCCACGAGCCAATATCGCCTCAGCGGGCAGGCTCTGCAAAGTGGCCTTGGTGGTTATGGGAAGATGGATCAAATCAGCCGGCGAGCGAACGTCGTCGGGCCGGATGCCAGCTTCGTCAAACAGCTGGTGGTAATAAGGCACGGCTGCGTAGGCGTGGTGGGCTAACTCACGCAGGCGAGAGATCTGATATTCAGCCAGCCGGCTGGCTGACCAACGCTTTCGCTGGAGCGCGGCCAGAAGTTCATAGAACAAAGATAGCGTGTTCATTGGGTACTCCCTGGCTTCGATAGGCTGAAGCTGCGCAGTCATTCGCGCAGGGCACACCACCGGATTTTTGTTTCAAGCTCACCCAGCCCCAGAGTGGCAGCGACGGTACACCTCGTATCCCCATTGGCTGACGTGGAGGAGGCGTGGATGATGGACACAGATATCGCGACCGTAGTTGACCAGCCTACCGTTGAACTTGGCCTTGAACTTGCGAGGTCCGTAGTCTTGGTCAGGCTTGCCAGCGCCGCCAAAATCAAAACACTTGAAACCGTTTTGTGCTCCCCATTCCAGGACGTGCCAGTTCAGCAGGTCATTGGCCTTATACGCCGCATAATCCCGGGCGGCTCCAGCATACCAAGCGTAGATGGTGTCCTTGCAGAGCAAACGGATGGCA
>Ga0209536_100015593_pt1 | contig 10842 bp, 12 predicted proteins | sample DeeMarSeWOR28_12_FD_187461 | JGI IMG/M metagenome (GOLD analysis project Ga0209536, IMG submission 187461) | Marine sediment microbial communities from White Oak River estuary, North Carolina - WOR-2-8_12 (SPAdes) (version 2) | ecosystem: Environmental > Aquatic > Marine > Intertidal zone >... | reverse complement strand
GGATATTGCCTACAGTGCAGTGGATGGAGCGAGCGTATATCTCAACGGTGTTGCAATCCAATGGTGGAAGGCAGATGCACGGGGCAACTTTGTTGCCAAGTTCGTGATGGATGAGATAAAGACCTTAGACGGGTTAATAATAGACGGCTACAATGTGCTCGTGTTGAATGGATACACCGCTGATGGTGACACATTCATAGGTGAGCAGGAGATCAAGGTCATCGACATTACCCCAAGAGGGAATTAATACTCAACGCGTAAATTGAGTTGAATATCCTCGTGAAAGGCAGGGAGGAGAACACCCTGCCTTTCCTTTTCTACTCGCTTTGAGGTTTAGCGTCTTCATCACATTCTGCTTGTATTCCGCAAGACTATGAATAGATTTTTTTTGATATTCTTTCTTAAACTCCACGAAAAGTTTACATGCCATACTCTACACTCTGCCGTTCGAAATGCTGCTACCACATATCGTCATTGTACCACCAGGGTCTGATATAAAGAGTTCTGTTATATACGGCAAATTCCAGGTTTTTACAAATAGTTAAGATATGCTCATACTTGCATGATCCGGGTATCTAGCTTAGGCGTGATGATTTGAAGTCTAAGTTGGTCCCCTGGACTGTGAATACTTTAATGCATACTTTGGCTTTTTACAGCTCGCCACAATATATGGTTCCATTATAGGTAGCTTGGAGTCAACCTTGCAAATCATGGAAAATGGGTGCATATGGGGTGCAAAACGTGGCAAAATTCTCTCCTTTCGCGGGCCACTCTTCCATCGTAACATATTGAAATAATTATTTTTCCGTCCCATCTTCAAAAAGTAAACCATTTTCCCCTTTGGCTCCATCTGGAGTACCAGTTGATCCAAGGTGTAACCAGGGTATGACTTGGTTGCTCAAAGCAGGGCTGCGATCAAGAGGATTTTTCTCAGGATAATCCGATTCATTGTTGATTTTACGGCGCATTCCACAGAACCTGACCTGCGTTGCCCATGAGTTTAGATTTTACCGTTAACCCTTCCAAAGCAATTTCAGCGCGTTTTCTCCTGTTTCTGTCTATTAGGAACAAACCAGCCTTTGTGTCCTCGACATGCAACCCCACCGTGCCGCCCCCAGCAACGATCCTGAGTAAGTTCTCCTGGTCACCAGCTATAAGCACAATCTCCCCCACCGTACTCTTCATGGTCAACGAGACGTTTCCGTCCTTGTCTGTGGCCCATAATCCTCGAACACCTCCCTTGTCTGCCAGCACAAATTTCTCAGCCGTAATAATATTCTCCGTCCCTGCAAATGCAGGTCTGTCTATCAATAACTGGCCTGAAATCATCCCACCAACCAGGCCGGAAACCAGAGCCAGCATTACCAGCAAACAGTATCTTTTTTTGCCCACCTTCTCACCTCACTTCCTTTTCGGGTTTGTTCAAGCTCGTAATTATCCTTCTTGCATTTTGAGTCTAACCACCAACATTCGTTGTTTTCTTGGCCACCTCACTTTAACCACAACCTGACTTGTGAATCTTACCATTTCCAGGCATGTTTATAACAGTCTCGAGTGTAGCCCATTTTCGCACCTTGACCTGCGTTTCTCATGTGGGCAAAGTGTAAAGAGAAATTTACTTTTGTTTACGCGTATTTGACATTTTTTTGAAATGTGGTACCCTCTCACTGCGCTAGCTTCATATGTTTGGTTGAAGTCCCTGAAAACAAGGGGGATTTCGAGATGAAACCAGTTGTGAGTTTTGTTCTGGCTATGGTTTGCCTTTTGAGCTTGGCTACCATCCCTTCCCAAGTGTGTGCCGGCAGTGATGACTTTCAAAATCTAGAGTTTTTTCTGGATCGTTCACTCAAAAACGCTAATAATTCCACTGAACGCAACGAAATCATTAACCGCTTCCTTTTCAAGGCTCTGGCCCTCGTCTACCAGCAAAACAAGGAACAGATAAGGCTCAGGCGGGAGTCCCTTAGCGTTTTGAAACAGCTGCGGGAATTGGAAGTTAAAAGAGCCAGGGAACTTGAGAGATACCTGAGCCGGAGGTGAACTTAATCATCTCTCCTGGCCACTGAAACTTCCTCTTGCCTATATCTGCCCTTCATTTTACCAGAAATAGAGGCGAAGGTTCACTCTCGAGACTCACTCAGCTCTCTGCTGTGGGTCACCAGGGTTGACTTTTTGGGCTCCCCAAAAGTATGCTTCCCCAGGTCAAATCGTTAAGTTTGAAATATATTTTAGCACTTACCTGATAACCCACGAGAGGTGATAATGCTTCTGGAGAGCGAGCGAGTGCTTCTCGTCGAATACGGCAAAAAGCTCATCACAAATCGGCTCACTACTGGAACTGGCGGGAACTTAAGCATCTTTAATCGCGACGAGCGACTAATCGCCATTACGCCAACTGGGCTCAGCTACTTCAACACCGAGCCGGACGACATTGTTGTGCTCCAGCTTGGTGGCGAGATTGTAGAAGGCAAACGAGATCCTTCTAGCGAACTCCCAATGCACAGATTCTTTTATCACCACCGGGAAGACATCAATAGTTTGGTTCATGTTCATTCAAGATATGCAACCACGCTTTCCTGTCTGCGCTGGGAATTGCCAGCAGTGCACTATCTGGTTGCATTTGCCGGAGATAAAGTCAAGTGTGCTCAGTACGCCACCTTCGGTTCAGAAGAGTTGGCCCGAAACACTTTCGAGGCCATGAAAGACAGCAAAGCCGTGCTGCTTGCCAATCATGGCTTGTTGGCAGGTGGCAAAGATTTGCCCACCGCCTTTGCCATTACTGAAGAAATAGAGTTTTGCGCAGAAATCTACTATCACTCCAAATGTATTGGAGACCCAGTTATACTCCCTGACAGTGAAATGGATATTGTTGCAGAAAAACTCAAACGCTACATCCGGAAAAACCGAATAACGGAGATATAAGGTGAGAGAATTGAGTGTGGAAGAAAGAGAAAAGATTGCGGCTGAATTGGAGGAACTCTTTGGCCCAGAAATAGAGGATAGCATTGGTGAGTTGTACGGGAAAGAACCGGCGGCAATTGGCGTGGCTTTATCATATCTTGATTGCGGTTGCGTATTTCTTCGTTGTTTTGGCCAGAGCGGTGAATTAATTGGGAACCCCAAGATTTTAGAAACCAGGGATTCCTGTCATACAGAACACAACAAAAACTTAGAAGAAATTGGCCAGGCTGCTGTTTACAACTCCATTTTCTGGAAAGATTCCAGGGAAGAGTTTGACCGCAAGTATGGCAACGAAAAGAGAATAGATGTCGCCAGTAAGCTATTCCCCCCACCCCTGGAGGAGTAAAAAGAATCAGGGCAGAAGGAACTAGGCACCTCAAGACGACGCGGGGACGGGGTGAGACGGAGACGCGGCGAAGAAGGCAAAAGACAGAGGGCAGGAAAAACTAGGCACCTCAAGACGACGCGGAGAAGGGGCGAAACGGAGACGCGGCGAAGAAGGCAAAAGACAGAGGACAGAGAAGAACTGACGCGGGGACCCCAGTACGATCCTTCGGACCTACGGGGCAGGCGCGAGGACGCGGAGAAACGGCGAGACGGAGAATAGAGCTCAGAGGACAGGGTGAACATCAAATTCGAAATACGAAGCACGAAACAAATCCGAATGATCAAAATCACAATGACCAAAACCCAAAGATTTCGATATTCCTTTTGTAGTATCTGTTTTGAACATTTGTAAATTCGGATTTTGAATTTGTTTCGAATTTCGATATTCGGATTTCGGATTTATCCCCATGCCCCATGCTCAGTTCTGCTGACTCCTGACACCTGACACCCGACACCTGAAACCCTGAGATTTGTTGTTTGGGATTTGGGATTGGGATTGCGGAATTGATAAAACACCTGGACTCAACACATGCTGATCTCCACCTTTGCCAGCCCGATCGACACAAGTCATGTGGTTGGTGTTGTGGCTTGTACAATGTTGGCGATGCAAGCAAAGAGGCATTGGTCAGCAAACTTAGAGCAAGAACCGAGAAATTCTCTAAAACAGAGAGGACGGTGAGCGCCATCCAAGATTTCTCCCATAAAATCACCAGAGCAGAAAGATCTCAATTGCTTGATGCAACATTTTATTCCTGTGAGTTTGTAGGTTTTTTGGATAATGATGAAATGCAGGTTGGCTGTATGCTGCACCCGCTTGCTGGAGGAAATAAGTCCATAGATTGGCGTGGCCTTTCTTTCCATGGCACCATGGCATGTCAGGGTTTTTTGTGTCGTTCTTATCGGGAGTTGAGTCCCGCTGAAAAAAGAGTAGTTCTGGGGACGATCCGGGATTGGTATGTTTACGGCTTGGTGATCAGCGATGCCGACTACGCCAAAAGTTTCTTTCGCTTGGCTGAGGAGAGACTGGGGCGGCAGCTCGATTTCCCAAGACTCTTGGTGCCCCCCGCTTCAGAGTTAGTTCATGAATTTTTTCATTGGAAAGTAGATTGGCCTTACAGAAACAACGACTCCAACCCAGAACCTTGCAGTCCTTCCAGTGTATCCAGTGCAAAACAAGCCATTCATGGCCATAAATCTCCTGCACTCATGGATCTGATGTTCGGTTGTCTGGGCTCCAAGTTTAATTCTCGTGCCGAGCACGGGTGTGCGGAGCAAAAGGTTGACCAGCTATTCTCCTGCCTGGAAAAGCTAGTCTAATGATATCGACCCCTTGCCTAACTTTAAATAGTGCTTAACTTTGTACAACTACATATGTGTTTACTTCCGTATTGTTGCTATTTATGGACTATTTCCGATACACGTCTGCCTGCTGGAGCACCTTATGAAAAAGAGCGTGCTTTTCGTCTGTTATGGAAATGCTTGTAGAAGCATCATGGCCGAAGCGCTGGCCAGGCACCATTGGGGTGAAAAGCTCGAGGTGGCTTCTGCTGGTGTGAGCGCCCTGGGCTACATACCTGAAGAGACCATAAACGTTCTTGACGAGGTAGGGGTCTCCACCGACGGCCTTTATTCTAAAGGATTGAGTGAGGTGGATATCAATGGTTTCCACCTGATCTTGGATCTTGTCCTTTACCCTTTAGAAGGTATGATCCCTTCTTCTTTTGAAGGCAAAGTGATACCTTGGCATGTGAGGGATCCTTTCATGGAAGGTCTGGATTCTTTCAGGCAGACGAGAACCGACATAGAGTGGCTGGTTACAGAGAAGCTTTCCGAGTGGCTCGATGGGGAGTAAAGAATCCAGGGAATACCTGCTCTGAGCCTACGCAAAGGTAGCTTTGGGAGTCTTTGCTTTGTAGGGAAATCAAATGGAGTAGTGGAGTGGTGGAGTAATGGAGTAATGCAAAAACTGCTTAAGATTGAATCTTCTGCTTTAGCTTTTTCCAACACTCCAATACTCCAAAACTCCAGTACTCCAAAACCACTGCGCATGTTTGCCGACAAAGCTATTAAACTCTGACCTGGCCTTTTTGTAATCAAACAATCTATTTGCTATGAAAGACTACTACAAGATTCTCGAGGTCGACCAAGACGCTTCTGACGAGCAAATTAAACAATCATATCGAAGGCTTGCCCTAAAATACCACCCTGACCGCAACCCCGGCGATTCAAGTGCAGAGGAGCAATTCAAAGAAATTGCGGAAGCTTACGGAGTACTGGTAGATCCCGCTAAGCGTGCTGAGTATGATCACTGGCTGAGAACCGGGGCCACGGAGAGGGCGACCGGACAGGGTTTCGGCTACTCTCAAGAGGAAATCTTTCAGGATCTTTTTAGAGATCCCAGATTCAGCCGGGTTTTCCAGGACCTTTTCAGCGAGTTTGAGAAAGCTGGGTTTCGCTTTGACCAGCGATTCTTCGATCAGGTCTTTTTCGGTGGCCGTGGTATGTTTTTTGGGGGCATCTTCATTTGGGGCCCCTTCGGTACCGGACGGATGAGAATGCGAGGCCCCCGCCAGCGGTCAGGTGTAGAGTCTCAAGACCGGTCGCAACTCCAGCCCTTTGGGTTGTTGAAGCGGTTGGGGCAAAAAATCGGTCGCTTTTTGCTGGGAGACCAAAAAGCACTCCCAAATGGGACCCAAAAGGTCACTGTTCGATCTCAAGATCTCACCTATGATCTAACCCTGCCTTCTGAGGACGCCCAGAACGGCACCTGGGTAACAATCGCCATCGATCGGGGGCAAGGACAAGAAAGGCTCAAAGTAAAAATACCTCCTGGAACTCGCTCTGGAGTGCGGTTGCGTCTCAAGGGAAAGGGGAGGCGCCGAGATGGCGGCAGCGGCGACCTCTATCTTACCGTCAACCTGGCCTAACCCGGATAATTCATGAATCTGTGTCGCGAGACCGTGAAACTGGGAACCCGCTTGCGGGACTGAGCGGAGCGCAGCGAGCGCGAAGAAGATGGCCGTGCCCCCTGGCAACCGCAGGGGCTCGAATCCCGTACTTGAATAGTACGTCGCAGGTTTCGAGGCCCGAGGACGCCAGGCTTCCGGCTCGTAGAGCCTACAGCTTGGAGAGAAGGACGTTCATATCCACAGTCGGAGTAGCCAATTCATGAATTATCCGGGTTAATCCTCAGACATCTCAGCTAATTTCCCTTCAAGCTCAGCGATTTCTTCTTCAAGTTCCTCGATCACTTGAATCTGGTGGGGCCGAACAGAATGAGCCGGCAGGGCAGCCTCTCTGTCCGCAAGTTTTTCTTTCAACGTTTTGATCTTTTCTAACAACTCTTGTCTATTTGTCTCGGCCATCTAGTTTCTTGCTCCTGTCTCAATCAGTAGTCAACAGTAAGCAGTGAGCCGTAAGCAGTAAATCGTTATCCAGTATCGAATATTTCAAATCCCTCAATCTGCAATGTCTCCGTCTCGCCGTTTCTCCGCGTCTCCGAGTCGTTTCTCTCTTGCCCCATGCTCTATGCCCCATGCCCAATCCCACATCTCACATCTTCTATCTCTTCATCTTCTTCGTGTTCTTCGTGTTCTTCGCGGATAATAATTCCGTTAAACAGTCTTCAAATACTCTCGAATCATCAAGGCAGCGCTGGCTCCCTCTCCTGCCGCACTGGCAACCTGTTTGGTGCTCTTATCCCGCACGTCTCCGGCGGCAAAGATACCCGGCACACTGGTTTCAAGTAGATGAGGGTCGCGATCTTCGTAGCCAGCAGGCCTGCTGCCACTGTGAACCACATCATGACCGGTGACGATAAAACCCCACTGATCCAGCCACACACCACTATCTGCCAGGATTGCAGTGTTCGGATCCAAGCCGACAAAGATGAAGGCCCCATCCACCGCTAGCTCATCTTCCACCTTGGTCTGGTTGTTCAAAATCCGGATTTTCGTTAGTTTGGAGCTCTCACCCATGAACTCCTTCACTTCCGTGTGCCAGAGCACTTCAATTTTGGGATGGCCGAGGACACTCTCTTGGATAATCTGGGTGGCCCTAAACTGGTCACTCCGCACCAGCATGGTCACCGTCTCGGCAAATTTGGTCAAAAGAAGGCTTTCTTCGGTGGCACTGTTGCCGCCCCCCACTACTGCAACCCGTTTGCCTTGGTAAAATGGGCCGTCACAGGTAGCGCAAAAGTGGACCCCCGCGCCCATGAACTCGTTTTCACCGGGCACGTTCAATTTTCGGTAGCGACTTCCGGTTGCAATTAGCACGGCGCGTGCACTGTATTCGTTGCCATCTCCGGTTCGTACAGCGTGATAGTTCTGGTGGCTGTGAAGCCCGGTAATCTCCTGTGCCTGCAGCAACTCCACCCCAAAACGCTCTGCTTGCTGGCGCAAGCGCTGAGAGAATTCGATACCTTCAACACCCTCAGGAAATCCAGGCATATTGTCCAACTTTTCCGTTCCCGCCGCCTGACCACCAAAGGCAGCGCGTTCTATCACCAAGGTATCTATGAACTCCCGAGCAGTATAGAAGGCAGCGGTCAAACCGGCGGGCCCGCCACCGAGTACAATCAGGTCATAATGGCTGCGACTGGCGGTGGTCTTTAATCCCAGCTTGGCCGCCAGGTCAGCATTGCTGGGCTCAACCAAAAAAGAACCATCGGCAAAAGTGATGGTGGGAATGATCCGCTTGCCGTCGTTTGTCTCAATGACAAACTTCTCGGCTTCCTTGTCTTCTTCGATGTCTACCCAGTTATACGGAATCTGGTGTTCACCCAAGAACTGTTTGCTTTGTCTGCAGTCGGGGCACCAGTAGGCGCCGTATACGGTTATTTCTGGCTTGGACATGGCACATCTCCTTCAAAACCACCTGAAACGGCAAGAATCCTGTCCTCGCCAGGTGATTCGGGTAGCACACTCATTAATCTTGTTGAAAAGATAAGCGCTGGCCTCTTTAATGTCGAGTGGCTACTTAGCCCGGGTATTTCACGAATCTGCCTAAGCTGGACCGCAAACATCCGGACTAGGGGGGGTCTTGCTTTTTTGCGTTACTTCTTACAATAGATATTATATGGTTACCAAGTGGCACGCCAAGCCTGCATAGATGCAACCCAGCGATTTTAGATTTTAGAATGTAGATTTCAGATTTAAAAGCTCAAAACCTCCCGGTAAGGAACGCATACACCTCGATCTGCAATCTGCAATCATAAATGATACATAGACTGGCCTTAAGGACCAGGCTTTCGATTTTGGGTAAAAAACTATAAATACAAGAAAGTAACTCCGTCCCCTTTCTTATATCAGGGAGATTGCAGATGAAGGTTCTCATTTGTGGAGCGGGAAAGGTCTCCAGACATTTGCTTAGCAGGCTTGGGGAGAGATGGCACGTTACTATTATTGACAAATCCGATGACAAGCTCCAGGACCTTATTTCCAAGTTTCAAAACGTGCAGAAAGTGATCGCAGCAGATGCTTCGAGTCCAGTGACGCTTGACGATGCTGGGGTGACGGACTTTGACTACGTCCTGGCTCTTACTGAGAATGACAAGGTCAACCTGGCAATCTGCGATTATGCCGGCTCTCAGAGTGTCAGCCATCTTCTTGCCCTGGTAAACGAGGAGGAAAATAAGGAGAGATTCCAGAAAATTGGAGCCCGCCCCGTTCTTGGCAGTACCCTGCTGGCCAAGTCCATACACCATTACCTGCAAGACCCGCGGATCAACTTGATGTCCCTCAGCCTGGGGCAGGCCGAGATTATGGAGATGGATGCATCAGACCATTCTCAGGTGGTTGGCAAGGGGGCTGCATCACTGGCTGGTGACGATTGGAGGTTGGTGGCCATCTTGAGGCAAAACGTGATGTTCTTCCCCAATCCAGAGACGGTCATCGAAATCGGTGATCGCTTGGTAATACTGGGACAGCCTGACACCTTTAAAGCACTGTGCAGCGATCTGGAGTGCGGCATACCGCACTTTCCCCTCGGCTACGGTCCAGATCTTCTTCTGGCCCTTCTTCCAGAGAACAATCATGAAGAGCTTATTAAAGAGACCATGCATCTTGCTCAGAACACCAAGGTAAAGTCGTTAACCATTCTGTGTTCAGAGGAAAAAAGTGACATCCAGCAAGCTCTTGGAACTTGGACGCAGACCACTGACATCAAGTTAGTAAAGGTGGACGGCGAGGTTGAGGACTACTTGGAGGAGATAGGCAGTCAAGAAAATTATGGGGTGGCGGTGGTCCACCCTTTTGAGGCTTCTTTCTTCGTATCCCTGGCAAAACCCACTTTGATCTCCCTGGCCCATTCCATATCCTGCCCCCTACTCGTGGCCCGGCAAAGCCATCCCTATGAGCGGATTCTGGTGCCTTTCAACGCAACCAATAAGGCCGAGCTCGCCTTGGGGGTGGCGGTGGATCTGGCTCACCAGTTTGGGGCGGAGGTTGCCGTGGCCGTGGTGGAAGAGCCTGAATTCATCAGGGGGGTAGAGGAAGAGGAATGGGCTGAGTCCGCCTTAAAGCGGGTTCGAGAGCTGGCTCACATTTATAAATTCGAATTCGAGGTAATCATCAAAAAGGGTAACCCGGTGAAAGAGGTTGTTGCTCTGGCCAAGGATTTCAACCTCATGGTCATGGGCAGCACAACCAGGGAAAAGGGGCTATTCTCGCCCCATGTGGGGGAACGTATGGCCCAGGATGCCCCGTGTTCCGTACTGATTATAGCCAAGTAAGCAATCCACATTATAAATCCCCCTTTGGTTCCCCCCTTCAAAAAAGGGGGATTTTTAAAACAAGCCAACATTTTCATGGATAGGCCTTTATGGTCCTAAATCAAGCAGAATCTCTTCTACTTGTCTCCCTGGCTGCCGCCGTTCTTCCCAGCCTCAGCCGACTGTTAAGACTTCCGGCCCCGGTAATGGAGATTCTTTTTGGCGTAATCCTGGGCAAAAGCTTCCTGCACGTGCAGTTCAGCGGCGAGTGGATCCAGTTTCTCGCCCATCTTGGTTTCCTGCTTCTGATGTTTCATGCCGGCATGGAGATTGACTTCGGCATGCTGCTGAAACAAAGCCGGAGCCAACTCTCTTTCCAGTTGCTTACTTTCGGAGCCACCCTGGGCCTGTCATTTCTCTTCACTTTCTACCTCAAGAGCGGAATGTTTATGGCCCTGGTGCTGACCACCACTTCATTGGGACTGGTAATGCCTACCATAAAAGAGGTGGGTATACAGAAATCACCCTTTGGCCAAACAATTCTAATAGCAGCCTCGGTGGCTGACTTTCTGACCCTCTTAGGTATCACCTTTTTTATTCTCTGGCGTGACTACGGGCTAGGCTGGCATTTCATCTCACCCCTTCCCCTCTTCATCGGCTTTGGCATGCTGTTGTGGGCAGGGCGGCTTTGGGCCTGGTGGAACCCGGAGCGAGCGAGGCGATTTCTCGGTTCACAGGACACAGAAGAACTCGGGGTCAGGCTTTCCCTGGCCCTTCTCTTT
>Ga0209536_100015592_pt1 | contig 10843 bp, 7 predicted proteins | sample DeeMarSeWOR28_12_FD_187461 | JGI IMG/M metagenome (GOLD analysis project Ga0209536, IMG submission 187461) | Marine sediment microbial communities from White Oak River estuary, North Carolina - WOR-2-8_12 (SPAdes) (version 2) | ecosystem: Environmental > Aquatic > Marine > Intertidal zone >... | reverse complement strand
TAAATTTTTTAATCCCCGGATATGGTTATTGGGTTAAACTTTCAGGTACGGGTCTAATTAACATTCCGGATCCAGTTGCAAAAGGAATAATTAAAACAAAAAATTACATCAAAGATGGCTGGGGAAAGATTATCATTTCTGATGCTTCAGGCAAAAGTTTTACTCTGTATGCGACCGATGGAAATGTAGATTTGACTAAGTACGAATTACCGCCTTTACCACCTGAAGGAGTATTTGATATAAGATTTGGAAGTGGAAGGTTTGCAGAAAACTTAAACAATGCTTTTCAATCAATCGAAATGAGGGGAATAGAATATCCGGTAGTTGTTTACGTTGAAAACATTGATATACGACTTAAGGATAAAACAGGAAATATAATAAACTCACAGTTGCAATCGGGTGAAAAAATAACCTTAAACAATTCAATCAATAAATTGCTCGTCTCTACTGATGTGCTGCCAGACGACTATTCTTTAGAGCAAAACTACCCGAACCCGTTCAATCCGAGTACAACAATTGAATTTTCAACACCAGAATTGACCAATGTAACACTCACCATATACAACGCATTGGGTCAAAAAGTGGCAGTGCTTGTAAATTCAGAATTGGAGGCTGGACTATATAGTTATGCATGGAATGCTGATAATGCAGCAACAGGGTTATATATATATGAATTGAGAACAGAAAAATTTATCTCTGTTAAAAAAATGATTCTTATGAAATAAAATTATTTAAAATGTCTACATAAATAGTAGAAATAGAAAGGAATATAAGTGAAAAAGATTCTTCTGATAATAGCTGTACTTACTACAATGAATTTTGGGCAAGTAAGTGCAGACCTCACAATCGAAAATCAAGAGGTAGTGGGGACAGATTTCCTTTTTGATATTTACCTGACTAGAACCGAATCAAATGATATTTACCTAGGAACAGGAGACTTAGTTCTTACATTTAATTCTTCAGCATTTACTAATCCTGTAATAACACGGGAATCTAGTACATACTGGAATCTAACCTCTACTAGTGGTTTTCCTGTAGGTATATTATATAGAGCAACTACATCACCAGCATCAATAACCAGTAATGAGCTAATAATCAATCTTAACCAGGTACCTTTTGGTGACCAGCAAGAATTTGACGATAATATAGCAAAAATAGATAATACACCACTGACACACAGAATAGGAAGGTATAAAGTATCAGGAATAAGTAATCCATCAGAGTATATGAACTTACAATGGAAGACAATTGGAACAGGAATAACAACGCAAGTATTTACTTTGTCTCCGGTTTCTCCCTGGACATCTTCACCAGTTAATATTAATGCAATTGATCCAACTAATGCACCGCTCCCGGTAGAACTGACGAGTTTTACTGCCAGAGCATCAACAAATCAGGTGCTGTTAAATTGGGAAACTAAAACGGAGGTCAGTAATTACGGCTTTGAGATTGAGAAAGCATCACTTATAAAAAATGCAACTAAGAATTGGCAGAAAATTGGTTTTGTGAATGGGCATGGAAATTCAAACTCACCGAAGGAATATTCTTACACAGATAAAAATGTAAATTCTGGTAATTATTATTACCGACTTAAACAGATCGATACCGATGGGCAATATGAGTATTCTGACGAAGTTAGTGTAGTAGTAGAAACTCCAGCCGATTATGTTCTTGAACAGAACTATCCGAATCCTTTTAATCCTTCAACTAAAATTAAATTTTCAATTCCTGAAGCCGGGATGATTAAACTAACCATTTATGACCTTCTTGGTCAGGAAGTAAAGACTTTGGTTGAGGAAGCACGGGAAGCAGGTAGTTATTCTGAGTTGTTTGATGCGTCTGGAATGCACAGTGGAATTTACTTTTATGAACTTAGAGTAAATGGATTTATCCTCACAAAGAAAATGCAGTTATTAAAATAAATTGAAAGAATTTATAGTGCCTAAGAATTGGTCAATAGATAAAGGCGATTATTATCCAATGGTTGATGAGTACTTGAAGCTTGAGAAGGTAGCTAAGAGGAAGAAAAAGTTACAGTTAATTATGAGGTTACTTTTGATAAGTCTATTCATTGTATTGATAACGATATTTATAATTTAAAAGCGAAACAGAAGTGAAAAACTATATAGGTGTATTATTTGTTTCTTTTATGGTGAATTGGACCTGGCTCTTCGGCCAGGCACCAGTGGTGAAGGTTTCACCATTGGAAACATATATTGAGTTAAACGAAGTTGGTGAAGTTTTTGTTCTTGTAGAAAACATTACGGGCTTCAGAGCTTACAGCATTAGTTTAAGTTATGATTCGCAAAAATTAAGATGCCTTAATATTACTCGCGGAACTTTCTTTTCAAACTGGAATACTTTTTTCTTTACGATGATCGACAGTAATACCAACGAAATAAATGTTGATGAAGCCATTCTTGGTGTAGGCCACGAAAATGGAAGCGGTGATTTGTTCAAAATCCAATTCCTTGCTCTTGAAGAGGGGGATGTCAACATTAATTTTTTGAATGCTGACCTTCGGGACACATTAAATAATATTATTCAGGTGCAAACTGAAAATGGAGTTGTCCATGTTGTAAATCCAACTTCGGTCATTGCTGCTGAAAAAGAGGAATTTCAATCGCACCTGATTTCTTATCCAAATCCTTTTAATTCTTCAACCAAAATAGATTTTATATCAAACAGTCATAAAACCATAGATCTTGGGATCTATTCAATAACAGGAGAACGGGTATTCGGTTTCAACTTCAATAACCGTAAAGACAATCTTGTTTCGTTCATCTGGGATGGGAAGGATATAGAAGGGAATATTCTCCCGAGCGGAATTTATCTACTTGTAGCGAAAGCAGAAAGCTATATAAAAACTTTTAAGTTAATTTTACTTAAATAGAGACTGGAATGAAAAATAAATTTACCCTAAAAAACATAATTCTGTTATCATTTCTTTTTAGTTACCTATTAATTCCTGCAAATGCTAACGCACAGGCAAATGTTTATGTTAGTCCGGCCACGACAGTACTTTCAGGTCAGAGTTCGGTAACTGTAGATGTTATGATATCCAATGTAAGTAATCTTCATTCATATAAGGTGAGTTTACTTTTTGATAATTCAATAATCAGTTTTCAAAACATTGTCAAGGGTCCGTTTTTATCTACGGTTGGTAGCACGGCATTCTTTACTACTCCGAGTACAATAATTGATTCAATTAACGTTGAAGAAGCAATACTGGGCCCGTATTCAGTAAATGGAGCGGGAGAGCTGTTCTCCATTACATTTAATGTAGTATCATCTGGCACAAGTATTATTGACATCGTCGACGTTCAATTAAGAGATTTGGCAAATCAAAATATTCCTGTTACCTGGACTTCGGGCGAGGTTGTTGTTCCGATTTCATTAAATACGAGAGTTTTCCTTCAGGGTCCCTTCAGTGCAAATATGATGACAACAGCACTAAATTTATCCGGTGATATTCCACTTACTCAACCATACTCAGGTACTCCTTGGAATTATAACGGGACAGAAAGTGTGGCCTCAGAATTTTTTAACACTCACCCTGATATTGTAGATTGGATTTTAGTTGAATTAAGAACAGGCATTAGCGCTGCTACGGTTGTTGATCGGAAAGCTGGTTTTATAACTAATCTTGGAAATGTTGTCAGTATTGACGGAGTATCGAATCTGTATTTGAATCAACCTAGTAGTGGTTATTACATAGTGATATATCATAGGAATCATATTCCCATTATGAGTTCAGTTTCAGCGACGTTAAATTATGTCAGTTCACAGTATGATTTTACAGATTCGCAATCAAAAGCATATGGTACAAATTCAATGGTAAATCTTGGTGGAGGATATTATGGACTACCTTCAGGTGATTCAGATGGTAGCGGAACCATAAATGCAGCCGACAGAAGCAATACTTGGAATCAAAGAAACCTGTCCGGATATTACGGAACAGATGTAGATTTAAGTGGAACGGTGAATGCAGCAGATAGAAGTATGATTTGGAATAACCGAAATTTAAGTACTCAAGTGCCGGATTAATACTTTGTGACTCGGAATCATTCGTATGAATTCTGCATAAAAATTTCTATTTAATCTCTTTATTTAGTAAAACCTGCCTGTTTTTAATCTTTATTTGTTTAGGAAAACTCAATTATTATTGTTTTTTAGCGATTCTTTGCGGTATTAAAATTGTTATGATACCTTAATTAAATAGCAAGTATCATAAAGTAACACAAGTTTATAATGGAAGATATCTTACAGGTAGAAATAGCAAATCTTGAACAAGAGCTAACCAAACTCAAGTCGGCGGTTGAATACATTGAAACAGCAAAGATATCAATCGAAGCCGCTTCAAAGATTATAAATACCATTACAAACCTTAAAACAGAATTTGAAAAGCTCTCCGATAAAGCACACCTGGTAATTGACAAATTTGATAAGATGGAAATCCCATCACGTCTTGATAAGATTGATTCTAAGATCGACTCTAAAATAGTATTAATAAATAGTGAGATTCAAACAATACAAACTCGTATTGAAGCAAGCAATAAAGCTATGCTCACAGAAATGAAAGCAATGTCTAAAAATATGTCTTCGGAATTACACGACAACAAAATTAAAATATTTACCAGATTAGAATCTCAATCAAAATCTATTAAGCTAATTCACTATGGCTTGATCGGAATTTTTGCGTTAATTATCATAGTCGGAGTTCTGATTTTTCTAAGTTCCCGCTAAACTAATTTCAGTTCAAAATAAATTAATAAAAAAAAGACGCATCAAAGATGCGTCTTATGAAAGCTATAACTTTTTTTATTACGGAAGATCTTCAGGCTTTCCTTTCAATGAATCCCATATCATATATGCACAAAGAATCGCAAACATTACTAATCCAATCAGTTCGGCTGAATGTGACTCAAACCATTCCGCATTAACCCAATTCATTCCCTGCCATCTGAGGATTGCACTTATAACTCCCATCAAAGCTCCACCGGCAATAAATCCGGAAGCAATAAGGGTTCCTCTTTCTCTTCGTGCATTGTTCAGTTTTTCATCTTTGCTTCTTGTAGAAACAAAATGTGCAATCAATCCGCCAACGAGAAGAGGAGTATTTAATTCAAGAGGAATATACATTCCGAGTGCAAAAGCTAAAGCGGGTACTTTGATCATTGTAAGAACCAAAGCCAGAATTGCCCCGACAATATAAAGTGTCCACGGTGCCGGTTGCTGATCCATTAAAGGCTGAATGACTGCAGCCATTGCATTTGCCTGCGGCGCAACCAATGCACCTTCTCCCACAAATCCATAAGTTTCATTTAAAATCATTATTACAAATCCGACCGTTAATGCTGAGACAAGCACACCAAGAAATTTCCATCGTTCCTGTTTAATTGGCGATGAGCCAAGCCAGTAACCTATTTTAAGATCAGTGATAAAACCACCGGCCATTGATAATGCTGTGCAAACAACACCGCCGATGATTAATGCAGCGATCATTCCTGAAGAACCTTTCAGTCCAACAGAAGTAAGAATGATTGATGAGAGAATTAATGTCATTAAAGTCATTCCGCTGACAGGATTTGTTCCAACAATAGCGATTGCGTTTGCTGCCACAGTCGTGAACAAAAATGAAATCACAAGTACGATTAACAAACCGGCTAAAGCCCATCCTATATCATAAACAACACCCATATAAAAGAAGACTAAGAGAACAATTGCAGTAAGAACTATTCCAACAACAATTATTTTCATCGGAAGATCTTTCTGTGTTCTTAATTGTGTGCTGTTTTCATGTTTCTTTTCAAATATTTCTTTGAATCCTAATGAGATCGCATCTTTTATAATTCTGGAAGATCGAATAATTCCAATAATTCCTGCCATTGCAATTCCGCCGATACCAACGTGTCTTACATACTGGCTGAAGATTTCTTCAGCACTCATTGCCGAAATTAATTTTGTAGCTCCTGTCCCGAAAGTTTCAGTAAGTCCGCTGCCGATAAATGAAATAACGGGTATCAGTAAATACCATGAAACAAATGAGCCCGCAGCAATGATGGCAGCATATTTTAATCCAACTATGTATCCAAGACCCATTACGGCCGCACCGAGATTCAGCCGGAAGACGAGTTTAAATTTATCCGCCAGCACTTCACCGAAACCGAATACTCTTGTAGTAAACACTTCGCTCCACCAGCCGAATGTTGCAATAATAAAATCATATACACCGCCAATCAGACCACTTATTACCAGAACCAAAGCCTGCTTTCCGCCTTTTTCACCGGCAACTAAAATCTCAGTAGTAGCAGTAGCTTCGGGGAAGGGAAACTTTCCATGCATTTCAGCAACAAAATATTTTCTGAATGGAATTAGAAAAAGTATTCCGAGCACTCCACCAAAAGAAGATGCTAAAAATATCTGGAAAAATTCTGCTTCCAGGTTTAATATGTATAAAGCAGGTATTGTAAAGATAGCCCCTGCGACTATCAGACCTGAGTTTTGTCCGATAGACTGGATAATCACATTCTGCCCCAAAGGACTTTTAATTTTCAGCAGTGTTGAAACACCAACAGCAATTATAGCAATTGGAATAGCTGCTTCGAACACCTGTCCGATTTTCAAACCAAGATAGGCCGCAGCGGCTGAGAAAAGTACAGCCATAATTAAACCCATAATTACAGAATAGGGTGTAATTTCCTGAGGAGTTGTGCCCGCAGGCATTAATGGAGTGTATTGTTCTCCCGGCTTCAGCTCTTTGTAGGCATTTTCCGGAAGCCCTTTAATGGGTCCTGAAGTGTGTTCGCTCATAACAGGTTCCTTTTAGAATTTGAATTTAATTGGTAGTTCATATACTGTTTTGTTAGTTGAAGAAGATTCGAACAAAATTTTTCCAACCGGCTCAGCATTCTCAGGAAAATATTCATTTGGCAAATCAAAATAGATCTCTAATTGTTTTGGTAATGATGGATATAAAGTTACGCTTGTTCGTCTATCACTAACAACATTAAAAGAGTATTCTGTTCTGAAAGCTGTCAATTCTGTAAGCTTAATTTCGGTTGAACTTGATTCGTGTGCAAAACCTGGCACAATTTCAAAAGTATATTCAGTACTATCTTCATCAGACACATTAATTATGCTCACATTTCCTGTACTGTAGCTTAATGCGTCACTGCTCACATCCATTCCTTCGGAATCATAGATTATCATTGCGAGATCAGTTAGTTTGTTATAATCATCTTTGCTCATCTCAAGTCTGAATTCTTTTGATTGTTCACCACTTCTTAAAACAAAAGGCATTCTGAATTTTTCACTTCCCTGTAGCATTGCACTATGCATAATCTTATATCCATCAAACTTTCCTTTAAGATTGTAGTTTTCAGCACGGCCAAAATAATCAACCACTTCAATTTTATTATTCGTTTCTTTTATAACATTTTCATCGAGACGGTTTATTCCGTAGAACTGAATCGTAAGATTATATGCTGATGTATCTTTTGCCAGGAAATAACCCTCCACATCAACCTCATAAACTCCGGGTTCAAGATTAAAGTAAGTCTCTTCAACTTCATTTTCATTATCAACTGTATGCAAAGTTGGCGAAACATCTAAACCTCTTCCATCAGGATTAAATAAGTCAAATCTTACCCTTGCATATTTATTTTTTGATGAAGTTAGTTTTATATTCATTGCTGTCTGCCCTGCAGGTAGTTCAATAAAATATCGATCGACCATTCCCTGCTCAACTTCCCTTGATTCCCAGTTCACACTGTAATCATTTTCAGGACAAAATGTGTAAGGTATAACAACGGTTGCAAGCATTTCAAATTCCGGGAAACGAGTTTTATCATCCCGATATGCAGTGATTCGTGCAGTATTTATTCCGGGCTTAACTATTTTTGACTGATCTATCTTTACGTTGATTGTAGTTGGTTGATCATTCCTGATATAAGTTTTTTTCTGTATAGGAATAAGCCAGTCACTATCGCTTTCAATTTTATATGATCTGTAAAACTTATCAACTTTCTTAAAGTTATTTCTTCTGATTACATAGCTGAATGTATCCTCTTCTTTAATGAAAGCACCATTTCTAAGATATAGATTTGGTCCTCTTCCAAAAGGAAAATTCGGAACAAGTGATGTGACAGAATATGTTTCAAACTTTTCGATCTCACCATCATCAATATACTTTTTCAATAATTTGTATGCATTGACTGCATTTATATAACCGTGTCCCTGATCAAGATGATTGTAGCCTTCCATGTGCGTTGCACTTTCACGAATGGCCTTATACAAAAGCTGAGATGGAATTTTTACATTTGAATATTCTTTTGCTATTCCACTTAACAAGAGCGACATCACACCGGCAGAATACGGAGCAGCCATACTGGTTCCCCAGAATCTGTCCCACTCTTTCCAGTTCGGAACAGTTGAAGTGCAAGCGCCGGGAGTGCAAACATCAGGTTTGCTTACTTCTCCACCACGCGATGAAAAGTGAAGTATTATATCCTTGTCTAAAGTTGCACCGTAAAGGTCTCTGCCGACATCCTGCGTAAGAATAGCACCTGATGAAAACACTGCACTTGATGCCGAAGGCAATCCCGGTGTTGAGATTCCAGGCCCTTCGTTACCGCTTCCGAGACAGATATAGAGATAAGGATTTTCCTTTGTCAGGTTTTCGAGAAATGCAGCCATATCTGAATGTCCTTCTATCTCTGAGCCAATTCCGAAGCTCATATTTATTACACAAGGCATCTCTATATCTTTGGAAACCTTATCTGCATAGAGATATGCTTTCTTCATACTTTCTGTTACTGTTGCACCCCCGGAATAAAGATTATTGCCAAGCTTTAAGCTTATCATCCTTGCACCGGGTGCGACTCCGTTAAAATCTATCCCTCCAATATTACTTCCACCTGCAATTCCTGCTACGTGAGTTCCGTGTGAACCGTCATCAAAATGAAAAGAGATAATTCTTTCATCAGGAAAAATATTTAATCCCATTGTTAATGGTGGAAGACCATCTGGATGTTCGAATGTAAAAGCATCAAGATTGTCTTTATAGTTTCTCAGCGGTTTATCATCAGAGATGTCTCCGTTTCCGTTTAAGTCAAGATAAACCACCCAGAAGTTTTCACCTCCTTCATTCGTTTCAAAGGTAATTAGATTGTAAACATCATCGATGTCACCATCACCGTTCAGATCTGCTGCACCTGAACGTGAATTCATTAATCTTTTCTCATCAAATCCGCCGATAAAGTAGTTTTCATCGACTGCCGAAAAAGACAAAGGTGAAGAGGCGATTACAGAATAGATTTCTTCATCATCTTCAAAAATTAATTTTCCATCGTCATTATCAACATCTGCTTCATAAAGATTAACATCTCCCTGGTGAGTAAAATCCTGCACATCAATAAACTTAATTTCACCGGTAGAGGTTTCTGTTAATCCTTCCACACCAATATCAACACCCGTATCGAGGATGAGAATTATAGTTCCTCTTCCGTCGTATTCAGGAAAAGCTTTGTGGAATTCTTCAACACCCGTATTGATTACAGGTATAAAAGTCTGGATATCTTCCTGTGCAAAGACAAATGCAACAGCAAACAACAGGAACAAGAATATACTGCCGGTTTTCATTTTAAAACCCCTTGTAAAATGTTTTAAATAGTGGATAAATATTCATGATTGATTTGAAAATTCTGCCTGAAGTGTAAAGTTCGAAAAGCACATAAATCATGGCACAAATTTACAAAAGTTAGGAGAATTTACCTTCAAAAATCGCTCTAATTAATGATCTTCAATTAGTAATTTTAAGTGATGAAAAAAGCACTTTATATAGTATCAACACCGATTGGTAATTATGATGATATAACCCTTAGAGCACTTAATGTTCTGAAGGAAGTTGATTTTATAATTTGTGAAGAGTTTAAAGAAGCAAGAAGACTTCTTTCAAAATATAAAATTGAAAAAGAGTTAGTTAATCTGAACGAACATAATGAGAAAGAAGCCTCCGATGAAATTCTGATGAAACTTATTGAAGGAAAATCTGCAGTTTTAATTTCAGATTGCGGAACTCCCCTTTTTTCAGATCCGGGACATTTACTGGTTGATCTTGCTATTCAAAATAAAATTGAAGTGATTCCCATTCCCGGTGCAAGTTCTCTGCTTGCAGCATTAGTAGGAAGTGGATTAGACTTCGAGAAATTTTATTATTACGGCTGGCTCTCTCCAAAGAAAGATATCCGCCGAAAACAATTACTTGACTTAAAAAGAAGAAAAGAAACAATCGTATTGATGGATACTCCGTATCGACTAAAAACTTTAATGACAGATATTGTAAAACTTTTGGGATCTGATATTCCATGCGTACTTGCATTTGAACTGACGAAAGTAAGAGAAAAATTTTATCGGGGTAATGCTGGAAATATCCTGAATCATGTTGAAAAGGAAAATCTGAAGGGTGAGTTTGTGCTGTTAATTCAAAACTAAATTTAAATTGATTACTCCTTTTAAAAATACAACGACTCTATATCTCTTCGTTTGTTTATTCATAATACTCAGTTGTAATGAACAGAAAGACCCTCCAACAAAGATATTAGTTGAATCGCGAACGACGAAATACAAATACGTTTCTGACAAATTAGATACAACAGGGACATTGTATGAGAGAATACTTTCCGATAAACTGGGCAGAGATTCAATAATTGAGAACTATGATGGCTCCGGTTCTCTATATCTGAAAACAGTTTTGCACTATGATTCAGCTGGCAATAAAATAAGATCAATCGATTACAAAGCAAACGGGAAATTAGAATCAAAAACAGAATTTAAGTATACA
>Ga0209536_100015591_pt1 | contig 10843 bp, 5 predicted proteins | sample DeeMarSeWOR28_12_FD_187461 | JGI IMG/M metagenome (GOLD analysis project Ga0209536, IMG submission 187461) | Marine sediment microbial communities from White Oak River estuary, North Carolina - WOR-2-8_12 (SPAdes) (version 2) | ecosystem: Environmental > Aquatic > Marine > Intertidal zone >... | reverse complement strand
TTTCTAAATTAAAAACAAGGGATATCTAAAATGAAAAACAAATTATCTAAATCAAAGGAGTATATTTTTCCGCAAGCAGCAGATTTTGTTGTAGCAGATAGAAGAGGAAAACCCCCAAGACAATGAAATATGAAAATGAAGGGCAATTTAAGTTTGTAGACAAAGCCGGGGAATGGGGCCTGGCTGAGCCGAGCCATTCCAATGGATCAGCCTATGGAGACCTGGACAACGATGGGGACCTGGACCTGGTAATTAACAACGTCAACATGCCGGCTTTCATCTTCAGGAACCATTCTGTAGAGCAAAACCCGGACAAACACTATCTGAAGTTCATCCTGGAAGGCGGCGGAAAGAACACCCAGGCCATTGGCACTAAAATCACTTTATATACTGGCGAAGGATTGAATTACCTTGAACAGATGCCGGTAAGGGGCTTCCAGTCCTCGGTCGATCCCAGACCCAATTTTGGCCTTGGCAATGTGGAATCTATCGATTCGGCAGTTATAGAATGGCCGGATCAACAAATAACTGTGCTAAAAAATATACCGGCTGATCAGACGATTTTGCTTTCGGAGGACAGTGTGGCATCCCTGCATATAAATTCGGCTGCTCAGGATAATTCGGTAAAGTCCTTCCTGGAGTTGAAGCCGGAAGGCCTGATAGATTTCGAACACAGAGAAAATGACTATGTCGACTTTTACCGGGAGAAGTTAATCTATCATATGTTGTCCACACAGGGTCCGAAAATGGCCAGCGGAGATATGAATGGTGATGGTCTCGATGATTTCTACATAGGAGGGGCAAAGGGATTCCCGGGGGCTCTTTTCCTGCAGCATCAGGATGGTACATTCAACGCTTCCAATAAGGAAGTATTCGAAAAAGACAAAGCCAGTGAAGATACTGATGTCGCCTTTTTTGATGCGGACAATGACAATGACCTGGACATCTACGTAACCAGCGGCGGCACAGAGTTTTCAAGCAGTTCATCCGCTTTGTGGGATCGATTGTACATCAATGACGGTAAGGGAAATCTCACCAGAAGTCAGCAGCCCCTGCCAGTCGGACAGTTTGAAAGCACATCCTGTGTACGGCCCGGGGATTATGACGGGGATGGGACCATGGAATTATTCGTGGGCGTCAGGCTCCGCCCCTTCCTCTATGGCGTACCGGGAAATGGATATCTGCTTGAGAATGACGGGAAAGGTAACCTGGTCAACGTTTCAGACAGTATTGCACCGGATCTTAAGGAGATAGGCATGATCACGGATATGTGCTGGTCGGATCTGGATGGTGACAATGATCTGGACATGATGATCGTCGGGGATTGGATGCCTGTAACGGTGTTCATCAATGAAAATGGAAAATTTCAAAACAGAACCGAAGAATTCGGATTATCCAGGTCCAATGGCTGGTGGAATACCCTCTCCTCCGGCGACTTTGACCATGACGGTGATATTGACTTTGTGGCTGGCAATCATGGATTGAATTCAAGATTCAAGGCGTCAGCCAGTAAGCCCGTTTCCATGTATGTCAATGATTTTGACTTCAACGGATCCGTGGAACAGGTCGTGTCCTATTACAATGGGGATACGGCGTATCCGCTCGCCCTGAAGCACGACCTGGTGAATCAGATCCCTTCCTTAAAGGAGAAATACGCAAAATATGAATACTACCGGTGGCAAACCGTCGAAGATATTTTTTCACCAGATCAAATTGAGAGTTCAGTGGAATTGAAGGCGTATGAGCTTAGAACTTCATTGATTATAAACAATGGCGATGGTTCCTTCTCAGTTGAACCGCTTCCGATTTTTGCACAACTCTCGCCGGTGTATGCTACGCTTGTCAACGATTTTGACTGGGATGGGAACCTGGATATCCTTATTGGCGGCAATCTATATCATGTAAAACCGGAAGTGGGCAGGTATGATGCCAGCTATGGCCTGCTGCTTCAGGGGGAAGGTAATGGAGATTTTGCAGAAATATTCCCCGGAGAATCGGGCCTGCGGCTGGAGGAACAGATACGTGATTTTATATTAGTGACCAGTAAAGGTCGAAAATTGATTATAGTGTCCAGGAACAATGAATCAGTTCAGGTTTTTGAATACAATTGATAATACACAAACCTCATGAAAACCTATTCCATTGTCACAGTAGCATTGCTGATATGTATCAGTGCCTGTCAATCTTCCCGAAAAGAAAATAAGGGAGTCATTCAACCAGAAATCGTAGAACAATACCGCCCCGTATTTCACTTTACGCCGGGAAAAAACTGGATCAATGATCCCAACGGACTGGTCTATTATCAGGGAGAATACCATCTTTTCTATCAATACAATCCATTTGGTGATACCTGGGGACATATGAGCTGGGGGCATGCAGTGAGCGAAAACCTGATCGATTGGACCCATCTTCCCGTTGCCCTTTATGAGGAAGATTCCATCATGATTTTCTCAGGGAGTGCTTTGGTTGATCAGGGAAATACTTCCGGATTATGTGGGGGGGAGGACTGTTTGATGGCCATATACACCTCCCATGACCATTCACAGCGAAAGCTGCAGCATCAAAGCATCGCCTACAGCAATGATCAGGGAAGAACCTGGACAAAATATGGGCAAAATCCGGTGCTGGATCTGGGGATGCGTGATTTCAGGGATCCGAAAGTATTCTGGCATGAGGAGAATGGCTACTGGGTAATGGTGGTAAGCCATCCATTGGAGTTCAAAGTACAGTTTTATCGTTCTGACGATCTGAAAAACTGGATACTCATGGGGGAATTCGGGAACCGTGGAGATGTTTCGAAAATATGGGAATGTCCGGATTTGCTGAAAGTTCCGGTGTCAGGAACAGATGCATTCAAATGGGTATTGATCATTTCTTCCGGAAGTCAATATGAGGGATTCACTGGGATGCAGTATTTTGTCGGAGAATTTGATGGAAAAACCTTTGTATCTGATGATGATGGCAGGCATCCCAGATGGCTGGATTACGGCAAAGATTTCTATGCGGCCATCACCTATAATAATCTGCCTGAGGGAGATCCACCGGTCCTCATAGGATGGGCCAACAACTGGGCCTATGCCAATACGCTGCCCACCTCACCCTGGAGAGGGATGATGGCCATTCCAAGAGAGCTCTCGCTAAAAGAGATACATGGTGACTTTACCCTGATTCAGAAACCCATTGAATCCTTATACAGGTTGGCTGAAGATTCGGATAAAAAGCTTTTCTCTAACCATATCATTAAAAATGACGATAGGCTACTGAGTGACGTAAACGCCGGATCATTTCTGCTAAAAATCCGTTTCAGGAATATCGACGCTGACACGTTCGGTATAGAGATCCTGAAAGGTGAAGCTGGGGAAACGGTTGTGGGGTATGACAATAGTAAAAAAGCCCTCTATATTGACAGAACCCGTTCAGGAAAGACTGCTTTTCATGAGGAATTTGCATCGATAGAGCATGCCCCGCTGATGCTGGATGACAATACATTGGAGTTGGAGGTTTTGGTTGACCAGGCCCTTGTGGAGGTATTCGCCAAAGAAGGATCGGTGGTCATTACGGACCAGGTCTTCCCCGAATCCGGATGGGATGCCATGCAATTGTTTGCTGAAGGAGGCGAGACTTCCATGGAATTGCTTGAAGCGTTTATTATTCGCTAGAAAATTAAATGTTTTTGGGAACTTGCCCTGGTTTCATTCTGATACGTAATAGGTGAACCTTTCTTCAAAGAGTTGGCCGTCGGGCCTTTTCCCAATCAATTGTATCATACAATTGCCGGTCACATCATTTTGTTTGTAGGCAATCCGGATAAATCCCGATTCGTCGGTGGGGACAATGGAATTCCAGAAAATGACAGGTTCCAGCTCCGGATGGCTGTATGAAATATCCAGTTTTTCCTTAGTCATTTTTTCCGGTAAACCCTTTACATTAAGCAGGTTGGGAAGGTTATTCACATATTCACCAAGAAAATTGTTTTTCGTATAAATTGCGATAACCCCACCCTGTATCATGATGGGGTCAAAATAGGTAAATATGCTTGAATTGGTATTATATATGTCAATCCTGTGTAGCTGGCTGAAAGGAATAGAATATACCAGGGAGTCATTGAAGACAAAATAATTATCGACCATCAGGAAGGGCTTGGTCATAAAGTACTTTTTCGTTTCCCTGTTAAATAGCTGAGGATAGCGCATGTTTCCTTCCCGAATGGAGGAGGCATTTTGGACAGCCTGCAGGATAAAATCTTCAACGTCTTTTATATACCGGTAATCCTCCATGCTGTATGATTTATCGGGTATGCTCTGGCGAAGCAATGTTGAGGACGATGGAATGCTGTCCGCTTCGCTTCTTTGAAACACTTCCGTAATCTGTTTTCTGAGTTTACTGTAATAGAGGTATTTGATCACATTATCGGATCGTACAACGGGATTTTGAGTAAAAGTGACTGGGAGTCTTTCGGGTACCAGAGATTGTATTTTTACAACGGGAACCTTGTCCTGGTAGGGATTCATATTGATGATCTGGATATCAGCGCTGCCTTCGAAAATTGGTAGCTCGAATAAAAATTTTCCATCTCTGCTTTTTATCCTGGTGAAACTAAAATTCCGAACATCATATACGGTCAGCACATTGGAGGTAACGGGTTCGCTGGATAGTTGTTCCAGGATCATTCCCTGAAATACCAGGTTTTTTTCAGGTGCATATCTGGCCTCTGTATTGACAACGTCTGTGCTTCGCAACCGTTGTAAATAGTCTTTCTGGAGATTAAACTCAAAAGGTTCAATGAGATTCAGATCAAATACACCTATTGACAGTATTGCAGGCTGCCTGTCTTTTGTTTGAAAATTGAGATACACAGAATCACCGGTACGCACAGGTTCGTTGTTTTCAATAGAAATCACGTAAGACCCATTTTCATTATAGCCTATTGTATCGGCCTTCTTATCTGGACCATCGATATAAAGATTATCGAATCCCTCTCCGCTAAGATCATTATAGATGGGTAATGGAACATGATAGATGAAATTATTACCAAAATTAAGATTCCAGGAAGTATAGCAACGGAACAGATAGTTCCCTTCCTGAAAAGCGACGGGTATTTCAATCTTACCGGAACTGGAATTATCAGTAACGGGCAACATCTGTTGTAGTAACACACTGTCATGGCTATCGATTATGTCAACATGAACGATTCTGGATCTAACGGGATCTCTATTCAAAAAGAATACTGCATAATTGATGGTCTCACCTGCTACGTAAAATGTTTTGTCAAGTCGGACAAAGATCTTATCGGGCGTATTGGGTTGAGCATATACTGCGTAAGGTATACAAAGTATTGCTATCAAAGCAGCCATCCTGTTAAACACAATTATACTGTTCCTTAAATTCATAAAACGCTACTCATTCCTTGTGTAACCCCAATATGCAGGTCTTTCCAATTGACTGTCAGGGATTTCCAGGCAGTTACAACATACCGCCGATCTCTGGGGCCTCCAGTCGTAGGGATTGCAAAGGTCTTCTATAAACAATGGTTCCAGCTCATGGGCAAACGTATAGGTCCTGATAGTATCCACTGCGGAAACCTCAAAAAAACCAAGCACCCGCTCATTAGGATCTTCGATATTATAAACATTCCCGTTGATTGGTCCGGGTGGAGTATCAAAAATACTCCCAGTGGATTGAGCTACCATTTTAACCGTTTCCCAATATTCAAATGCTTCCGGAGTAATCGCATGTTGGGCTACATTGAAAAAATGCTTTTCAAAGAATTCCCAGCTGGGGAACAATCGTATAGACCCGACCAGGAAATCCTCAAGTTCATTTCCTGATATATCCTCACTGGAGAACAGTTTGATTTCGTCGTTCGTTAGTTTTCTGGTGATATAACAAGTTGCAGGGGGCTTCAAAGGGTGGCAAAAGAGTTCTGCAAAGGAGTAGGCGTGGTCCATTCTCCACAATATATAGGATGGCTGATCGCCGACCGTTAAAGGAGTATTGATGTAGAAGTTCAGGTATTGTTTGATCATGGTATTCTGAAGATCGCTCAGCTCCTCTATTTCCTCCATAGAAAAATAAAGCGTATCTGGCTGGATTACTTCGGGCATCTTTTGGGGTTTGGATCTGTATATTCTTTCGTCGGGGAGTATAATTTCAATATAGTAGGAAATACCGGGAATTCTCGCCAGTTCCGTACCATATAAAATGTATTTTCCATCCCCTTCCTCGTAATAATCCTCAGAATTTCCGGCTACATCAAACAACGTGACACGCGCTCCCCGGATAACATTGAATTCGGTTGATCCGGTGGCATTTGATCTTCTTAAAATTAACTCATGTGGGCTATTTTCCTGGGTTATCTTTCCATCTACAACCAGCAGGGCCTCATTGGTATCGTGTTCTAAATTGTAGGCAGATATACATCCATTGAGAACAATTAGTGTCAGATATTGTAGTGCCCTTGCTTTCATCGCATTAAAACTCAAAGTTATAGGTAACAGATGGAAAAATGGTCCCTAGCACCGATAACCGGTACGCATTCGATCCTTTTGTAAGGTTTTTCCGGTAAAATATGGAATACGTATTCTGGCGCGCATAGAGATTGTAAATTGAAAAAGTAAAACTGTCCTTGTATCTCTTCTTCCTGATCACATTTCTTTTTAGTGTATAGGATATATCCAGTCTGTGATAGGGAGGAATACGATATTCATTTCTTCCTGTGAACTCCGGAATAAAAACGCCATCCACAATGTAGAATGAACCGGGTGCTGTAATTGGCCTCCCTGATCTGTAGGTAAAATTGACCGACAATACATTGCTTTTATTAAAGTTATAATTCATCACAATATTAAAGTTGTGCGGGATGTCCAATCTGGAAGGATACCATTCCCCATCATTGATTGTTTCTTGGGTACTTTCACCATAAACACGGTTGTATGCGCGGGAATAGGTATAGGATAACCATCCATTCAGGCGCCCCTTTTGCCGCCTTATAAACAATTCCGCACCATAAGCTTTCCCGTCTCCTGAAAGCAGGTCCGTTTCCAGCTGCTCATTAAATAAAAGGGATGCGAAATCTTTGTATTCAATAACATGCTTCATACGCCTGTAGAATAATTCGACGGATGTCTCCCACTGGTTGTTTATAAAGTTCCTGAAATACCCGATGGAAAAATTACGGGATGTCTCCGGTTTGAAATGGGGACCGCTTACCAACCAGAAATCTACCGGTAGGGCTGCGGTAGAATTAGAAACAAGGTGGATAAACTGGCTCGTTCTGTTAAAGCTGAATTTAAAGGAGGCATTAGGCCCCAGGCTATATTTCATTGAGAACCGGGGCATGAAATTATAAAACGTTTCAACGGCTGCTCCTGACCCGTAATCAGTGCTGTCGGTAACGGTTTCGGGACTTTTGGGAACACCCTCCTGATATCGATATACCGTACCGGGACCTATCTGCTGAAACAAGTTGAACCTAAGGCCGAAAGAAAATGAAAACAGGTGATTGAGAATATATTCATCATTAATGTACATGCCAATTTCATGACCATTATCCTTTTCAACATTTTCAGGGATAATGCTGGAGTGTACACCCCGGGCCATCAAATCATCGGGTGAAACGTCGTAGAAGATGTATTCAGCTCCGGTTGAAAGATTGTGATCCTCTATGGAGGTGATGAGAATGTCTTCCTTAAGGCGCAAATTCCTGATGCCATTGGAAAGGGTAAAAGCCTTAATTCCTTCCGGTTCAAATGACAGGTTGGTATTATTCCCGGCGGATAAAGAAAAGGTTGACGAGACCGTAGGCTTCAGCATTTGGTTCCAGATCAGGCTGGCTGCCCGGTTCGTCCAGGAAAAACCAAAGTCATCTGCAAACTGAACATTATCGAAACTCTGGTAATAGGAAGCAGTAATAATCCCTTTATCACTGTAACGATGGGAAATTTTAGCACTGCCATCATAGAAATATCCAGAACTATTTTTTATATCAGGTATATTGATCATCTGGAGGATCCAATCAGAATAGGTGATCCGTCCACCCACCAGGAACGATGTTTTTGGGATATTCCCTGCTTGTTTTGACTTTCTGGATTGAATGGGTCCGTCCAGGGTGAAGCGGCTGGAAACAAGGCCAATGCCTCCTTTGCCGCTTAATCGATCAATATTATTTCCCTTAAGTTTGACATTCAGAACTGAGGATAGTCTTCCGCCATATTGCGCGGGAATATGGCCCTTATACAGTTCCACTTCCTGGATGGCATCTGAATTGAAGATCGAGAAGAATCCCAATGCATGAGAAGAATTGAAAATAAGCGCTTCCTCCTGAAGTATGAGGTTCTGATCGATGGCCCCGCCACGGACATTAAATCCTCCTGCACCTTCGCCTACCGTACTGACACCGGGCAAGGTGAGGATTCCCTTGATCACATCGGGCTCTCCCAGGAAAACAGGCATGTTTTCAAGTTGCTGTGGACTTAGCCTGGTAATTCCCATAATTACCGATTGGACATTATTGTCATCGGTTTCGCCTGTAATCAACAATTCCTCTAATTCATAGGCATCCGGTGCCAGGCGTATCTTCAGCTCATCTTCTCCGAAGATGCGCCATACGCTCTTCTGTGTTTCGTAACCTATATAGCGTATTTCCAGAATATTGTATCCAGTAGGTAGTTGAACAGCAAACGCGCCATCTGAATCGGTCGTGGTGGTATAATTCAAAGTCTCAAAATATAGGTTTACCCCGGCTAATGGTTCCCCGTTCAACTGGTCTTCGACAACTCCTTTGATCATCGCATTGCCTTTTCCCTGTGTTTGAGCAGAATCTCCAATATTTACAATATCGCTTTCTGTGATCCAGGTATTCGAACGCAAGAGCTCATCCTGCCTTTTTCTAATGATAAAGTACTCCCTGGAAAATTTCTGATCCAACAGGGTTTTGGGGGCTATGATTATATTGTTGTAGTAAATGAGAAAATTAAGATCATTAGGCAGGGTAAGTGCCTGGACCACCTTGAAGAGAGGTTCTGATGAAAAACGTATTGTAATGCGTTTTCCCTCCAACCATGCTTCTTTAAAATGAAAACGGACTAGATATCTGTTTTGTAAATCATTAAATACTTCTTCCAGCGCAAGATCCTGATAATCTCCGGAAATGCTCAAACTATCCGTATCCTGAGCCATGGCTCCGCAGAGTGAAAAAATGAAGACAAACATGAATGCCGGAATTCTCATCAAAGCACTTCAGAATTGTTGTTTAATCAATGATACATATAAGTATATATTGGTTTGAATTTAAACATTTATATCTTTATTGAGAATTAGTATTGTGTATTAGCACGCCATGATCACAACCTGTATGATCCGTTTAATACTGCCGATTGTTGTTCTATTTGTATTTTTTTCCTGCGGCTACAAGGATCAGGAGGAGAAACTCTTTTCCGGGATGAATAGTTCCCGAACCGGGATAACCTTTTCCAACGACCTGATTGAATCGGATTCCCTTAATATGATCGAATACCTGTATTTCAACAACGGCGCAGGCGTTGCCGCTGGTGATATTAACAACGACGGACTGATCGACCTGTACTTCACAGCAAATCAAAAATCCAATGCGTTGTACCTCAATACAGGAGACTTCAATTTTCAGGATATAACCCTGGAATCGGGGACCGCAGGATCTGGGGATTGGTCCACCGGGGTAACCATGGCCGATGTGAATGGAGACGGGTGGCTTGATATCTTTGTTTGCCAGGTTAGTGATTATAAGGGGCTGAAAGGACACAATCAACTTTTCATTAATAACGGAGACCTGACCTTTACGGAAAGGGCCTCAGAATATGGATTGGATTTCTCCGGATTCTCTACACAGGCTGCGTTTTTTGATTATGATCTTGACGGGGACCTGGACATGTATCTGCTCAACCACTCCGTACATGGAAACCGGACCTACGGAATGTCTTCTTTGCGGTATGAAAGGGATCCGAAAGCCGGGGATCGCCTGTACCGTCAGGATGTAGTATCAGGTAATAGACATTATTCCGACGTCAGCATGAGGTCGGGAATATTGGGAAGTCAGATTGGCTATGGTCTTGGCATAGGGATAGGAGATTTGAACAATGACGGGTATCCCGACATCTACGTGTCCAATGATTTTCACGAGATTGATTATCTCTATGTCAATAACAGGGATGGAACCTTCAAGGAACGGTTTCAGGAGATGATAACGCACGGCAGCCGGTCATCCATGGGTAATGATATCGCCGATTTCAATAATGATGGCTGGCTGGACATCATGGTTTTGGATATGCTTCCCGCCGATGAAGGGATCAGAAAACGGTCCGGGGGGGAAGATGATTACGAGTTATACGAGATCAAGAAAAACTTCGGATATTACGATCAGTACGTGCGCAATGTGCTTCAATACAACCTGGGCAATGGCCTTTTCACTGAGATTGGCCGTCTGGCTGGCATATATTCCACGGATTGGAGCTGGTCACCCCTGTTCTGCGACCTGGATAATGACGGATACAAAGACCTATTTATTACCAACGGGATATTCCGCCGGGCAAATGACCTCGATTATATTGATTTTCTGCTTTCAGAGAATAAGGCAACGGGGAAACCCAACAGCGAGGTACTTCCCGATCCTGAACTCTACGAAAAAATGCCGCTTGATGCATTGGAGAATTACATGTTCCTGAACAATGCCGGCGTAGAGGATCAAGGGGTGGAACAACCTGAAAACCATTCAAAATTTTCTTTTACCAATATGGCCTCCACCTGGGGCCTGACGGAGAAAACATTTTCCAACGGCGCCAGCTATGCTGATCTAGACAATGACGGGGAC
>Ga0209536_100015590_pt1 | contig 10843 bp, 9 predicted proteins | sample DeeMarSeWOR28_12_FD_187461 | JGI IMG/M metagenome (GOLD analysis project Ga0209536, IMG submission 187461) | Marine sediment microbial communities from White Oak River estuary, North Carolina - WOR-2-8_12 (SPAdes) (version 2) | ecosystem: Environmental > Aquatic > Marine > Intertidal zone >... | reverse complement strand
CGGCTCCCCGAACAGGACGAGGTCCGGCTTGAGGATCTTTCCGCATCCGCACCTCGGGGGGATTCCTTCTGTAATCTTCGCCCGTAAGGGATACCGGGTCCCGCAGGACGGGCAGACCAGTTCCTCCGCGTTCCCGTGGAACTCGATCACCCTGTGGGAGCCCGCTGCCTGGTGGAGACCGTCCACATTCTGGGTGATGACCGACCGGAGGATCCCCATCCTTTCCATGTCCGCGAGTCCGACGTGGGCGGAATTCGGGGAGGCGCGGGAGAGGAGGTCGACCATCTCGGACAGCATCGCCCAGACCTTCTCCGGGTCCCGGTGGAACGCGCCGATCGTCGCGTACTCCATCGGGTCGTACTTTCCCCACATCCCCTGGGCACCGCGAAACGCGGGGACCCCGCTTTCCACCGAGATTCCCGCTCCGGTGAGGGCTACCGCGTTCCTGCGGGACAGGAGGGCGCCGGCCGCCTCCTCATAGATCTTTTCCCCCGGCCCGGGCACCGTTGCCTTTCGTCAGACCTTCAGAAACGACCCGAGCTTGAGCGCCAATCCCATATCCCCCGCCACCTTCAGCTTCCCGGTCATGAAAGCCATCTGGCTGTTCAGCTTTCCGGAGAGCATCTCGAGGAAATCGTTTTCCGCCATCGTGACGGTGCAGTTCGGGTCGGGAGCTTCGCCGGACGCCACGGAAGCCTTCCCCTCCTTCATCGACACGCAGTAGCTTCCCTCTCCCACCTGGAACTGGTAGACGGCGTCCATGCCGGACAGTTTCGACGGATCGGAGTTCAAACTGGCTTCGAGCGAATCGAAGAATCCTTTCACGGTCGTCTCGGGCATAACGCTTCCCTCCTTTCCATCGATAAAAATGAATAGTGATTCATTCGGTTCGACGCTACCACCCATTCCGCGTCCTGTCAACGGTGGGGCCTTTTCGTCGGATCTCTTTCCAATCCGCCTCTCGGTGATATGATTCTTTCCATGCGCGTTTTCGGACTGACGGGAGGAATCGGCGCCGGGAAGACCACCGTTGCCCGCCTGTTTGAGGAGGAGAAGATCCCCTTTGTAGACGCGGACCGGATCTCCCGGGAGGTCACCTCCCCGGGAAACCCCGCTTTCGAAGCCATCGTCCGGCGGTTCGGGCCAGAAGTGTTGCTGCCCGACGGCCGGATCGACCGGAAAAAGCTGGGTTCGATCGTCTTCGCGGACCCGGGAAAACGCGCCGACCTCGAAGCCATCACACACCCGCGCATCGCCGAAGGGATCCGGCAGGCGGTTTCCGCCCTGGCCTCCGAGGGACATCCGATCGCCATCGTCGAGGCGGCTCTCATCCATGAGAAGGGTCGCCAGGGGATGTTCGAGGGTGTGATCGGGGTGCATTGCGGGACAAAATTGCAGGTCGAGCGAATCATGCGCCGCGACAGCATTTCGCGGGAGGAGGCCATCCGGATCGTCTCGACGCAGATGGATCCCGAGGAGAAGGTAAGGGCCTCCGACCACGTGATCGACAATTCCGGCGGCCTCGCCCGGACCCGCGCTCAGGTACGCGCCCTAGCGGAGAAACTCAGGCGTCCGGCAACCGGGGACTGATGCGGCGGGAAGACCCATTCGTGCGGATTTACTAAAGCAACGTCTCCGGCGGCGTATAGTCCCTGCCGAGAGCCCGGGCAACCCCTTTGCAGGTTACCATTCCCCGAAACGTATTGAGCCCCGCACGAAGCCCCTGATCGCTCCTGAGTGCGGCCGGAACTCCTTTCCTGGCGATTTTCCGGATATACGGAAGGGTCGCCTTCGTCAGGGCGATCGTGGAAGTCCTGGGAACGGCAGCGGGCATGTTCGTTACGCAGTAGTGGACCACCCCTTCCTCGACAAAGAAGGGAGCGGCGTGCGTCGTCGGCCGTGAGGTTTCCAGGGTGCCCCCCTGGTCGATCGAGATGTCCACCACGACCGCCCCCCGATGCATGCCGCGAAGCATTTTCCGGGTGATCAGGACGGGGGGTCTGTCCCCGATCACGAGGACCGTCGAGATCACGAGGTCCGCCGCCGTCACCTCCCGTTCGATCGACCTCGGTGTGGAAAGAACGGTCCGGACGCGTCCGCCGGTCTCCTCACGGAGCAGGGCAAGCTTTTCCCGGGAGATGTCCAGCACCGTCACTCTTGCCCCGATCCCTGCCGCTATCCGCGCGGCGCTCCCGCCTGCCGTCCCTGCCCCGATCACGCACACCGACGCAGGCTTGCCGTCCCGGATGCCGGAAAGGAGAATTCCCCTTCCTCCCGAAGCGTTTTCCAGCCCCCGGGCCCCTGCCTGGACGGACAGGATCCCCGCCACCTCGCTCATCGGCCTCAGGAGGGGAAGCCCGCGGCCCCGAGTCACCGTTTCGTATGCGATTCCCGTCACCTTCCTGGAAAGCAGGACATTTGTCAGCCGGGGGAAGGCAGCCAGGTGGAGGTAGGTGAACAGGGCCGTCTTGTCGGAAAGAAAGCGGAATTCCGCCGGCAGGGGTTCCTTCACCTTGACGACGAGATCGGTGCTCCAGGTATCCGCGGCCTCCGTCACTACGTCCGCACCCGCCCTCGCGAACTCGGAGTCCGGAAACCCGCTTCCGAGCCCAGCGCCCCTCTGGACCAGAATTTTCGCGCCCGCATCCCGAAGCGCAGCCACGCACCGTGGGGTGGCCGCTATGCGGTTCTCCCCCTTCTTGATCTCACGCGGTATTCCGATGCGGAGTTTCATCCCCCTCATTCCGAGAGCGTTACACGGGCATCCGCCACGATCAGCCCTTTCTCGTGAACGATCACCGGGTTCAGGTCCATCTCCTCGATCTCGGGATGGCGCTCCACAAGCTCCGAAACCCGGAGAAGAAGGTCGCGGATCGCCTCCACATCGGCTGGGTGCCTTCCCCGGAGTCCTGCCAGGACGCGGGCACCGCGGATCTCGGCGACCATCTCCCCGGCATCTTTTCCGCTCACCGGAACGATCCGGAGCGACACGTCTTTCATGACCTCGACCATGATGCCTCCGAGCCCGAACATTACCGCGTGCCCGAACTGAAGGTCCTTCGTCACCCCGACGATGATCTCCTGTCCGGGGGACGCCATCGAGGACACGAGCGCACCGCCATCCCTCGCCCCGGCCTTCCCGGCGGCCTCCACGATGCTGCGGTACGCCTTCCTGACCCCTTCCTCGTCTGCGATGTTCAGAACAACCCCGCCCACGTCCGATTTGTGCGTCACGTCGGGAGAATTCATTTTCACCGCAACGGGATACCCGATTCGCCTGGCGGCTTCCACCGCATCCTGCTCGCTCTCCACCGGCAGCGAGGGGGTGACGGGGAATCCGTTTCCGTCCACAAACGCCATCGATTCGGCGGGAGTCAAGACCCGGAAACCCTTCTGCCGCTCCACTGGCGACGGGGCACCCGCCTGGTCCCGCGGGAATCGTTCCCGGTCGAACCGCGCGTGGCAGGACAGGGCCTTGACCGCCCGTTCCGGCGTCGGGAAGACGGCGATCTTCTTTTCGTGCATCTTTCCCCGCTCTTCCCTTTCCACGTCCGCCCCGCCGAGGTAGGAGACGAGGTCGCATTTCCCGGGACGGACAACCTCGGCGGCACCCGGGATCGGATCGCCGAAGATCGTCATGACGACGTCGTACTGGCCGTCCGAGGCGGCAAGGGCCTTCCGGTACCGGTCGGCGTCGGTGTCTCCCGTAAGATCCAGGGGGTTCCCGACGATGCAGTGGGTGGGGAGAATCTCGCGCAGGCGGACCGCCAGTTCCCGGGGAAGGGGAGCCACGCGAAAACCCTCCTCCTCGGCCACGTCGGTCGCGATGATGGCGGATCCCCCCGAACTCGTGACAATCAGCATCCTCGGACCCGCCGGGGGCGGCAGGTACGCGAGCGCCTTGGAAAAGTCGTACAGCTCCTCGAGGGTGGACGCGCGGTGCACGCCGACCTGACGGAAGACGGCATCGTAGATCTCGTCCTTGCCAGCGAGGGAGCGTGTGTGGGATTCCGCCGCCTTCCTCCCCTGCTCCGTCCGTCCCGCCTTGAAGATGACGATGGGCTTCCGGCATTTCCGGACAGCCGAGAGAAACTTCCCCGCGTCCTTCACCCCCTCGATGTACAGGGCGACGACCTTTGCATTCGGGTCGTCCGCAAAAAAGGCGATCAGGTCCGCCTCGTCCACGTCTGCCCGGTTGCCCATGCTCACGAACGCCGAGAAGCCGAGCCGGTCCTCGGACGCCCAGTCGATCAGCGCCGCGCCCACGGTTCCACTCTGGGACACGAACGCGATCTCGCCCCGGCGTGTGATGAGCGGCCAGGAGGCGCAGACTCCATGGTACGGGTAGTTGAGCCCCTGGCAGTTCGGTCCGATGAGACGGATGCCGCACTGACTTGCGTTTCGGACCAGTTCCTCCTGGAGCGCAGCGCCCTCATCCCCCGACTCGGCGAATCCCCCCGTGATGACTATTGCGGAGCGCACCTTCCTCTCGCCCAGCTGAAGGATCGTCGCGGGAACGTGCTTCGCCGGTATGATGACGACAGCAAGATCGGTCCCCTCGGGGATATCGCCGGCCGACCGGACCGATGGAAGGCCCAAAATGATTTCCCCCTTCGGGTTTACGGGAACGACCTCCCCCGCAAAGCCGGCATCCAGAATGTTCCGGAAGATCTGGAACCCCATTTTTTCGGGATTGGCCGACGCGCCGATGACGGCGATGCGTCCGGGTCGGAAAAGAGGCGTGAGGGAGGAGGACATCGGGGCACCTCTCGCGAGCAGTTATCCTGTCCGACCGGGCGGGAAGCGGGGCGGGAGGATTGTAGGGGACAATTTAGCAAAGGGAACCCGTCGTGTCACTCCCTTTCGGATCCAAGGAAAAAGCGCCTCCGGGATCTCCTCCCGTGGCGCTTTCTCCTGCTACCCCCGTTCGCGGATGGTCAAATTTTCCGGACGTTGGACGCCTTTTTCCCCTTGGGTCCGTGGGTCACCTCGAACTCCACTTTCATTCCCTCGGTCAGTGAGCGGAAACCTTCTCCCGCGATCTCGCTGAAATGGACGAAAATGTCTTCCCCGTCGTCCGGTGTGATGAACCCGTACCCCTTGGAATCGTTGAACCATTTCACCGTACCTGTTGACATCCCTTTCGCTCTCCTTTGCGCTTTTCTCGCCGATGGAGCGGCGGCTTGCCCCCTACCCTATCGTCCGGCGGTGAGGGGTTCCCCCAGATTCCTCGATGCTTCGGCGCGTTCGAGGGCGGATTCGGACCCCAGATAGATGATGTCGCCCGGGCCCGACGCGAATAGTTTCTGGGCGAGCTTTGCCAGGGCGATCCGGTTCATGCTTCTTCTGCTTTTGCGGAACTCAAGCATCGTCCCGACACGAAGGATCGTGTCGGTCGAGGTGTCCATTCTGTATACGGGGAAGCCTCTCATATTCCCCCTGGGAAAGTGCAATTACCGGACCTTACCGGGCAAAAAAAAACCATAGTGATTTTGATTGGTTACGCAAACGGTGCTGTTTCCTGTTCCTCGCTGAGGGTACCCACCTTCCCATTTTGGGATGTAAATTTCCCCCTGTCGCCGGAACGGGAAAAGAATTACCACTCCTACCTGTGTAGGATCGAAGATTTACCACTGATTTCTTTCCAGTGATCCCTCTCCTTCTTTCCGTTCCAGATCGACCGGAAAACGGACACGATCATCGCCATCATGACAAGGAACCCGATGCCGAAGAACGCCCAGAACAGCACATCCATCATGGCAACCCCCTTCCCCACCTGGGGGCATGAACGTTCGTCCGTGCGTTACCCAGCCGCCGTACATGTTGCCTGGTGATATTATACCCGATCCCCCCCGGGGATCAACAGGGGAAAACGACCCTCGGAGGGCCGGTTGCGCCCTATCCGCGCTTTCTCCGCAACTCGACGCGCGAGGCGGCCTCCTCGTTCCGCCGCCGTTCCTCATCCGTCTCCAGGACGAGCCGGGGCACCATGGTTGGTCGTCCATCTGTGTCGAGGGCGACCATCGTGAAGTAGCACGAATTGGTGTGGGTCTTCTTTCCCGTCCGCAGATCCTCGGCCTCTGCGCGAACCCCCACCTCCATCGAAGACCGCCCCACGTAATTGAGGGAGGCATACAGGGTCACCAGATTCCCAACGTAGACCGGAGCGTGGAAGTCGAACCGATCCACGGAGGCGGTCACGCACAGGCACCCGGAGTGCCGGATGGCCACCACAGCGGATGCGCTGTCGGCGAGCTTCATGATGTTTCCTCCGTGCACGTTCCCCACGATATTGGCATCCAGGGGGGTCATGACCTGCGCCAGCACCAACCGGGATGCGGATACCGGCTTGCCCATCACGCTCATGCGGTCGCTCCTCTCTCTTTTTCCTCTGGCTTCCCGGGCATGCACGAAAATATACTCCTATTTTGAATCAGACTCCATTTTGTGGAATCCAAAAAATACGCCATCCGGGACGACACGCCGAAAAATAAATGCACGCCGAGGAGGAACGCATGTCCGGGAACATGAATGGCCCTGCCGGATCCTGGCCTCTTTCCTGCCCCCCCACCCTTGGCACCCCCCTCCCCGAAATGATGCAAGCGATTACGATCCACCGGGAGCGGTACGGGTTGCCCTCACAATCTCTCCGACTGGATCGGGTACAGGTTCCGCGGCTGCGCAGACGAGACGCGAAACGCGTGCTCGTGGCGGTTCTTGCCACGGGACCGAACTACAACACCATCTTCGCATCGATGGGCCTCCCGGTCCCGGTGTTCGGGAGAGGGGACTCCGCAACCGTCCATATCCCGGGAAGCGATGCCCTGGGTATTGTGGTTGACACAGGAAGCGCGGTTTCGCGCGTCAGGGAGGGCCAGACGGTTATCCTGGATTCCTGGACCGGTCACAATATCCGCGGATACGAGACCCATGACGGGTTCAACGCACAGTTCGCAATCGTGGAAGAGGAACGGGCGATCCCTGTCCCACCCCCGTTGCGGGGGCATGCTCCGGAGAGGCTTGCCGCGATGCTTCTCACCTACGGAACGGCCTACCGGGCCATCGTCGAGAGACTCCGCGTCTCCCCCGGAAATTCCGTCCTTCTCCTGGGGGGCGGAAAGGGTACGAGCTTCGCGGGAGCGCAGATCGCCAAGAAGCTCGGTGCCCGGGTGATCCTGATGGGGTCCAATCCCGACCTTGCGCGTTCGCTCCGTGAGCGCGGCATCGCGGATTCGTTCATCGATCGGCGCCTCATCCCTCCGGAGGTTTTCGGCTCCATCCCTCCGGGAACCCTTTACGAGGACTGGTTCGCGCGGACGGAGCCGTTCCGGCAGGCGGTATACGCCGCCAACGACGGTCGCCCGGTCGACAGGATCTTCGAGCATACCGGCGCCCTCAACTTCCCCCTGCTCGTCTCCGCATTGTCCCAGAACGGTTCGCTCGCATTCTTCGGCGCCACGGGGAAAGGTCTCAAGGGGGAATACAGGGAGACCTTCTTCTACGACGGAGGGAGGTACGTATTCGACGCGCGGTGGGTCTGGATGCGGCAGAAGCAGGTTCTCTTCCGGAAAGGCACGCCCGAAGCGATCTTTGCCGAAATCGGCCTCCTTCCCGGCCGCAAGGGTTTGATCTGGGGGGCCGACGCCTACTCCCGAAGCTTTGCCCGGGCGGCGCTTGCCCGCGGAGCGGATCTGGCATTCGTGGCCTCCTGCTCCGCCGAAAAAAAGGGGATCGCATCGCTCAGGCGGATGGGCATCCCCTCTTCCCGCGTGATCGACCGGGACGGAATCCGCTTCCTGCCGGACATGCCCGATCCTCTTACCCCCGACGGAAAGCCGGACCCCGAATACACAACGGGATTCCTGCGGAGCGCCCAGGCTCTGGGCAAGGCGTACTGGGGGATTTTCGGCCCCAGGCAGAGTCCCGACTTCATCGTGGAGCGCCCGGATCAGAGCACGCTCCATTACAGCACGTTCATCTTGCGCGACTACGACGAGAAAAACGCGATGCCCTGCGGATTCATCGTGTTTCGAGGGAAATCGGACATGTCCATCCTCGGATCCCATATGTACCGATCGGACCAGGCGGGGGAAGTCATCCGACTCCTCGCCGAGGGGAAGATCGTCATGGAGCAGGAGGACCTGGAGATCACCACCCTCGACGGCCTTCCCGGGGTCCACCAGAAAATGCTGGACGGAACCATGGAGAAACCGAAAGGCGTCGCGCTAGTCCAGGCGGACCGGGCCGGGCGTTCGATCCGGGCCTATGAGGACGCATTCCTCGGCGAGAGGATCATGGGTGCCGAACCGAAGGAGAACCGGTTTCTCGACGTGAGACTTGCGGGCGAAGTGGCAATCGTGACCTTCACCCGTCCGGAGGCGCTGAACGCGCTCAACGTGGAACTGCTTTCCCAGCTTTCCTCAGTAATTCGGGAGGCCGGATCCGTCGGGACGATCGGTGGGAAAGCCGTTCGGGCACTGGTGCTGACCGGCGCGGGAAGGGCCTTCGTTGCGGGCGCAGACGTGAAGGAATTCCACGGGAAGGATGCAGGGACCATCCGCGCACTCGCATCGAAAAACATTTCCGTCTTCACGGATCTCGAGGCACTGGCTCTTCCCGTGATTGCCGTCGTCGACGGGTTCGCCCTGGGAGGAGGCAACGAACTGGCGATGAGCGCCCATTACCGGATCGTGACGGAAAACGCGAGCCTGGGACAGCCCGAGGTCAAGCTCGGCATCCTCCCCGGATACGGGGGGATGCAGCGCCTCCCTCGCCTGGTGGGACCCGCCCGGGCGGGAGAGATGAGTGCCAACGGCGAGCCGGTCGACGCGGATACGGCGGTTTCGTGGGGACTGGCAGACGAGTTCATCCCGTCCGCAACCGCCCTGTCCGTGGCCGTATCGCGTGCGCGTTCGGTACTCTCGGGAGACAGAACGATCCCCCGGAAGAACTGGGACGCCATAGCGTCGGAACAGAAGGAAGCCCTTCGTCGCTTCCTGGAACGCAGGGATGTCCGGGAGATCCTTGCGGCCCCTCTTCCCGGCCCGGAGGAGGCGAAAGATCTCCGCGCCGCACGGAGAGCCGCCGCGAAAGGGGCGTTCCTCGCCATGAAATACGGCTACGAAAACGGGTTTTTCTCCGGTCTGGAAAATGATGCCATGGCGTTCGGGGAGATCACGGCCTCCCCTGCAGGTCAGGAGTGGGTCGGCCGCTTTCTCGGCAAGGACCCGCTGCAGTCGTCGTTCCTGGAACTGATCTCCTCCGAGGGGGAGTGACATGAGCCAAGGGGCAGCCCCCATAACCAAGAAAGCACCGGGAGATCGTCCGCTCTCGTTCGAGGAGGTCGGTCGGTTCGCTTCCCTCATCATGGAGCTGGCCTCCGAGGGGAAGGTGACGGATCTGTCCCCCTCCGCGATAAAGCAGGTCGTTTCCATCCTCCGAAAGCGCAAGCCGCCCGGATTCCTCTCCCTCATCGACCCTTCTTCCGCGAAGACCTTCGTGAGCCGGATTGCCCGGACCCTGGAAAGGGGGGAGGTGAGGGTGCGCGTGGTCGACTTCGGGGAATCGACCGGTTTCCCGAGGGAGAACGCCCGGCCGATCTACGAGGTCCTTCTCGTCGACAGGGACGGCAAGCTTCTCTGGGAGGGGAAAAAAGGGTTGCTGTCGGGAGGGGGAGCCACGGCCACCATGTTCATCACCTCGGCATTCTTCGAAGTAACCCGTTCCCGCCCCCATCTCCTTCTCCAGACGATCCTGCATCCCGTGCTGGAATGGATCCTCGGTTTTCCCCACATGGTCGCCGTCCTGTGTGAATCGTCGTACAACGCCACTCCTTCCGTGCAGGAGGCGGATGATGTAAGCGACCTGAACCGCTTCATCGCGGAGGAGGCAGGCAGGGAAAGGGATTTCACGTATTTCGACCGGATCCTCGGGACCACGTACGAACCGGACGAATTCCGCATGGAGGAACTTGCCTCCCGGTTCGCCTCCGACGAGTCGAGGACACGGGAGGTCGTCCTCCACGCAAACGCGATGGGATCGAAATTCCGGAAACTGATGGAGGAGATCCTATCCGCCGTGAAGGAGGAAATCGCCAGAGAAGGGATCACGCTGGCGAGGAAGGCGCTCGATGAGGGGGACTCGGAACGGGCGCTTTCGTTCCTCCGGAAACTTCTCGCCGACCCGGAAAACGAGAGCAGGATCCGGGAAGAAGCCGGAACTCTCGTCGATGTCGCCATCCGGTCGTACGCCCTCGATGCCGATCCAGCGTATGAGGGGCTCCGCCTGGAAAGCGGGGAGATCCGTGTGGAACCCCTGTCGTCCCCGAAGGCGAGGGAGTTCGCGGAACTCCTTGACGAATCGATCACGGTGGTGCGCAAGACCAGGCATGCATTGGGCCCGCAGGGCGGCGACGACGGGGAAACCGATCCCCTCGGAGAAAACGGGGTTCGCCGGATCATTCATGTCCTCCCCGATCTCGAGCGTCCCTCCGCGAAATTCATCGACGGGCACGACCGGGTGCACTGGGTCTTCGCCAAGCCCTTCGTCGATGCTCTTCTATCCGGGCGAGCCTCCGGGATCGCTCCCCTGGGGATTCCCGCCATCATGGCTTGCCGGTTCGTTCGGGACGGCGTCTTCCCGGACGAGAAACTCAAGATCGAGCGGCAGTTCGCGGTTGCGGTCAAGGGGGCCGTCGAAGGATACCGGTTTTACCAGTCCCTCCCCGAAAGTGCCCGGGGGGAGATGGCTGCATTCCACGAGTCGAGCGGAACGGCCGACCCCCTCTACAGGCTCTTCCTCTCCCTCGGCGAGGAAACCCATCCGGCCAGGGCCAGCCACATCA
>Ga0209536_100015589_pt1 | contig 10843 bp, 8 predicted proteins | sample DeeMarSeWOR28_12_FD_187461 | JGI IMG/M metagenome (GOLD analysis project Ga0209536, IMG submission 187461) | Marine sediment microbial communities from White Oak River estuary, North Carolina - WOR-2-8_12 (SPAdes) (version 2) | ecosystem: Environmental > Aquatic > Marine > Intertidal zone >... | reverse complement strand
GTACCTGAACGGTACGTCGCAGGGGCCGACACTCGAGGACGCCAGGAAGGACGTCCATATCCGTGGTCGTAGCAAGTGATTCATGAAATATCCGGGTTAACGGTGCCTTCATCCGCCTGTCGAGGCAATTGAACTGTAGTGCCGAAACACCGTTAGTGTTCAATGCCAAAGGGCGGTTCATACCCTGAAGTGCCCAACAGGAAATGTGATTATCCTGGGATCTTTCACAGGAAGCATGATCTCTCGCACCCTGGAGATCTTCAAAGACGGCAAGGCCTTCGGCACAGTATTGAAGCTGAAAATGTGACCATCGCTGGGTATTTTGAGGGTGAAATGGCCTGCTCCGGTCTCCTAACGATTGCCAAGACGGGGACAGTGAAAGGAAGGGTAGCATACGGAACTTTGTCAGTAGAGCTTGGCGGCCTATTAGACGCTGAGTTTTTCCAATTAGAATCCACGGACACGAAATTAATCTCTTTCCACCGCAAAGGGGTTCATTCAGATGAGTAGGAGAATAATCTTCCTAGAAATGGCCCACAGGAGAACTACCAATGAACAAGCGAGAGTTGATTGAAGCATCTGCGAAAGAAATTGGCATCACATTAAGAGATGCTGAGGTCTGCGTTAATACTCTCTTTAACAGCATGGCTGATACCTTATCTAAAGGTGGGCGGGTTGAGATTCGTGGCTTTGGCAGCTTCAAAGTGAAAAAGTATAAATCCTACTCTGGACGTAATCCCAAAACTGGCGAAGGTATTCAAGTCCGTGGAAAGAGCCTTCCTTACTTCAAGTTGAGCAGTATGATGCGAGAGCGCATGAACAACAAACCTATTGAGTAACACACCGCTCACAACAACCCTCGCTCCCGAAAGAGCCTGTTAAGTTTCCTTCCTAATCTTATTGGTTCATGGCTAATCCTCTGGCATATTTCCTGCATTTTTTAACCCCACCGAAGAGGTTGAGTATTGAATACTAAGAACTGGATGCGCCTGATGTCCACAAGTAGACATTAAATGTGGACAATGCACCACCTTTGGCATAAATGGTGTCTATTGCTGATCTGTTGTTCGACTACCCCGGGAGGATATATGAAGCGGCAGCAATTAACTGAAGAATCTAAGTGCATACAAGCTGCCCGAGATGATCTGCAACGATATCTACGTTCACTAGGTATCGATCGTGAAATCTTAAATTTTTCTGGCCAAAGCTGGGACGAAGCAGTTACCGGATTTAGAAACTATTGGCAAAAATGTTATATCTGCAACCATTGTCATAATATTACGAGAGTTGAGAATGTCGCACATACCGGACACATATGTCGCTCATGCCGAAAAGGGAAATACACGAATAATCCAAGGGAAATGTGGGAGATCATACTCAAGCATAACCCACAAAAACCAAGGTATTTCACTGTCAAAGATGCCTTCTCAGCACTCAATATGGACACTTTAGAATTCAACAACAGATATCCAGGTGGATTTTTTGTTAAAACATCCAAGGAAATACTCGATAATAGTGTAATAAGGAATTTCCGAACTATCTACAAGGAGACGATGTCTTCAAATAAACAAGATTTTGATGATACTACCAGAATCAACTCTTCCGGGAAAAGTATTATAGAGTTACGAAAAAAAAATAATTCAAAGGATGCTGGGAAAATATTGATTGGCCGGTCACCAGCGAACGACATCGTATTCCACAACAAGGATGTTTCAAGAAATCACGCCCACTTAATCATCAATTCTCCGGAAAAACGGTATTCCTTAGTTGACGCAGAATCAGCAAATGGAACATTTCTCAACAACAAAAGAATATCGCCATACCAATCATATGAACTACGTGATGGTTACAAAATCGCCTTCGGTCCCAAGACAAGGGTAGTCTACTTTTCTTCTCGAGCTTTTTATAAGTATTTCAATGCATTTGTAGAAACTATTGAAGTGAAGCTTCAGCGGTAGCAATTGAACCTGCCAAAACTTCATCCTTGCGGAGAACTGAAAAAAAAAGGCAGGACCATATGCGGGCCCTGCCTCATGGGTAATACTAACTGACTCGACTATTTGTTCTTTTTCTTAATCTTTTGGCTCCTGGGAACGATACGTATCGAATCTGCACCTTCGATTTTTTCCCCATGATAGGTAGCGCCCGTTAAAGTCGCCGTCGTAGCATCCGGATTTAGATGCAAGTCCTGGGTCTGAAAGTGACATAAGAGGTCAAGGTCACCGTCATTTTCTACATCTGCTCTATTGCATCGAGTGGGCGCAGCTTCTGCAAAAAGGAGCGTATTAGGATCCACATCCCTGGCGTCGAAACTCTGAGTGGTTAAGACCGCCACCGGTACTACACCCCGAGAACTCAAATTTATATTATTGGGATTGCCTCCGGGTTTGATATCCAGGTCTATGCTTATCAACGAGGCAGGTGGGTTGTAATTGTAATCAGTTCCAGCTCGATAATCGATAAAGGTAGCGACGGAGTATTGAGTCGCCAAGTACACGTCCCCAAAATAGTCCGTCTTCATCTTTTCAGTGCTGGCGGTCCATATAAAGGTATCGTTAAACCAGTAGTCGAGTTTGCCATCTTTTTGCATGCCTAGCTTCATTTTGTGCTGCCCGTATGATCGGCGAATACCAGTATCAATCATTCCCCTTGTTCCATTTGAGATGTTCCACCAGTGAATTACATAGTTCTCATATCCGTCCAAGGCCCCGATCTGCGTCCATGCATTCACTCCGTCCGTCACCCAAAGTTCAACTGTGCTTTTCTTCGCTGGATCATCGAGAAATGTAACCTCTACCCATGGACTACCTGCTGATCTGAAATCACTGGATGTAGTGTGCTGAGCCGCATAAGGATATTCTCTATTTGTGTCGTAAGGACGTACTTCCAAGTATCCAGATTGATTTAAATAAAGTTCAGCAGCGAGATATTCAAGCCAATCTACGCCCTTCCACCTTAGCGCGGCCTCACCGCTTGCCGTTCCAAATGCAGACAGAACCGCCACCACAGTAAGAGCACACGCTGCCTTCCATACACTGCTCTTTATTTCTCTCAGTGCAATCATCTGAGCCCTCCCGGTTTACCTCTTACCTTTTGGCAAGAAGTACGATGAACCGTCCATGAGGCGTCATGAGATCAGCCCCCTGTTGGGAGCTGCCATGCTCCACCCCAAGTGCCAGCAGAAATTATGCCAAAATAAAAATTATTATGAATCTCAAATGGTTAACTGTTTTATGATATTTTTTGGCGATTCTGTTCAATGAGTTTCTCTGGCCAAAACGCTAAAAGGCAGTCGCCAGGACGTTCATCTACTCTTCATGTAATCATTAAAAAAAATAATGATATTCATAGAATAGACCTAAAGGTAGCAATATTATTTCGGGAGAGTTTGGCCAAATGACGTTTTTTGTCCAAACAGCCAAAAGTGGTCAACTGTTCAGTCTTGGTGGACAAAGAGATACTGGAAGACTGCGCATAGCTGGCTCAAGGTTGGCTTGATGAAATTGGAGAGGTGTACGTTTGGCGAGGCATGAGAACTGCTCTTTCCGCTTCCAGAGCGTGGCAGCACCCGATTATTCTTCTGCCATCATGCGTCCACCTGACCTTTTGAGGCTGCTTAGAGGAAAAAAATTTTAGGGGCTCTAAAAAAACTTAGAGGTTCTTCAGAAAAATCTGGAATGTCTCACCTGTTATGGAGAGCAGCAGACTGGGTCCAGAGAGCCAATGTGAGCATGCTGTTGCGTAGACATAATTCACTAACTTCACAGCCAGAATTCTCTGTGCAGAAATCCACGGGCCCATACATCGCCGCTTAGAATCTTTCGAAAAATTCAAGTTGGCAGCATTATTGCAGAGCAACGAGGCGTCATGGAAGAATTGAACGTTTGAGGGCGCGATTTTGATGACCATAGTTTTGTTGACCCGAAGGTCATCCTGGCATGTGCCTCAACTGGATGAGCTAAAACGAGGACGAGATCTATGGAGTCGAACTTCTCAATGAAAGTAAGACCAAAACGGGTCGGAAGCGGGTTCAGCACCCTCGAACTCATGGTCATTTTAATTATCATAGCTGTAGTAGCGACCTTCTCTGTTCCAATGATTCAGAACTATATGGAGTCCTATCATTTAAAACAAGCTGCAAGCAACATCGTCTCTCAAATGCAGCTTGCTCGAATACGGGCGATTCAGAACCGGGTAAGAACGGTGGTGGTCTTTTCTCCAACAGCCTTTACGCCCGCAGGTGGTGGCGCCTTCACCATTTATGAGGACAGCGACAATGACTGGGTCCAGGACGCTGGAGAGCGGGTAGTCCTCCAGAGCACCTCCATGCCGCGCCGGGTGACACTGACGTCTGCGGTATTCGATTTTGCCGGAAACGGGACTGATCTCCGATCTTTCTGTGGCTTCGGGCCGCAGGGGTTGGCTGCCAGAAACGGGAGTGTTTACGTCCAGGGAGCAGGTGCCGGGCAAGGTATCGTATTGCGAAACAGTAAGAACGCCACTCGCACCATCTGGTTTTGGGCGTCCGGTAAAGCTGAAATTCTCTAGGTAGTTGAGGAGAACGAAGGAATGAAACCTTTCAAGCAGCGAGCGAAACCACAAGACATCGGCACGTCATGCGAGTTGGTTGCAAAACTTCTGCAGCGAGGCATGACCCTTCTGGAGGTCCTTATAGCAATCACCATCCTCTCAGTGGGTCTGCTGGCCCTTGCCCGGATGCAGGCTCAGGCTGTAAAGAGCAACCTCTCTGGTAGGCAGTTAACTGAAGCCACCATTCTGGCTCAGGACAAGGTTGAAGATATTCGTCTCGCTAACAAGCACTATCTGACGGATACCTCACAACCCGAGCCTGCTGCAATCCAAGATACTCAAAATAATTGGACCATAGATGCTGACGGAGACGGCATCTTCGACACCTTTAATTGGGCAAACCCGGAAGGTACCGAGGGCCCCATTGACGTCACTGAAGCTGCTACTGCAACCGGAGGTTACACCAGGGAATGGTGCATAGCAGATGGCTTTCCCGTGGTCAAGGCTAAGACAGTTCACGTCCGGGTGATGTGGGGCAATAACCGACACGTTATTCTGCAAACCGTTTTGTCCCAGTGAGCGAGGTGGGTATGGCGCGATCCATGAGGTCAAAATTGAAAAGAAACCGCCACACAGTTGACCAGGCAGGCCTGCGTTCCCTTCCCTGCTCCAGGATGGGCTTTACCCTCGTTGAGTTACTGGTTGTTGTTGCCATTTCTGGCATCGTTATGGGCGGCATCTACACGGTTTTTGTTCGCTCCAACCGTGTTTATATCTCTCAAGATGAGGTGGTTGCGGCCCAGCAGGAAGCACGTTCCACTCTTGAGATTTTGGGTCGCGAGATACGCATGGCCGGACTCATCGCAGAGCAAAACCAGACCGATGGCACATATCCTATTACTACGGGGGCCTGGGGTGGAAGCTCAGGTGCTGCCATCGAAGTTGCCGCCGAAGATGCAGCCGCCAAGACCACCACCCTCGCCTTCAAAGTGGATTTGGTCGAAAGCGATAATCAGACCGATGCAGTACGTTACGTCTATTACTGGTCAGACTACGCCGTTGATGCCACCAAGAGGCGGAACCTTTATCGACAAAGCAAGATGTGGGACGGCCCTTCCAGTAGCTGGACCAATGACACCGGTGAACGGCTTTTTCTGAAGAATATTGACGGGCTCACTCTGAACTATGAACTGGCCGATGAAACCCAAAGCACTTCGCCTGCCGACCCTGACGATATCCGTGGTGTTGAGATACGCGTCACTGCTCAAACAGAGCATGAGGTGGAGCCCTACGAGGGCGGAAAAGGTTTCAAGAAACGGACACTCAGTTCATGCATTGAGATCCGCAACACAGGCCTCTAATAAATTTGGAGGGTAAGGTGGAAGGAAACCGGACAGATTATAGCAAAAAAAAAACACCGAGACTGAGGCGACTGTTCATGTTGATGGTGAAAGACGAGAGAGGTACAGCGCTGATCTTTGCCCTGGGAATCATGGTGATACTCGCCGTCATAGGAGCTTCGGCCCTTATGACCTCATCGGTAGACATCAAGGTGAGCGGCACCACCAAGGTAGTGCGTGAGGCTTTTTATCTGGCTGATGGTGGTATAGAGATGAGCCCCAAGGTCCTCGGAAGAATTATCACTACTCGGGCACTGCCCACATTCGCTGAGACTCCAGCAGTCCTGTATGACGGCTTGCTTTATGACGATATCGCCAGCCCTAGCGCCTACGTAACAGACACCGGCCAGGCCGTTACGCTTCTCGACAAAGTCATGGGCTATCAAACCAGCGACGATAGCAGCGGCGATACCAGTGATGTCGCCTTGGACCGAGGGAGTCAGGGGAATATTGCCATAGATGTTACCCGGGTACGCACCATGTATCTCTCAGGTGGTGGTACAGAGTTTGCCTCGGGAACAGAAGGTGTCGGAGTGGGTGGGGCCGCCGGTACTGCGGTGATCTATGACTTTACCAGCACTGGCACAACTGGAAGCGCTCCCAATACCACCGAATCGCAAATAGTCGCTCGGTACCGTAAGGTAATGGGTGTTGCAGGAGGTAGGTAACGATGAGACCCACAAAGATATGCATCATTTTCCTATTCGCTCTCTTGTTGGCCTCAATGAGCGCGGCTGAAGCTCAGGCGGCGGCGGCACATTATATGGCTGACTATGTATCGGTTCCTCAATTTATGAGCGCTGGCGTCAAGCCTCGTATCATGATTTTGTTTGACAACTCGGTACACATGAATGGAATGGCCTACTGGCAAGAGGTTGACCCAACTGCCGCACCCTCATCCGTGTATAATCCCTTCCAAAACTACTACGGCAATTTCGCCAGCGGTATCCCAATGTTTCGCGCCAAATATGTCTATGCGAGCGGCAAATTCGAGCGGGACGATCTAAACGGTAAGTGGGACGGCAACTTCCTCAACTGGCTCTGCATGCGTAAGGTGGATATTGTCAGAAAAGTATTGATCGGCGGCAAAGCCTCCGCCCGCTCCCAGCCGGATGACCCCCACACCCTCTATGTCGATGGTTCGGCAGGCAGTGAACACGCTTACAGGTGCCGGTTGGACTCTGCCACCGTATCCGCCTACACCGATATGGACCCGACCGGGGACGGCCTTCCTCGCTACGTGATGCGTCACGGCGACCAACTTATGTGGGACACGGATCCTGCAGATGTGGATCCGTTGTTTCCGAACAATGCGGACGAGAAGCGCGATGTTACGATTAATGTCCAGGCAGGTGAGGGAGATACCCTGGGGGTGTTTTACGCAGTGGGAGACAAGGCCAAGTGGGGTCTTGCCTATATGAACGAAAAAGCGAAAGACGGAAGCAGGATTGCTCTTACGGTCGGAGATATGCCCTATGCCACATTTGCCACCAATATAGGAAACACTGCCATGGACGCCAAGGCACAACTTGCAGAAGGCTACTACGTGGTCACGCAGTACTTCAAACAGGAGTTGCCTGATGCAGGCCTTGGTACTTGGAATGAGGGCGGTGCCTTTAACAATGATCCTTTTGATGTGAACGAGTACTGCGCCAAGGCGTTCGTCTTGTTGTTCTCAGCCGGTGTTTCCAAGTTTGACACGGCTGTTCCTGCCGCGCACAAAGACTACGACGGCGACATGAGCGATCCGTATCCGGATGCGCGCTACCCCGATGAAGGCTCCGACTATCTGGACGACCTGGCGCTCTATGCCCGGACGAATGATCTGCGACCAAGTGATATGGCGGGCGACCAGAACCTGGAGCTCTTTGTGGTCTATGCCCTGGGCAATGATCCGAATGCCCGGCGCCTTCTGAAAGATACGGCCAGAAACGGAGGGTTTATTGATCTGAACGGCAACAACCTGCCGGATCCTGTAAGCGGCACCAGTGTGACCACTTCGGATTATACGGACGCGGCCAGCTTCCCAGCGGTGGGTGACGATAGCTGGGCCGAGTGGTGGGAGGACAGGCGAACGGACAGCAGTGGCAACGCCCTGCCGGACACCTATTTTGAGGGTGAAGACGGCTACTCATTGGAGCGGGAGCTTCGCAAGGCCATCACCGAAATTCTCGAACGGGCTGCTTCGGGTACTGCTGTCTCGGTTCTGGCAACCTCAGGTGAAGGTGAGGGCACCCTGTACCAGGCTTTTTTCAGATCCAAAACCTCTACTGCAACCGAAGAAACCTCCTGGACAGGGTATCTGCAGAGCATGTGGGTGGACAGCCATGGTAATTTGCGTGAGGACTGGACCAGTGCAGCCGATCCGACTCCAGACCGTATACTCGATCTCACGGTAGATCCGATTGTGAGCTTCTATTTCGATGGGGCAAACGGTGAGACAAAATTTAATCGCTATCTGGTCTCAGCGACTGATCCCTTCGCTGAGACTGCAACACCAACGATTCAATCGCTGCGTGACCTCTCACCCATTTGGGAGGCAGGCGAACAGCTTGCCGGTCGCAACATTAGTGCTCTTCCACGGAGCATCTACACCTTTGTCGACATAAACGGTGACGATGCAGTGGATGGGAATGGTTCTTTGGACAGCAATGAGTATATCTCTTTCACAACCGCCAACGCCACCAAATTGAGAGCGTATCTTGACCTGCCAACGTCGGTGGCAAACTATGATTATTTGGGCGCTGACGAAACAGACCGGGTAACCAATCTCATCAACTACATTCAGGGCAGTGATACCCAACCTGCCGGTACCAACCTCAGAAACCGCACGCTGGACTTCAAGGTATGGAGACTGGGAGATATCATCTACTCCACCCCAACCCCGGTAGGGCCACCTCTGGATAACTACGATCTTATCTATGGAGACCAAACGTATGCAGACTACTTCCTACGACACCAAGACAGGGAGACTGTTATTTACCTCGGTGCCAATGATGGCATGCTGCACGCGTTCCTGGCTGGTGTTTTTAGCCCGGGCACCATTAAGACCGGCCAGTTGGCCGGCCACGGCGCCAATTTCACCGTACCAGCCGGGTACGGAAGTTTGAACATCGGTGATGAAATCTGGGCCTACATTCCACAGAACCTGCTACCTCACCTCAAGTGGCTGGCTGACTCTGCCTATGAAGGAGCAAACCACGTCTATTATGTGGATCTCAAACCGAGGATCTTTGACGCCCGAATCTATGAGGGAGCCTCCGGCGGCGGCCACCCTCTCAATGGTCTGTGGAGCAGCATGGACGCCGACCAGAAAGCTGACAGGCCCAATGGCTGGTGCACTGTCCTTGTCGGGGGCATGCGCTTTGGCGGCGGCCCTATTACGGTAACTGGAGATTTTGATAATGACAGCACTGACGAGGACAGGACTTTTTCCAGTGGTTATTTTGCCATAGATATCACTGATCCACTTGAACCCATACTGCTCTGGGAGCGCACCTATCCTGATCTTGGGTTTACCACCTCCTTTCCGGCTGTGCTCAAGGTAGATGAGAAGAGCGTTGACACCAGCACGAACCCGGATACCGTTGAGACGGTGAATACCAAATGGTTCCTGAACTTTGGCTCAGGTCCCACCTGGCCTTCATACGACGGTATCAGCAGCCAGAGTGGACGTCTCTATTTGGTGGACATGGCCACTGGCAGTCTTCAGCGGACATTTACTGAGTTTACCGACGTTGACGGCACCAACCCGACATCATTTCCGGCTGACGGCTTTATGGGCTCCCCCATCAGTGTTGATATGGGTCTGGACTATTCGGTGAACGTTGCCTACGTTGGCGAGACGCACGGAGACGCGGCCCCGTACGGAGGAGGCCTCTACCGCCTCAAGGTGAAAACCGAGGAACGGACCACGCCAGATCTTTCTACCACTTACACCTACTACTACACGGATCCTGCAACCTGGGTGCTGAGCAAGATGTTTGAGGCCGATTATGCAGTCACCGCGGCACCGGTGGCATCCGTAGGAACGGAGGATTCTGAATACAGCCTGTGGGTATATTTTGGTACCGGTCGCTATCTGGCAGATTCAGATAAAACTGACACAAACACCCAGTACCTCTATGGTATGAAAGATCCGTACTTCAATGAACAACTCACTGACGCAGAACGCAGCACCATGCTCTCTTCGACTCTTGATAAGACCTCCCTGTACAATGCAACGGGGGTCGAGGTCTTCACCGACGGCACGACCTCGACAGCTCTTACCTTCCACCAGCTCAAGGCAAAACAGGACGACCCAAACTATTTTCAGGTTGGCTGGTATCGGGAGCTTGAGATCAGCGGTGAGCGCATTGTCAATAAGCCCTCAATACTGGGTGGAATCCTTCTGGCACCATCTTTTGTGCCCAATGATGACATCTGCGGTTTCGGCGGCTACAGCTATCTCTACGCTCTCTATTTTGAGACGGGCACTGCCTATTACAAAAGCGTGCTCGGCCTTACCGATGATTCGGTCTTTGGCGCTCCTGCAGGGGAGAAAAGGGTGCTTGACAAGACAAGCCTTGGTGAAGGCGTGGCCTCCTCAATGGGTATCCATGTTGGCCGTGAGTTGGGTGCGAGAGGGTTCATCCAACAAAGCACCGGTACAGTGACCGAAATCGACCTGCAGCCAGCCTTTGCCGTAAAGAGCGGCTTTATGAGTTGGCGAGAGAGATAGGCAAGAGTTCCTGATACGCTCTTCATTTTTCAAGAAACGTGCGGAGCTTCGGCTCCGCTTTTCTCCCAACGCATTCCACCAAGAGTTCACATCCCATACGAGACTGTCGAAAAAGTCCTGACAGCGTATTTTGGCTATTTCCGCATCTAGTAAATCAACTACTTACAAGTGATGATTGGTCGCACAATTGAAG
>Ga0209536_100015588_pt1 | contig 10844 bp, 5 predicted proteins | sample DeeMarSeWOR28_12_FD_187461 | JGI IMG/M metagenome (GOLD analysis project Ga0209536, IMG submission 187461) | Marine sediment microbial communities from White Oak River estuary, North Carolina - WOR-2-8_12 (SPAdes) (version 2) | ecosystem: Environmental > Aquatic > Marine > Intertidal zone >... | reverse complement strand
ACCCCCCGGCCGAGCACCGAACCGGGGCCAACGGAGGGCAACTGATCGACGTCGCCTACCAGCAGCACCGCGCAGTGATCCGGAACCGCCCGCAGCAGCTGGTTCATCAGCACCGTATCGACCATCGACACTTCGTCGACCACGATCAGCTCGCCATCGAGGGGCTCGTCCTGGTTGCGCTTGAAGCCCATGAGCCGGGGGTCGAACTCGAGCAGGCGGTGTATGGTCCGGGCGTCCGAGTGCGTGGATTGTGACAACCGCTTGGCGGCCCGCCCCGTTGGTGCGCACAGCAGCACCTTCACGCCCTTGGCCCGGATGATCCGCAGGATGCTGTTGACGACGGTGGTCTTGCCCACACCCGGCCCGCCGGTAATCACCGTGACCTTGCCGTTGACGGCCCGGGCCACGGCCTTGCGCTGAGATTCCGACAGGCTCAGCCCGGTCTGCGCCTCCACCCAGGGTACGGCACGGCCGGTATCGATGGGTCCCCAGGAGGGGGCACCGGCCAGGCGGGCGATGTGTTCGGCGATTCCCTGCTCTGAGCGGTACAGGGGGGCGAGGAACAGGGCGGGCTTCTCCTGGATGGACTCGGCCACCAGGTTTTCCTGGGCAAGCTCCGCCTCGACGGCCTGCTCGATGATCGGAGCGGGGATCTCCAGCAACGTCGCCGCAGATTCGACCAGGTTTTCCCGATACGCGGCACAGTGGCCGTCGCCCGCAATCTCCTGCAGCACATGGCGCACACCGGCCTGAGCACGCATCAGTGCGTCATGGGGGATGCCGAGTCGCTGGGCGATAACATCCGCGGTCTTGAACCCGATGCCGTGGATATCCAGCGCCAGTCGGTAGGGGTTCTCCTGCACCCGCGCGACGGCCCGCTCGCCATAGGTCTTGTAGATGCGTACGGCACGGGCGGTGCCGACGCCATGGGACTGAAGGAACACCATGATTTCGCGTATAACCTTCTGCTCCGCCCACGCCCGGGTCACCCGCTCCTTGCGCTTGGGTCCGATGCCTGACAACTCCAGCAGTCGCTCGGGTTTCTGCTCGATGACATCGAAGACCTGTTCCCCGAAGGCCCGCACCAGCTTGCGGGCAAAATGCGGGCCTATGCCCTTGACCATGCCGGACCCGAGGTACTTCTCGATGCCTTCCAGGGTGCTGGGAGGGATGACGCGGAGCTGCCGGGTCTTGAATTGACGGCCATACTGGCGGTCGTGGGCCCAGGCTCCGGTGCACTCGACATATTCACCGGGCGTGATGGTGGCCGCCGATCCGATGACGGTCACCAGCTCACGTTGACCCCGCACCTTGACCTGCAGCACGCAGAAACCGCTCTCTGGACTGTGGAAGGTGATGCGCTCGACCGACCCTTGCAGATGTTCGGGTGTCGCTCCTTCCGCTTCGGGATGTTGAGGGACCCTCATTCCGAGTAGTGGCTAGCGCGCTTCGCTGCGGTCGAATCGTTCGAACCGGCAGCGAAATCCCGTCTTGCGAATCGCGGCCTTGACCGCAGCGGGCCGCGTGTCATGCGGGGTGTGTCCCCCATGTCTGTTCTGGCCTCAATCATCGAACTCGAAGCCCAGTTGCTCCGCAGCCGGTGGTCTGGCCGTCTTTTCCTGCTTCCCCGTGTCCCCCTCGGGCTCGATCGAAAGCTTCTCCGCTGCGGCATCCCGATCGGGCACAAGCTCCTCTTCGGTGGGTGTTGTTTCGCGAGAGACATCCTCTCGCTCGTCGTGCTCTGCCATGCTGGCGAACGGCTCCGGCACTGCTACGCCGTCGTTCAAATCCTTGAGCATGGTGCGCAGCGCCTCGATGGCGCGCTGCATGTCGGCGTTGCGGTCCCAGACCTGGCCGGCCCAATGCACCGGATCGCGCAGCTGCCCGGCCAGACGGTCCGGTGAGAGCAGTTCGTAGATCCGGCGCCAGTCGCCCTCGACACGCAATGCCAGTTGCGGATTGATCACATACTGGCCATGGCGCAACCGCAGGAACAACTTGCGGTTGTAGGGGCCTTCCCGGGAGACCTCGTTTTTCGACAGCATCGAGGAGATGTAAGCGCGCTTCTTGCGCCGTGCCGGAACGACGGACTCAGGGAAGTGATTCAGGACGTCGGCAAAGTCGACCGCCGAGAGGAACCGCCGGCGCGCTGCCCAGTTTTCGCCGAGGCGCTGGTAGAACAACACCATCGCGATACACAGCATCAGGTATTCCATCAGCCGCCGATCCAGCTTGACCAGACGCCCGTCTATCTGCACATCCAGGCTGGCCGGGGCCAGTCGCTCGAAGACCGCCGGCAGTTTGGCGCGCGCAAATCGCTGATCGGCACAGGCCCGTTCCAGAGCGATCTGAAAGGCGTTGAGTCCATTGGCGTCGACCAGGCCGGTGTCCGCTTCCCGATCCAGGAGCGCCTCGACGAGGTCGGCATTGCCCATCCGGCTCGCGATCATCAGCGGCGTCTGGCCGAAGACGTTGCGGAAGTCGACACCGTAATTGTCGACCTCACGCAGCACGCCGCGCGGGTTTTTAAGCCCGTAGAGCATGAAGTGCTTCTTCTCCAGCAACGACATGGCCTTTTCCGGCTGCTTCGCCGCCTTGAAGCCGGCTTCCGCCAGGACGTTCAGCCGGCGCTGGTCGCGATAGACCAGGGCATATTCCATCAGCGCGATACGCGCCTTCTTTTCGCCCTGTTGCAGTGCCTTCGTTTCGAGCTGCGCCAGGGCATCGCCGCGCAGCACGGTCCAGGGCACCTCGCGTTGCTTCAGGATCTGCGCGCGGATCTCGGCGGCCTGCTCGTCCTTGCCCTGGAGCTCCAGGCGATGGGCCTCGTGACGCCATTCATCGAGACTGGAACGCTGCTCTTTCAAGTCGCCGACGCCTTCGTGCACCTCGGTCAGCCCGAGCAGCGCGAGCAGGTGCTGTTTGGGACGCGGCTCGATCAGGTAGAGGTTGCGCACCGCCCGCGTCACGGCGACGTACAGGGCGTTGATGTAGAATTTGTACACCTCCAGCGACTTGTCGCCTTTGTCGCGACCGCGCGCATAACGCAGCTCGCCTTCCAGATCCGCGTCGCTGAGATCCGCGGCAATATCACGAAAGCGCTTCTCCTCGCAGGAGACGTAGCCGTACAGCAACACGTTTTCGTACTCCAGACCCTTGGCCTCGTGGATCGAGAACACCAGCGGGGTGCGAAAGAACTGGCGCACCTCGGTTTTTTGCTCCGGGTGCAGGACCAGGATGGCGAAGCGTGCCGACGCGGCGGTGCGCTGGTCCAGATCACGCTTCACCGCGTCACTGTCCCTTAACAGCCCGACCCGGCCCTGACTGGGGCCGCAGCTGCGCACCAGGTAATTGCTCTCGCGGTCCACGGAACCGAAGCGGGCGTGCTTGATGTGCAGCAGCCGATTGGCGATTCCGGTGACCTGGGGTGAGTTGCGGAAATTGGCATTGAGGATGCGGATCAGATCTGCCGGCGCGCCGTCGGCCTGTTCGCGCCAGAACAGGGTCTTGACCTTGGCCCAGGAGAAGAAGTTCGGGTGCACGATCTGGTTGGAATCACCGCACAGCAGGAAGCCGCGGATGTCCCGCAGCGCGCGCAAAATCAACAACAGCTGGACGTTCGTCAGATCCTGTACCTCGTCGACGACGACGAAGTCGTAACGAGGCTCGACGCGCTGCAACCAGGCGTGGCTGATGATATTCGGGTCGAACCATCCCTGCTCGTCGAGGAAGCGCAGATATTTCTCGAACAGGTCGTAGACTGCGTCGCGAAGCTCCGGCCCGTAAATCGACTGGCGCACACCCAGGGCCAGGTATGCGTCGCGGCTCAGACAGGCACTGTCCTCCTCGGTCCCGGTGATGGCACCCTGGAATTCCTCAAACAGCTGCTGGCTGTCTCTGAGCTCTCTCGGCAGCCGCTGACGGCCTGCCCAGCCGGCAAAGGCCCGGGGCCCAATTTCCTTGCCGTCCGGGACATGAATACTCTCCAGGTACTCCCGGAAAGACAGGAAATCGACGTTCTGCTCGTCGTTGCGATAGCCATGGGCGTAGTAGAGATCGCGCGCATTCCGGGCCAGAAAGGGCGAGCGGGTGACGTAGAGGATGTCGCCGCTCGCATCTTTCATCTTCTCCAGCGTCAGTGCCGTCTTGCCGCTGCCGGCAGAGCCGATGATCACCAGCGGTGGCGACTGCCGATAGACCGTCTCCTGATCTTCGTCAAAGGACAGTACCTTGTCCAGCAGATGGAAACGCGCCAGCCGCGGGTTCAGATACGGTAACTGCGGGGCTTTGTCCGCAACGGCCGCGCCCACGGACGGGACCCGCTCCTCGTCGATGCTCACACCGCGAGCGAGGAAGAGTGATTTGTCGTAGGCGTGCTGGTGGATGTACTCCAGCAGCAGCGCACAACGCTCGCCTTCGTGGCGATAGAGCGCGAACAGCAGCCGGTTGCTGCGATCCAGTCGCGCGCGGTAGAGGTTGTCACCGACCTTCTTGACGTCGGCGGAGCGGAAGTCATCGGCGGCGAGGTAACCGGCCAGCTTCTCGTAACCGGGTATCGCCGCGGTGTCGAGGCCGCGGTAGACGAGGATTTTCATGCGCTAGTGGCTACAGTGTAATGGCGAACGGTCGCCCCGTGGCGCCGCCTGGAACATTTTACTCCATGTTGGGGAAGCTGGTCTTGGCCCTGCGATCAGCGGGGCCGCGGTAACGCGGCAAGGAAATTCACCGCTTCGCCCTGTGGATGGCGAACGGACGGTATCCCCCGTGACGGCACGGGCGTATTGCAGGCCAAATCTGTGTAACATTGCCAGGTGATTGTTGGAGAGTCTGCCAATAGTCACGCCTTGCGGATATCCGCAAGGCTTCCTTTTTTGACGAGGCCCTTAGGAAATTGTGATGAAGTCACATCAGCTTGGCGACGCCCAACCACCTGTTTTTCATGGGAGGAGCGAGTTTTATTCCACTCTTCGGGACCGGGTAAATCACAGTTTGAAAGATGAGAATAAGAGAAGGGGTGGCGGAAGTTACAAAAAAGCAGCCATTTTTCTGATTGCATATGCGGCGAATCTGTTCGCTCTCGTCACTGTACCCTACCCGGAAGTGCAGGTGGCCTTGTTCATATCATGGGGCGTCATACACGCGGGAGTAGGGTTTAACATTTTTCATGATTCGATTCATGGTTCGCTCGCCAAAAGCAACCTGGGTAACAGGTTGCTTGCGTTTTTAAGCTGTTCGTTGTTAGGAGGCTCGCGGTATTTCTGGTATCAAAAACATAATGTTCTGCATCATCGGTATTCAAATGTGCAGGGTTGGGACGACGACCTGGAAACACGCGGTAGTTTGAGGCTTAGCCCCGCGCAACCCTGGTCGGTGCGGTATCGTTTTCAGCATATTTACGCCCCGCTGATTTATGCCCTAACAACACTCGAATGGATCTTCATTAAGGATTTTGTTCAGTATTTCACACTTAAAATGAATCGCTACCAATCTATACCCCCTATGAACAAATCTGACCATATGGAGTTTTGGGCTTCGAAAGCCGTTTATTTCCTGATCACGATCGTTCTTCCCCTTAGCGTTATGCCTCCGGGGTATTTTCTCTTAGGGTTTATTTTTCTTCATTTGACATTGAGTCTTATTTTGGCCGCGATATTTCAGTTGGCCCACGTGACGGCTCTGTGCACATTTCCAGAGCCCGATCGCAATTCAGGCATGATGAACTCCGACTGGGCTGTTCATCAGATGTATACAACAGCAAATTTTTCTACCAATAATAAGTGGCTTACCTGGTTTTCAGGAGGGTTAAACTTTCAGGCCGAACATCACCTGTTCCCGCTGGTCAGTCATATGCACTATCCCATGATCAGTAAGATTCTCATCAAGACGGCCAAGGAATTTAACGTCCCGTACTACAGGTACCCCACCTACTTTGAGGCCTTGGCGGGCCATCTGCAGGCTTTAAAAAGCCTGAGTGTTCCAGCTTGACCGTTGCCGAAGGGGAGAATCACGTGGTTGCTGTCCGGGGTTCCAGCGGGTGAAGGCACCCAACAGGGGTGAACTGGAATTTCCTGTGCACACCCGCAGCGAGCGGGTCGGTCAGTACATGGAGCGCCAGGACCCGCCGGTGCGCGACAGGGACGACAGCTGCCTCGGCCTGGCGCCACTGGGGTGGCCGGCGGTAGTTGCCGGGGTGTAAAAGCCTGTCGGCCCTGTTGACCGGAGGCAGCTCACGGGTACCCCTGTCTTTGAACGCCCGCCGACTCACGCGGGTGTGTTGTCGACGGATCCCGCGTCGCTCCGGGACAGCCCAGTTTCACTCGCTTGACCAGTCGAAACGCGCCGGTTCACACCAGACGTGGTCAGACGACGAAGTTGCTCAAGGATCCTGAGCGTCGAGAGTCGCTGCAATAGTGCGCCAAGTGCGACACCGCGATCGAGCCAGATTCTGTACCTGGGGTGTAAAGCTGACATTGAATACCTCCGTTCTCAGTTCGGAACCGTTGCACATGGGAAGATAGTCAGCATTGTTCGTGCCAATCCGCGCGGGTGGTTGCGCTTTGATCAGTAAGTCGCTGATCTAACGAAGTCGTGTTTTAAAAAAGGCTTTAGACCGTTGCTGCGAGTGCCTGGCATAGCGCTGAGGAGTGGGGTGCTGACGAACATTAGATCGCAGGACGCATCGCGAAAGACGACACGAAACCGGGGCCGAGCACAGTCTCAACCAGGGCGCACACCGCTCTCACAGACTGCAGGTTCTTCAGTGCACGGGGGGCACCCTCGTCGGCCAAGCCGTGTTTGGCGCTCGATCACTTCTTCGACCGGATTAGCTCATTCGGGTGAAAATGCCTTTTTAGCCGGGTGGTTGTGGAGTTCCGGCTGGCTTTGCGACAATACGCGTTGATGGATCTGAACAGATGCAACGGATCCAACGGCTGACACAATAAACAGGCTTAAACAAGAAAAATGATTGTGCGCGAAAGACCCAATGCCTGGCAGTTGCTTTTTATTTTGCGTGGCTCGGTGATCCAGCAGATTTTCCCGCAGATCATCTTTATCGGACTGTGGGGATTTATTGTCGTCGAACTCTACCGGTTGTTTCCCGCGTACTTTCCGGTTGACGCGACCGCTTCATTTACTGTGTTGGGTGTCTCGCTCTCGGTATTTATGGGCTTTCGTAACAATACCTGCTACGAACGCTGGTGGACGGCACGGCAACTGTGGGGGCAATTGATTACTGATTCGCGCGCCATAGCACGTCAGCTTCTGGCTTACATTGACGCGGACAAATCCGGCGCAAGACAAGCGCAGGAACGCATCATCAAACTCTGTATCGCCTTTGCTCACGGCCTGCGTTACACGCTCAGAGACTATGATTGCTGGGAGGATGCGCGGCGCTTCATTACACCCGAGGACATCAGCGCGATTCAGAAATCCAAAAATGAATGCGAGGCGATTTTGCGGATTATGGGTCGTGAACTGGGGCAATGCCGAAAGCAGGGGTTGTTGACGGATATCATGACCACCATTCTGGATCAACGTCTTGATTCCATGACGGAGGTGTTGACTTCCTGCGAAGGCATCCGCAATACACCGGTGCCTCTTGCTTACACTTTATTGCTGCACAGGACGGCTTACCTCTATTGTTTCCTGTTGCCTTTTGGCTTTGCCTCGCCGTTGGGATGGGCTGCGCCTGTGATTTCGATGCTGGTAGCCTATGCCTTTTTTGGTCTGGATGCCCTGGGCCAGGAACTGGAAGATCCCTTTGGCGAGCGTCCGAATAACCTGGCTCTTAGCGCCATGTCGCGCGCCATTGAAATCAACCTGCTGGAAGCGCTCGGGGAAAAAACGCCTGATGCTTTGATGCCGGAAAAATATTACCTGCCTTGAAGTTTGGCGACTGCCAGATAAATAGTCTTCTTTCGGTTCAACTTTTTCTGATGAGAAAGTCAATTGCTATGCAGTATGTTTCTGTAGGACAAACCGATTTAGAAGTCAGCAAAATCTGTCCGGGTAGCATGACCAGCAGAGAGCCCTGCGATACTGAACAATGCAACGTCTTTGCGTTGATGCGATGAGATTCCCGTTGAAGCGTGTAAACTTACCGTCATTATACGGTTGCGGCCCGCTGGTACTGTGGTACCGCTATGGATCAGCGGGCTGCATGTCCCCGAACCCGAACCCGAACCTGAACGAGAGCTGAGACCCATGATTTCTAACGCTATGGCATCCCGCATCAACGCGCAGATCAATCGCGAGTTGTTTTCCTCATACTTCTACCTGGGCCTGTCCGCCCAGGCCGAGGCCTCGAACCTGAAGGGCACCGCCGCATGGTTCATGGCCAAGCACAACGAGGAAATGACCCATGCCCACAAAATGTACCGGTACCTGGTCGATCAGGATGCAGCCGTGCAGCTGAGCGAGGTGGCTGCACCGCCGCCCGAGACCCAAAGCGTGCTGCAGATGTTCGAGCGCACGCTTGCCCACGAGCGCGCGGTCACCTCCGCAATCAACGACCTCATGGACCACGCTCTGTCGGAGAAAGACCATGCAACCAACGTATTCCTGCACTGGTTCGTAACCGAGCAAATCGAGGAAGAGGCGACTGTGAGCGACATCCTCGGGCGTCTGCGTTTGTTCGGCGATCAGGGTCAGGGTCTGCTGTTGATTGACAACGAACTGGCGGGTCTGGCGAAGCAGATGGGGCAGGCAGCCGGCGCGGGCGCGGAAGCTTAGCCCGGATTTCTCGCCGGGCGGCGCTGGAGGAGCATATTCTGTTGAAGAGACTGAGACAGGGCTGAGTCATCAGAACACAGCGTGCTTCGTAAAGATGCCTCCGGCCCTGACTCGCCGCTAGCGCCCGGTGAGAAATGCGAGCCGGCGGTGATGCCGGGCAGTAAGGTGCCCCGAAACGCGCTTGCGGCGCGCCGCACGAATGTGTCTGGAGGAAAAGACGAAAGCGCGGCACAATCAGAAACCATGGCCAAGCAACGCATCTCCCTGGTTCTTGGCAGCGGTGGCGCCCGGGGCCTGGCCCACATCGGCGCGATCCGCTGCCTCGAGGCTCACGGCTTCGAAATCAGTTACATCGCGGGTTGCTCAATCGGGGCGCTGATTGGCGGGATCTACGCTGCCGGGAAACTGGACGCCTACGCCAAGTGGGTCTGCGCGCTGCAAAAGCGCGACGTCGTCCGGCTGCTCCATTGGTCTTTCGACCGCGGCGCCATTTTCAGTGATGAGCGAATCATCGCAGTCCTTCGAGACATGGTGGGTGAACAGTCTATCGAGGAACTTCCCATCGGATTCACCGCCGTGGCCACCGAGATCAACGACAAGCGCGAGGTCTGGCTGAGCCGGGGGCCTCTGTTCGAGGCGATCCGGGCCTCGATGGCGATGCCGCTCATCTTTGCCCCGGTGAAACGGGAGGGGCTGGTGCTGGTGGATGGCGGCTTGATCAATCCCGTGCCAATCGCCCCGACCCTCAACGATGATACGGCATGGACGATCGCGGTCGATCTCAACGGTCACGCAGAGCAGTTGGAAGCCACGCAACGGGACGTGGCGAAGGCGGACGAGCCCCTGTTGCGGCTGCGCGCCAGCATTTCACAGTTCATCGATGACCTGATTCCGAGAATGCCGAGAGACGAACCGGGCTACCCGGGCGCCGTCGAGTTGGCACTGCGTTCCATGGACACGATGCAGACGACGATAGCTCGCATGAAGCTGGCTGCCTACACGCCAAAGCTCGTCATCGAGATTCCACGCAATCTCTGCACGTTTTTCGAGTTCGATCGCGCCACTGAGCTCATTGAGTTCGGCTACCGAAGAACCGAAGAAGCACTCTCGAAATAGGCGAGACGAAAGAAAGGGGTTCACGGATGTGCGCTGCCAGACGTGTCCCCTTTGTCGCTTTCCGACGACAGGCGCTATGCGGTTACACACCCGCTGTGATCCGGCGCTCGACAGCCATGTGCCGACGCCCTTTGTGCGGCTACGGCGCTGCATCCTGCCGTTCGATAGCCGGCAGCACAGGGCGTATCGCGACTCGGTAACAGGGTCACCGTTTGCCGAAACAGGTCGCGGGTGACATGGTTGATCTGGATACGGCGCATATCCGGTGTCGCTGGCTGCAGGATGAGGTACAGTTTGGCGCACTCACGGCGGCTTGCCGCGGCAACGGACTCGCCCGGTCACGTTTTGACACAGCCCCGCCAGTCATTGACACTCGTCAGTGTGGAAGCAGGGGACAGCGAGTTCGACGCGGCGGTGCACGCTCACGATGCGGCGCTCGCCGCGCGCGGCTGCCAGATTTGGGTGGGAGCGGAACCGACATTCACCGATGCGCATTCCGAGGCGCCCGAGTGGCTGACCGACGCGCTCGGCGGTGACAAACAGCAGCGGGCGCAACGCCTGATCGGCCGCCTGCGCGCGGCGCGGCCGGGCGCCATTGTCTTGCGCACCCTCGGCCGTCAGTACCCCGGAGAGTCGCTACCGCGGTGGAGCCTGGGATTGTACCTGCGGCGCGATGGTGCACCCCTGTGGTGCGGGCCGCCCGATCCGCTGGCAGGCGCGGCTGCCTGTGACCTGCAACCCGTGCAGGCATTTCGCGCCGCGCTGGCCGAAGCGCTCGCGGCGCATGGCGGGTCGGCTGTGCCGTTCGAGGTCGATGATGAGCTCGGTCTACGCCTGGTGTTCCGCTTCGACGGCCAGCCGGTGACGGCGGACCCTGCGCAGGACGAATGGCTGTGCCGGCCGTCACTGCACGGAAACGCTATCGATATTGAGGGCCTGAGCGACCCGCTCGCGGCGCGCGGCGATTTCCTGGTCGCATTGGGCTGCGTCCCGGT
>Ga0209536_100015587_pt1 | contig 10844 bp, 14 predicted proteins | sample DeeMarSeWOR28_12_FD_187461 | JGI IMG/M metagenome (GOLD analysis project Ga0209536, IMG submission 187461) | Marine sediment microbial communities from White Oak River estuary, North Carolina - WOR-2-8_12 (SPAdes) (version 2) | ecosystem: Environmental > Aquatic > Marine > Intertidal zone >... | reverse complement strand
AAGCGCGGGCCTGGGTATACGCTGGTTGTCTCCGGTGGGGCCTGTACGTCTGGAATACGGCTGGATCCTTGACCAAGAAGAAACCGATTCGGGTTCGGGCAACTGGGAGTTTTCGATGGCATCCGCCTTTTAAAAAGGCTTGAAGCCTATTAAATTTGATCCTACATACTCGATTTTAATCAATCAGGGGGAAAAGAATGCGAATATTCAATATGACCAAAGCGATTCTCATTGGCCTGTTGTGCCTGAGCTGGCTCGGCTCCGCGCTAGCGGCTGATGTTGCCAAAATTGGTACAATCGACATTCAGCGGATAATGGGTACATCCGAGCAAGGAAAGGCGGCCAAGGCGCAGATAAAGGCGCAGAGTGATAAAATGACGGTTGCATTGAAAGAAAAAGGCGCTGAGATAGAAGAGCTAAAAAAACAGATAGAACGTGAGTCAATGGTGATGAGCAAGGAAAAACGTGAAGAAAAGGAAAGAGAATTCCGAATTAAACTCAACGACCTGAAATCCTTAGAGAAGCGTTATCGAGGCGAATTGCAGGAAATGGAAAAAAAGCTGGCAGGAGAAATGCGCAAGGCGGTATACAACCTCGTTGAGGAAATTGGAAAGAAAGAAGGATATTTGCTCATCATCAATAACTTTAACATCATGTATGCACCGGCTTCAATCGACATTACGGATAAAATAATCAAAGAGCTCAATGCCCGCTATAAGAAGTAATCCATAAATGAACGCTGCACACTAAATTTGTGTATGCGGGACGCAAGCATCGCCAATAAAAAAGCTGGAGAAAAAATGGACAAAACATATGACATCCAGGCCATCATGAATTTTTTGCCCCATCGCTATCCGTTTCTACTGGTAGACCGGATTCTGGAGCTGGTACCGGGTGAAAGGGTTACCGCCCTTAAAAACGTCACCATTAACGAACCCTTCTTTCAGGGGCATTTTCCAGCCTATCCGATTATGCCGGGGGTTCTGATTGTGGAAGCCATGGCTCAGGCTGCAGGCGTTCTTGCGCTTGAATCGATGCCCGAAGATAAACAAGGCCGGCCGGTCTTTTTTATGGGGATGGACAAAGTTAAATTCAGAAAACCGGTTGTCCCCGGTGATCAGTTGTTATTAAAAATCCAAATTTTAAAGTCCCGGTCAAATATTGTGAAAGCTTCTGCCAAAGCACTGGTCGAAGACAATCTTGTTGCTGAGGCCGAAATCATGGCCACACTCGGGTAAAATCCTTATCGGCCTTTTCAAATTTGCTCCCTATTTGTTAGCGGCATCTTACCCTATCCGGCCTTACCCCATATGACGATACGGTCAGGTATGGTGTTCCCATCCGGCTGCATGGGTTTCGAACGTGAAAATGCAAATACCGATACTGATAAATAAATATATATTCAAGGAATTTATAACGCCGTTTGTGGTAAACGTATTGTTTTTTACCTTTATTTTCCTTATGGCTGAGCTGATCCAAATTACCAACTGGATCGTTAATTACAATATCAGTCTGTTTACCATTTTACGGATGATTATTTACCAGACACCCTATTTTTTAATCTTTGTCATCCCTCTGTCCGTCATGATTACCGTTCTGCTGACCTTTTTAAGGTTGTCCAGTGAAAATGAGATTATGGCAATAAAATCGGGTGGTATCAGTATTTATGGTTTACTGGCGCCGGTCGGCATATTTTGCCTAATCGGGTTTGTTCTAACCCTTTTCATGACCGTTTACGGTCAGGCATGGGGGCGGACGGCACTGAGAGCCTTGACCCTGCAGGTGGTATCGGAGAGCGTCGATATCGGATTAAAAGAGCGCACCTTTGATGACAGCTTTGATGGTGTAACCATTTATGTCAATGAAATTAATCTAAAGAATAAAAATCTGGTTGACGTTTTTATTGAAGACAATCGTCAACCCGACAGAGTCAATACAGTGATTGCGCCAAGAGGGATTGTTTTCAGCGACCCCGACACTGCGACGGCCCATTTGAGGCTTTTCAACGGCAGCATCCACCAAACCAACCTGAATGAAAAAACCGCTCACGCAATTTATTTCGACACCTATGAAATCAGCCTTGATACGAAGCGCTCTGCTGCTGGCAATAAGGAAAAACCAACGCGACCCAAAGAAATGAGTTTTAAAGATTTGCGTGACTTTGTCCAAGATGCCGATCGAAAAAATGGGCGCTATTTTAGCATGCTGCTGGAGCTGCATCGGCGATTGGCCTTGCCGTTTGGTTGTTTTGCGCTCGGAATTATTGCCGTGCCGCTGGGGGTACAATCCAGGTCTGCCAAACGATCGTTTGGTCTGGTGTTAGGGCTTTTCTTTTTTTTGTTTTACTACCTGCTGATGTCAATGGGAAAAGTTTATGGAGAAACAGGTGCCTATCCGCCGCAGATCGGTATGTGGCTTCCCAATATTATCATTGGCGGTTTAGGCGCCTACTTTCTTATTCGCACTGCCAATGAACGCACGCTTAAGCTCGGAACCGCATATCGTTGGCTGCAAAGACTATTTTCACGCTGGACGCGATAAGTGGGGGCTGCCGGATATTTTTTACCAGAACCCTGTACGATCAGAAATGCAGTGCCGGCACATCATTTTTGTCCGCTAGGCGAGCCCATCCCCGGTGCGCTCGCACAAAATTCAGGTCATATCCATGACGATTTTAGATCGCTATCTGATAAAAGAGATTCTCAAAAGCTTTTGTATCGTTCTTATTATCGTACTGGGGCTGTATGTGATTGTCGAATTTTTCAATAAGGCCGATAATTTTATGGAAGCCGGTCTGTCGATTTCTCGTTTGATCCGCTATCTGCAATTAAAATTACCGCAGATCATTGTTGAAATTGCACCCATTGGAGTTCTTTTAGCTGTTCTGATTGCTCTGGGTTTAATGAACAAACACAATGAAACGATTGCTTTAAAAAGCGGGGGTGTTAGTGTCTATTTCTTAATGAGAGCGGTTCTGGCCATTGCAGTTGTTCTGTGTATTGTTCTTTTTTTCTTATCTGAAGTCATCGTGCCCATCACCATCAGCAAGGCGAACAAAATATGGTTTAGTGAAGTAAAAAAAACACCGGTGTCAGCAACACGCCAGAAAAATATCTGGATTAAAAGCCACCGTGCCATATACTTTATTAAATACTTCAACCCGCAAAATCAGAGCATCTCCGGCGTTACGTTGAGCTATTTTGATAGCGACTTTAGACTTTTAAAAAGAATTGACGCCACCACCGGCATTTATCAAAACGGCCAGTGGATATTATCTGATATCATGGAGCAGATACTCGATAAAGAATCACTTTCCTATGCGGTAAAGATATATCCACAGAAAGCCGTCGAGATTGATATTTTACCGGAGGATTTAAAGCGTGTGTTTAAAAAATCCGATGAAATGAACGTCGCCGAATTGTTTTCCTATATCCGGGAAGTCGAATCCGAAGGTTATGATGCAACGACCTACCGCGTCGATTTGCATGCCCGGTTTGCTTTTCCTGTTTTATCGATTATTGTATGCATCATCGGCATCGGCATCGCCGTTAAACGCAAGAGCCGGGAGGGGCCGTCGGTTAGCATCGCATTTGGCGCGGTGGTGATATTTGCGTACTGGGTGGTGCACAGTTTTTGCCTGTCACTCGGATATGGCGGTATGCTGCCGCCCGTGGTGGCTGCCTGGATTTCAAATATCATTTTTTCATGTTATGCTATATTAAATTTGATAAATGCAGAATAAAGGAAGGACATCATGGCTATTAGTCAGGAACTGCTGGACATACTCGCATGCCCCAAATGTAAAGGCGACATCCACCTCAACGACCGCCAGGATGGACTGATCTGTGACAAATGTCGTCTGGTATATGAAATTAAAGATGACATTCCGATTATGCTGATCGATGAAGCCAAACCGCTTGACGGTTAAAACAGTTCTTCGTTATTCGCTATTCGCAAATGAGGTGTTTGTTGCGTCGATACTGTTGTTACCAATAACAAATAACCCATAACCAATAACTGCGAAAAGATGAGCGAGCTGCAGGCACCCAAGCCGGCAAAATTGGTCATTGGCCTGTTTACGGGTGATATTCGATTTTTCGAAAAACTGGTACCAGAATTCATTGCCCTGTATGGACCAATTGATCTGGTGAGCCCCTGGATGGCCTTCAACTATACCCGCTATTACGAAATGGAGATGGGAACGCCTCTGCACCGGCGGTTGTGCGCATTTCAGTCGCTGATCGCTCAACAGGACCTGGCCGCCATAAAAATGAATACCCACCGGATCGAGCAATCCTTTGCGCAGAGCGGACGGCGCCGCGTTAATATTGATCCGGGCTACATGCTGCGCGAGCGGTTTGTGCTGGCATCCGGTAAAAATTTTAGTCATCGCATCTGTGTCGGTGACGGGATCTATGCCGATTTGACCCTGATTTATCATAAGGGTGACTTTCAACGACTACCCTGGACCTATCCTGATTACGCGGATGACGATATGCTCGCATTTCTGAAACAGGTTCGAAATAAATATATTTGGGATATCAAAAATCATGATAAAAAGTATGACAGCCTATGCAAGTGCTGAAAAAACGGTGGATGACCTAAAAGTAGCAATTGAAATTCGTTCCTATAACAGTCGCCACATGGATATGTTTTTTCGGATCCCTTCGCCATATCAATTTATGGAAGATAAATTAAAAGAGCTGATCAGCACCCGAATCGCCCGCGGGCGGCTTGAAATACGATTGCAAATTGAGGATCGCTCCAATGAAGCTGCCGCCCTTGAGATTGACGAAGCCCGGGCGAATGCACTGATGGCCATCTTTGATCAATTAAAGACCAAATACAAATTAAAAGATGAAGTAACGTTGAATATGTTGATAAACGCCGGCGGTATTATCAAGCCAATTGAAAAACCGCCAAAAGAAGAAATGATCTGGTCGGTGGTCAAGGATTGCGCTTTACTCGCACTTGAAGACCTTGAGGCCATGCGGCGCACGGAGGGCGATTTTATTGCCTCGGATTTTCGACAGCGTTTGGATTTCATAAGTGATTGCTTAGAACAGATCAAAGAAGGATCTGCCCATCTGTTGGCGCAGTATCAGCAGCGGCTAACAGACCGGATTGCGGCCCTGACGCAAAACATCGTCGAGCTTGATCCGGCGCGGGTTGCCCAGGAAGCCGCCTTTTTAGCAGATCGCAGCGATATTTCTGAAGAAATCACGCGGGCGGCAAGCCATTTGAACCAGTTCGAGCAAATCATGCAGGCCCCGGAACCAGCCGGTCGCAAGTTAAATTTTTTATTACAAGAGTTGAATCGAGAATTTAACACCATGGGCTCCAAAATAGGCGATGCGAGGATTGCCCATCTAGTCATTGATGTAAAATCAGAACTCGAAAAGATCAGGGAACAAATTCAGAACATAGAATAGTTCTGGGTGACCCGTTTAATTTCATACAAGATTTTTAAGGCAAACCGGAGGTAAAATGGACCAGACATTATTAAACATCGGATTTGGCAGTTCGGTGGTCGCCGATCGTGTTGTTGCGATCGTATCACCCAACTCTGCCCCGATGAAACGTCTCAAAGACGAGGCCAAAGAAGAAAAGCGTCTTATTGATGCCACCCACGGCCGCAGAACCCGTTCGATTATTGTGATGGACAGCAATCATGTTGTTCTGTCGGCCATTCAGGCGGAGACGGTTTCCCAGCGCTACGCCATGCTCAAAGAGCTCACCTGATTTGTTATGATAAACTGGAAGCGCGTCCAAATGTTGGATTCAAATAAATCGCCGGCGGCCACATTTTGTTCCAGGCACAATGGCAATAAGGGACAGCACGATATAAACCCCAGACCCTGATAAAAATCAGAGATATCGCTATTCATATGCCGTTACGATCACCGCACCTTTTCATTATTTCGGCCCCTTCAGGCGCCGGCAAGACGACTTTGTGCCGTGAGGTTCACCGGCAATTTCCGCAAATGCTTTACTCGGTGTCTTACACATCGCGCAAGCCCCGCAAAGACGAACAGGACGGTATCGATTATCATTTCATTGATACGGATGAATTTAAACGCGGCATTGGCGCCGGGCGCTGGGCTGAATGGGCGCTGGTTCACAGCAATTATTACGGCACATCAGCAGATTTTTTGGACGAGGGCCTGCGGGCCGGAAAGGACATACTTCTTGACCTGGATGTGCAGGGAACCCGGCAGATGCTGGAACGCTACACCGAATGCGTGGCCATCTTTATCCGGCCGCCTTCCTTGGAAGCTTTGAGACAGCGCCTGGAAAAGAGGGGAACCGACAGCGCTGAAACCATCGCTGTGCGGCTGGGGAACGCTGAAAAAGAAATGGCCCAGCAAGACCTGTACCATCATGTCATTGTGAATGATCAGTTTGCAGCAGCCCTGAAGGAGCTGATATCCGTTATTGAAGATTATGGCACGCCCCACTGAATAGCATCGGGTTATAACGAAATAGCCAAAGCAGCAAATTCTAAACAACACCCCTTTATCGATAGTGCCATAGCCGAACAGTTGGGGTTTATCGGAGTTTGGGATGAACACGCATTGCAAGGACCGTTGCCGCCGTGAAGGCTGAAATACTTTATGGTTTCTATCCGGTTTATGAAGCCTTGAGAGCGGGCCGTCGAACCGTTCACCACATCTATATCTCCAAGCAACCATCGAACAAACGCATTGAACGCATCCGCATAACAGCGGATCAAAAAAAACTGCCGATCAAAAAGCTGAGTCCGACCAAACTTCAAGCTATTACGGGCAGCCCATCCCATCAAGGCATCGCGGCCAGCGTGACGCCATATCCGCTGGTCGATGACGGTGATATACTCAAAACAATATCATCAGACGGGCGCCTTCCATTTTTGCTCATATTGGATCACATTGTCGATCCGCATAATCTGGGCGCTCTCATCCGAACCGCTCTGTGTGCCGGCGTCGACGGTGTCATTATCCCGAAAGATCGCTCTGCATACCCATCCCCGGCGGTTTGCAAAGTATCCAGCGGCGCCCTGGAGCATATGCGCGTGGCACAGGTCAATAATATCGTGCGTTTTGTCAAATCCCTCAAAGAACGCGATGTCTGGATCGTCGGGTTGGACCCGCACGCCCCGCAATCAATATATGCCGCGCCTCTAAAAGGAGCGCTGGCTCTCATTGTCGGTGGTGAGGAAAAAGGCTTGCGGCCTCTGGTCAGAAAAAAATGCGATCATTTGATGTCTATCCCGCAGCGCGCAATCCTTGGCTCGTTGAACGCCTCGGTGGCCGGAGCAATTGCGATGTATGAAATCTACCGGCAGCGTTGGGTTGATGGAAATTCGCCATGAGAGGATCAAAACCGATAGGAGAAGCTGCGCTTATGCATCGAGACGCCAGGGCCAGAAATGCCGTTTCGGTGTGGTTGAGGTCCATTTGGCATACGTTGCTGGATACGATCTTTCCAGCCAAATGTCTGGTTTGCCGCCGCTTTTTCCAGTCGGCGTCGGCCAACCCGGCAATTGATCCTGTAACCCGTACGGTCGCTGATATCAGAGATCTGTTGCCGCAAGCCCACCGGTGGCTGCGTGCATTATGCTGCCAGGAATGTGTGAAGGCGTTGACGGCCATTTCCGAGCCGCTGTGCCCTTGTTGCGGAATGATATTTAAAGAGCCCCACAATGATAACCATCTTTGTGGCGATTGTATCCTTCAACCCAAAAAATTTCACATGGCCCGGGCGGCCATGGTATATGATCAGCAATCGATGGCGATTATTCATCGATTCAAATATGCCGGCAAGACGCAGCTGGCAAAGCCATTTGGCGTTTTGTTGCTCAACACCTATCTGCGGTATTGGCAACCTGAAGCCATTGATCTGATATTGCCGGTGCCTTTACACAATCAGAAGTTTCGCCACCGCGGGTTTAACCAATCCTATTTAATGGTTGACTGCTGGAAGACAATACCTGCCCTAAATCCGTTCAGGGCATCCCAGCCGCGATTAAGGACCGATGTGCTCAGCAGAAGCAAGGCAACGGCTTCTCAAACCGGACTAGGCCGTCAGCAGCGCTTGAAAAATATCAAAGGTGCCATCAGTGTGCGGATGCCCGATACGGTATATGCCCGCAAAATTCTGGTTGTTGATGATGTGTATACGACCGGGGCAACGGTCAACGAATGCGCCCGCGCACTGTTGGCAGCCGGAGCCGCGCAGGTCGATGTTTTGACGTTGGCGCGCGCTGTTTAGTGTAAACCCGGAGTGCTGGATTGATGGAGTATGGGAGTGCTGTAAATAGACATCCCGCTTTTAACCATTACTCCAATGCTCCCATACTCCAATCTTGTGAGATTGATTTAAGATGAAGGTCATTATATGAATATCCAATCAAAAATAGTGGACGCCCCGGCACTAGCCGCCAAGCTCAAAGATTTGCGCAAGGCCGGTAAGAGAATCGTTTTTACCAACGGGTGTTTTGACCTGTTGCATGTCGGGCATGTCAGGTATCTTACTGCCGCGAGAAAAGAAGGGGATTTGCTTGTCGTCGGCTTAAATTCAGATACGTCCGTAAAACGGATCAAAGGCAGTCAACGGCCGATCATTGAGCAGGCGCAAAGATCTGAAATACTGGCCAGCCTGCAGGTTGTGGATTATGTCACCTTTTTTGATGAACCCGATCCCCTGGTATTAATTCAACGCTTAAAACCGGCGGTACTTGTCAAGGGTGCGGACTGGGGCGCGAATGACATTGCTGGTGCTGATTTGGTGAAAAGCAGAGGCGGTCGCGTTGTGCGGGTCCCGCTGGTAAAAGATATATCGAGCAGCAACATCATTGAGAGGATCGTGAAACGCTTTTGTTAATCATCCAACAGGGGGCACCCCTTGTGATCCTGATCCACAAAAACGGGGCATCATTTTACCAATTTGAAAATCTGTCCCAATTCGCCCAGGTCCGGCATGGCATTTTCACGCGCCATTTTGGAAACAGCCCCGCGCCGTTTGCCAGTTTAAATGTCAGTTTTGGACTGGGTGACGCAACTGCTTACATACAGCAGAACCGCCGTCTCATCGTCCGGGCAATGGGCGGCCACGAGCTGATTTTTGCCCGGCAGGTACACGGCGATCAAGTGCTCATCTTGAACCCGGATCGATCCCTTACGGGTTATGGCAATTCGTGTCGTCTGGGAACCGGTGATGCCATGATTACCGCCGCAGCCGGAAAATTGTTAATGATTCAGCTGGCCGATTGCCAATCCATTTTATTGTATGATACGACCCTGCAGGTCGTGGCCAATATTCATTGCGGTTGGCGCGGCAGTATTCGCAATATCGCAGGGCAAACCGTGGCTGCGATGCAAAAGCACTTTGGAAGCGATCCCGCGCACCTGCTGGCCGGGATCGGACCCTCGCTGGGGCCCTGCTGCGCTGAATTTATTCATTACCGTAAAGAAATACCCGAAAGGTTTTGGTCGTATAAAGTATCGCAACATCATTTTGACTTCTGGGCCATCAGTCACGATCAATTGTGCGCTGCAGGTGTTTGCCCGGATCATATCGAAAACAGTAACATCTGTACACGCTGCAATACAGCGCTTTTTTTCTCTTATCGCGGCGAAGGTCAGACCGGTCGGTTTGCTTCCGTAATAGGCTTAAACAAGTAGACGCATGTCGCCGGTTGCCCCATGCCAAACGGGAAAATAGACCACGAAATCACGAAAGAACCGAAACACGAAGTAGAAGATATACTATGTGGTTTTCGGTGGACATGTTGAAGTGATTAAAAAAATTTTTGAATAAAAATCCCAACAGGGAAACTTATACCGCTTGTCATAAATACGTTCCGCATAAAAGGATGGCGGCATAAGCGGTTGTAGCAAAAAAACATTCCGCAAACGGAATGTTTTTTTGACAATCGCTATAAAGAAAAAATTATGGTCCCGATAACATACGAAAAGGTCAAAGTGCTGTCGAACACCGCTCTGGGCAACGATGTCTATCGCATCCGGCTAAGCTGCAACCGGCATTACGCCCGGGCCGTTCCCGGTCAATTTGTTATGGTTCGGTCAAACGAGCAGATCGATCCACTGCTGCCGCGGCCATTTTCGATTCATCGCTTGATTCAAAAACAAGGAACGGTTGCGGCTCTGGAAGTGCTTTATAAGGTGGTCGGCAAAGGTACTCGGCTGCTATCGCATCTGCAACCCGGAGACGTCTTAGCCATGACCGGACCGCTGGGCAAAGGATTTGAGCTTCCGAAAGCGGTTTCGGAAGCTAAAATTGTAGCCGGTGGAATGGGTGTGGCGCCGATGGTATTTTTGGCCCACACGCTGACCGAATTCAAACCCAAATTATCATTTATTGAGGTCTTTATCGGCGGCAGAACCAAATCAGATCTTTTATGTCTGCAGGACTTCGCAACGCTCGGTTTAGCGGTCCATGTGACCACCGATGACGGAAGCTCCGGAGACCACTGCCTGGTCAGCGATCCCCTGGACATGGCGGTGGCAAAAAATCGACCGGATATTATTTTTGCCTGTGGCCCAATGGCAATGCTGGCCTGTGTCGCCGGAATTGCAGAAAAACATAATGTTTGCTGTCAGGTTTCGATTGAAACGATGATGGCGTGCGGCATGGGGGCATGTTTGGGCTGTGCGGTTGCTGCTCGAAAGCACACACGTCGCTATTTGCATGCGTGTAAAGACGGTCCGGTGTTTGATACGCGGGATCTTGAAATCTGAAATGCTTCATTCGGGTGTTGCCGCTCTATTCCATCTTTGCACAATTCCATCATTCTGTGATTTAGGCTAAAGCGAATGCCTTAAGAAGTAAACTGTATTTTCATT
>Ga0209536_100015586_pt1 | contig 10845 bp, 8 predicted proteins | sample DeeMarSeWOR28_12_FD_187461 | JGI IMG/M metagenome (GOLD analysis project Ga0209536, IMG submission 187461) | Marine sediment microbial communities from White Oak River estuary, North Carolina - WOR-2-8_12 (SPAdes) (version 2) | ecosystem: Environmental > Aquatic > Marine > Intertidal zone >... | reverse complement strand
TCGATTCAGAGCTATTACACCTGGCAGGGGACGGTTCAGGATGACGAAGAGTTCCGGCTTCTACTGAAGACCACCGCTGAACGTTACCCGGACGTCGAGGCCGCTATCCTCGAGCTACACTCCTACGATCTGCCTGCCATCGTTGCGTTCGATATCACGCAGGCTTACGGGCCCTATGCGGACTGGGTAGCCGAAAATGTGTCGGGCATGGAAAGCTGACCATGGCCCGTGATACCCGGCACCGTATTCTTGTCGCCAGTCTGCTGCTGTTCAACGAACACGGGGTGCCAAGGACCACGATCAACGAAATCGCGGACGAGATCGACATCAGTCCGGGTAACCTGCATTACCACTTCCGCCGGAAGTCGGAAATAGTCGATGCGCTCACGGCGGAGTTCCAGGCGGATGCGGGCAAGGTGCTGCATCCGCCGGAATCCGATAACGTGTCACTCGACGACTTCTGGTGGTTCCTGCATCACCTGCTGGAGTTGAAGGGGGCTTACCGGTTCATGCTGACGGACACGGAAGTGCTCGCCGATGAATATCCGAAGGTGGCCAGGGTCCTGCGGCATTTCGCCCGCGGCCTCAATGCGATGTTCGAGATTTACGTGATCGGCCTGGCGCGAGATGGGCTGCTTAACGTGGATATGGAAACAGCGAGGAGCATCGCGCGGAATCTCTCGGTCATCGCGCTGATGTCGGAGCGTTACGACGAATTGACCGGCTTGCAGCAAGACCCCGACGAAGCCGCGGTCAGCGTGGCGCGATCAGTGTTAAGCCTGCTGCAGCCGTTCGCCACCCCGGAGGCAGCGAGTCACCTGGAAGAACTGGCCACTCACTACAGGGAGTGAGTGGCCAGCATACTGCTATCAGGCGGCCTTCGTCTCAGTCGTGCCGGCCGGCTTTGCGGCGGGAGCTTTCTTCGCCGTCGCTTTCCTGGCGGGGGCTTTCTTCACCGCCGGCTTTTTCGCCTTCGGCTCGATCGCCTTCAGGATCTTGTCCAGCTTCCTGTTGATCTTGTCGATGTCGTTCTTGCTCGGGACGTTCATACGGTCCATCGCGTCAGCAACGCGCTTGTCGAAAGCGCTCTGCAGCTTCGTGAGCTTCGAACGGTCGCGGACACGGTCGAGCAGGCCTTCGGCCCTCGTCTCGGCATCGTCCCGCATCTCGCGGACTGAATCCTGCACCTCGTCGATGAGCTTTTCGGTCTTCTTGGAGGCTTCCTTACGGAATTTCTCGCCGTCCTTTACGAGCGATTCGAACGTTTCGGTACCCATTTTCTGGGCGTTGGCGAACGCACCGAGGCCTGCCAGGAATACGTTGTCCAGCTGCTCGGTAAATTCATTAACTCTCTGTTTTGCTTTACTTTCTTTCTTTGCCATGATCGTCTCCTCGGCACAGTTAATTTCGAATTATGGGAACTGTAGCTCGCAAAATTAGGGCCTTCATACTAAATTGGGCAAATGATCTTCTCGGCAACAAGGCGCCTGCAGGCGGCCATGGACGAAGCCCGCAGCTACGCGGAGTGGCGGGAAGCCGCGATCGCGCACGACAAGGCTTCCGGCGTTCACGAGTGGGTGGAATCGGACGAGTCGAAGCACTTCGATTACGTGTCCATCCGGCGGCGCCTGGAACGATTACGCAAGCTACGCGCGGCCGGGGACCATGAGCGCCTGCTGTATGCACTGAACGAAGGCATTCACGGCAATATCGACGGCATCGGTCGTCGTGCCCTTTACGGCAAAGCGAAGTTCGGCACGAAGCGCCTGATCATGGAGTACGTCGACGAAGTCGTCAGTGCGCTGGACCTGCTCGCAAGTGATGCGGCCGATGACATCCCGTTTGCCGAGCGGCTGGACTTTTTCCGCCGCGCGCAGCATTGCTACGGCTGTTCCGCATTCGTGATGAGCGGCGCGGGTTCCCTGCTGTTCTTCCACATCGGCGCCGTGAAGGCGATGTGGCTCGAGGGGATATTGCCTGACGTGCTGTCCGGAAGCAGTGGCGGCGCGATCGTCGGCAGCCTGGTCGGTACGCATGAAACAGGAGATATCGAGAAGCTGTTCGAGCCAGGGAACCTGGTACACGAGATCGAGCGCGACACGGGGTTATGGCGATACTTCGACATGTTCCGGCCCGAGGTCGCCTCGATCGACGAGGTTTACGAGGCGATCGAACGACTGCTCCCGGACCTGACGTTCCAGGAAGCGTTCGAACGCACCGGCCGCCACACGAACATCTCCATTGCCGCGGCCGAGAAGCACCAGACCTCGCGCCTGCTCAACGCGATCACGACGCCGAACGTGTGTGTGCGGGAGGCGGTGATGGCATCCGCGGCGGTTCCGGGGTTCTATCCGCCGGTGCGGCTCATGGCCCGCAATGACAAGGGTGAGAAGCAGCCTTACCTGAAATCACGGCGCTGGGTGGACGGCTCGATCAGCGACGACATGCCTGCAAAACGATTGACCAGGATTTACGGTGTCAATCATTTCATCGTGAGCCAGGTCAATCCACACGTATTTCCGTTCGTGACCGATACACGACGAGGCTCCGATCCGATATCGATAATGAAGACCGCCGGCAGTCGCACGGTGCGCGAATGGCTGAATGCCGGTGCGACGTTGTTCGAGAAGCCGCTGTCGTGGAACCCGACGCTCAACAGGGTCGCGAACGCGGGCCTGAGCATCATTAACCAGGACTATATCGGCGACATCAACATCCTGCCCGACAGGCTCCTGTTCAACCCGCTGAAGCTGCTCGCACACCGTTCGGTGGAGGAGGTTGTCGAGCTGATAGCGATGGGAGAGCGGGTGACCTGGCCGAAGATCGAGATGATCCGTATCCAGACCAGGATCGGGCGCAAGCTCGACCGGATAGTGGGGCAGTTCGATCACGGCGCGCCGAAATTGAGCGGCTCGACGGTGCGACGCGTCGGCTGAGCCCAGCCTGGTTCAGGCGGCGGGCGATTCCTTCCTGGCGCCGGTCTTCTTTTTTGCAGCCTTCTTGCCGTCCGCCTTTTTCTTCGCGGTCTTTTTCCCGGCAGGTTTCTTTGCGCTGGCCTTCTTTTTCGGCTTCGCGGCAGACTTCAGGCTCTCCACCGCCGTATCGATGCACTCGATAAAGAACTCCATGTCGGGCATGAGTTCCCGCGTCGACGTTACGTTGAACGTGATCTCGCCGTTGTAGCTGGGTGTTGCGATGAAGAGCCCCATGCCGTTTACGAGCGGCGCGAGACCGTAGGCACCGACCTGCAGTGCGCCGTTCATGTATAGCGGCACCTGCGGCCCGGGGATATTCGAGATGAACAGGTTGCACGTGCGCGCAGCCATTCCGGCGCGCAGAACGAGGCGGCCCGCAAGAACTTGCGTCGCCGCAGGTACGTGCTGACTGAGGTCGGTCATCAGGCGCGCCGACACACCGGCTTTCGCCTCCTTGCTCAGCTGGGTGGCCTCGTGGATGCAGCCCAGGCGGTCGACGTCGTTCCCGACATCCGTGGATATCGGCACCGTCATCGAAGTGACGTTGTTGCCGGGTGAATGAGCTTCCGCCTTACTCGACGTTCGGGCATTGATCGGCACCCAGGCGATCAGAGAGTCGTCGGGCAGCTCGCCGTGGTGTTTCAGGTATCGGCGCAGGGCCCCGCCGCATACCGCGAGCACCACGTCGTTAATCGTGCTGCCGGGCACGGCCGTCCTGATGGCCTTGAAGTCGTCCAGCCGGAACGCCTTTGCGCCGAACATCTTGCGCGGGGAGACGACGTGATTGAATCGTGTGTCCGGCACCTCCTGCTTGTCCTTCTTCTGTGCAGCGAGCACTTTTTGCGCAACGTGATAGACGCTCGGCACCGAGCGCATGACGGCGTCCGTGAGCCCGATGGGTGAGCGAACCGTATGCCAGGCGGCACGGATAGCCATATCGACGACACCCGGTTTCGGGCTGCGCCTGAGCCTTGCCATGTTGAGCGGTACTGCCGGCGTGCCCTTGTTGTCGATGTCTGCGAGGGCGCCGAAGAAGTCCATAATGGCTTTGCCGTCGACCGCGGCGTGGTGGATCTTGGTGACGAGCGCGTAGCTTCCCTTTGGCAGCCAGTCGACGTTGTCGAGTCCTTCGATGACGTACATCTCCCAGAGAGGCCGGTTCATGTCCAGCGGCCGGGAGTGATACCGGGCCACGTGGATACAGAACTGGCGCCAGTCGCCCGGCTCGGGGAGGCGCCCGTGACGGATGTGATACTCGAGGTCGAAATGCTCGTCGTCCACCCAGTATGGAAAATCGAGTTCCAGCGGCACGTGCACGAGTCGGCGCTTGAACAGCGGACTCATGTGCAGGCGTCCTTCCACGTGCGCAAGGATGTCCTTGAAGCGTACAACTTCGCCGCCCGGGACGGTCGACTGGTCGAAAATCGATACCGACGTCAGGTGGGTGAGGTTATCCGGCGACTCGAGGTAGAGAAACTGGGCGTCCTGGGGGCTAAGCTGATCCATTCGATCGGTTCCTTACTGGTCCTTGGCCGGCGCGGCTGCCGGATGACGATGGTTTCTGGTCGAGGGCGTTCAGATACATGCCCCGCACCTCTGCAACATGCTGGTCGATCGACTCAACGGACCATTTGCTCGTATCGACCGGCGGCAATACCTCGACGTCGACGGTGCCGGGGTGAAAAAGCAAGTCACCTTTCGGCTGGACGTCCCCGGAATTGTGAATGACGATCGGCACGATGGGCACACCGGCCTGCATTGCGAGATGAAAGGCGCCTTTCTTGAACGGGGCAAGCTTGTCCGTCACCGAGCGCGTACCTTCCGGCGACAGGCAGACGGACTTGCCCTCGACTCGCATCGCATCGACGAGCGGCATCATCGCTTCGATGGCCTTGGCCGTGTCCTTGCGATCGATCAGTACCACGCCGGCGGCTTCGAAGACGCGGCCGAGTATCGGCAGGTCGCGAATTTCGCGTTTGCCCACGCCGGTAATGTCGCGTCGTAACAGACGCGCGACGATGACAAGGTCGACGTTGCTCTGATGGTTGAAGATGAAGACGGCCGGGCGATGCGACCACAGGTGCTGTTCGCCGTCGATCTTCAGGTTGAGCCCTATTAGAGCGCTCGCCGTATCGGCGAACAGGGAAATCGAGAAGTTCAGGGCATCGCGCTTCGAGCCGGTCAGGAGCCAGATCGGAAAGCCCGCAATGAACGAGCCCACGAGGTTCGCCGGCATGAGCAGCGACCGCACCCAGTCGGACGGGTGCGTGCTGCCGCGGCTGCCGAAGCGCCGTATCGGCCAGCCGTTGCGCTCGGCGATTCTTTGCAATTTCGAGTTAGGGTTCAGCGGACGCGGCTTGCCGACTCGCCGCAATAGCTGGATGTCGTCGTCGCTGTCCGAATAGAAGAACGACTGGTCGAGGTCGACGCCGTGTTCTGCTGCGAGCGACTCGGCCGCCGTTACCTTGCCTTCGCCAAAACAGGTCGGCTGGATGACTGCGCCGGTGAAGTAGCCCTTCTCAACCTCCAGCTCGGTGAACAGGACGTTTTCTATGCCGAGATCGCGCGCCGCCGGTTCGACCTGGTAGCGCGTTGCGGAGGTGATGATCGCGACCGTATGCCCCATCTTGAGGTGGGCCTGGACGAGCGCACGCGATTCCGGGTAAATCTGGCGCGCGAGATGCGACTCGAAAAGTTCCTGGCCGAAGTTCGCGTAGCTGTCCTCCCGGATACCGCGCAGGAACTGCGAGGCGGCGATCATCATGGCCGAGAAGCCCATCCTGCCGATCCCGAAGCTTGCCATCGCACTGATCAGTTCCATGAGTTCGCGCACGGAGAGGTTGCCGCGCCTGACCTGTTCCTGGATGAAGGTCACGGCCGAGTAGCCCGAGATCAGGGTGCCGTCGAAATCGAAGAACGCACCGATCTCCCGCCCTTTGGGCGATTGCATGACCTCGGTGATGACGTCCTGGTGTTGCAGCATTAAAACTCTCCGGTCGGACCGGCAATTATAGCGGAGGGTGTCACGTGATTGTCTGAGAACCCTTCGTGATAATGTCGCACTGGTCATCCTGGGGACGCGACTATGACGGATATCAAGGGGAACCGTGCTTTGATCACGGGCGCCGCGAGCGGCATTGGCAGGTTGCTGGCCACGGAACTGGGGCAGGCCGGCGCCAGCCTGGTCCTCTGGGATGTCGATGAGCAGGGGCTCGACGAAGTGCAGGCCGAGCTGCGCGCCGCCGGCTGCGAGGCTGATGCCTACGTCTGCGACCTCACCCGGCGGGAAGATATCGCGGCGGTTGCGGTCGAGACGCTCGCGCGCAGCGGGCCGGTCGATATCCTCGTGAACAACGCCGGAGTCGTGTCCGGGAAAAGCCTGCTGGACGTATCGCCCGACGAAATCGAGCGGACCTTCCAGGTCAATGCGCTGGCCCTGTTCTGGACGGCCAGGGCGTTCCTGCCGGGCATGCTGGAGCGGGACAGCGGTCATCTCGTGACCATTGCCTCTGCCGCCGGACTCGCCGGCACATCGAAACTGACGGACTACTGTTCGAGCAAGTTTGCTGCCGTCGGCTTCGACGAGTCACTGCGCGTGGAGCTGAAGCGTCAAAACAGCAAGGTCATGACGACGGTCGTCTGCCCGTTCTACACCGATACCGGGATGTTCGCAGGGGTTCGCACCCGGTTTCCCTGGTTGTTACCGATACTCGATCCGGATTACGTCGTGAGGCGCACCGTCCGGGCTATCGAAAAAAACCGGCGGCGGCTCATCATGCCGCGGTTCGTCTATACCGGCTGGCCGATCCGGCTGCTGCCGGTGGATTGGTTCGATGCACTGATGGCCTTCTTCGGCATCAGCCACAGCATGGACGATTTCCGCGGGCGCGGCTGAACTCGACCGGTCGACTATTTGAAGATGTCGGCCGGATCGATGCCGAATGCGCCGTGTTCGTGGCCGCTGACGATCCACAGCGCCCCCGACTGGGTAGCATCGAGTGGCAGGTCGCGCATCTCGACCACCCTGGGCTGCGGTAAGGGCGTGCGATTCTGGTCGAGAAGCAACAGTATCTTGGGTCGCAACACGTTGTTCGGATTCTGCTCCAGGACCACAGCCACCGAGCCGTCATTGAGTTCGACGAGACTCGCGACCGGGAACATGCCCATCGTTGCGAGGAACTGTTCCACGACCTCCGCCGCGAATTCCTCGCCACGCGTGTCGTTCAACACCCTGGCGGCATCGTATGCCGCCATCGGCCTGGAGTAGGGGGTCTCGCTGGTCATCGCGTCGTAGCTGTCAGCGATACCGGCGATGCGGCCGAAAGGCGGGATCTGGTTACCGTACATGCCCTGCGGGTAACCTGAGCCGTCGAATCGTTCGTGGTGACACCGAACCATGTCGGCGACAGTCTGGGCAACGCCTTGCGAGGCCGCGAGTATCTTTGTTCCGAAGTCGACGTGCTGTCGGAGCATGGTCTTGTGTTCCTCCGAAATCGCCCCGGCCGTTGCGGCGATGCTTCTCGGAAGCATCGCATTGCCGATATCCAGCAGCATGCCGCCCATCGCGAGGTCTTCGAGCATCTCGCGGTCAAAACTCAGGTGACGGCCGAACATCAGGCACCAGATCGCGGTGCCCACCGAGCGATTGTAGTTTTCGCTGCTGCGCTTGCGCGAGAAGACCGTCCAGGCCAGGGCATTCGGATTGCGCAGGACGCTGTCGATTGCCGGCTGGACGGCGCGTCGAAGTTCATCCATCCGCACTTCGCCCCGAATCGTCGCGTGGTCCATCAGTTCCTTGTGCTGTTTGGCGAGAGTACGGTATGCGTCGCGCGCCGCGTCCGCTTCTGCGCGAACGGTCGTCTGTATCCCGTAACCTTCCTGCCCACTGGAGGCGAGCGCAGCCGCCTGGCGGTACAGCCCGAGGCGCGTCAGCAGCTTCTGCAGCCAGCGGCTGAGCCTGCCGGGTTCCTTCGCCTTCCGGCGCACCGCTTGCTGCGGGGCTTTAGCGGGCTTGCGTTGCAGCTGGATGAGCCGGCGGACCTGGTCGTCCGTGAGCTTACCCTTCTCGACGTCGATATAGATGACGCTGCAGTAGCGCTGCAGCATGTCGATCTCCGCCTGCTCGCGGATTTCGAAGCCCTGGAAGATGAACGGCGTCTCGAGCCAGGGACGATCCAGCTTCGAGACGTACATGCCTTCGCAGGCTTTTTCGACGTCGATGGGGACTTGCTTGATGCTCAATGGAATCAACAACTAACGCGATCTGCAGCATCATAGCAGAGGTGTGGTCGGCGAGCCGCAGCGCGGTAGTCCATCGCCACGCAATTTTCGGTACGATGTGCGGAGATCATTGGGACAGAGTCGCCTTCTCGTGAAATTCTGGCAGGAGCTGCGCAGGCGCCGGGTCTTTCGGCTCGCAGGGCTCTATATCGTTGGAGCGTGGCTCGTCATCCAGGTTGCCGATGTCTCCTTCCCGGCCTGGGGCCTGCCGGAGACCGCCATCCGGTACCTGTTTATCGCGGCGATCGCCGGTTTCCCGGTCGCGCTGATCTTCAGCTGGTTCTACGACATCACGGCGCAGGGGATCGTCCGCACCGAGCCGGCGGGAGAGGTGGAGTCCGTCGATACTCGCCTCAAGCGGGCCGACTACGTCGTGCTCGCGGCACTGCTGGTCGTCGGTGTGGCGATCGTGCTCGGGAGCGTCGGCAAGATCCAGGAAGAGATCGAAACGGAATCCGGCATCGCTCTGCGGATGGACAAGCTGGCGCACTCGATCGCCGTGCTGCCGTTCACGAACCTGGATACGCGTCCCGACACGGGTTATTTCTCGGACGGGATCACCGAGGAAATCCTGCATCGACTCTCGACGATGGGTGTGCTTCACGTGCTTGCGTCGACGTCGTCGTTCGCGTTCCGCGATAGCGAGGAAACGCCGGCGAGCATCAGCGACAAGCTGGGCGTTCGCTACCTGCTGCAGGGCAGCGTGCGGCGCGACGGGGACTATGTACGCGTCACGGCGCGGCTCCTCGACGAGAGCGGGTTCCAGGTATGGAGCAACCGTTTCGATCGCAAGCTCGAGAGTATCTTCGTGATCCAGGCGGAGATCGCGAGCACGGTATCGAGCGAGATTCTCAACGAGATCGTGCCGCCGCAGGCACTGCCCGAAGGACGCACCACCGAGAACATGGAGGCATACAACGCCTACCTGAAGGGAAGGGCGTACTTCGATTCGCGTGTCGGTAACTGGAAGGAGCAGGCGCAGGCAGCATTCGACCGTGCGATCGAACTGGATCCGGGCTTCGCGCCTCCCTATGCGGGCAAAGCGACGCTGGTCGTTAATACGGGCTTCGGTCCGCACTGGGAAGAGGCGCGCGATCTTGCGCTCGAGTCCCTGGAGCTCGATCCCGAGCTGCCGCTCGGGCACGCAACGCTCGGGCTGATGCTTACCGCGCTCGGCGAACAAGAGCGTGCCGTTGAGTCGCTGCGCAGGGCGATCGAGCTCGATCCGAGCCTCGGGGCCGCTTATACCTGGATCTCGGTGCCGCTCCGTCGCCTCGGCTTGCACGAAGAGGCCAATGCCATGCAGGACAGAGGTCTCGAGATCGACCCTCTCAACCCGTTGCTGCTGAGAAATGCAGCGCCGGCCGCGAGCAGGAATGGCAATTTCGACAGGGCCGAGCAGCTCCTGCTCCGGCTAACGGGATTGCCTGAGCCGCCCTGGTGGATCCACATGGATTTCGGCACGCTATATCATGAATGGGGCCGGTACGCGGATGTCGTCGAGAGTGGGAAGAATGACGTTCGGCTGTCCGCGCAATACGGCGGAAACCTGCGAACGGAGAACATCGCACTTGGCTATGCCGCTCTTGGGCTTGTCGGGGACGCCGAATACTGGTTCGAGGTATCTCGTGGCATGTGGGAGGAGGACGAGCCTCCTATAAATTTGGTCTACTCTTTTGCGGTGCAAGGCGCCCGTTTTCCCCGGATGTTGACCGACCTCGAAGAGGCGGAAGCACTAGTGGCCACCGACGGTCCTTACGACATCCCGTACTTGCTAACGTACGGAGGGCTCGCCTGGATCCACCTGGGAGAGGCGGCCAGGGGCATCGAGTGGCTCGAGCGCGGCATATCGCTCTACCAGCAGAATATGGTGCCTGACGATCCGCCGGGCACTATCGATTATTCGTTACTTAGCCAGCACTGGGGATCGGACTGGGGCGTCATACTCGCTCAGCGACTGGCATTCGGGTATCGGGTAATCAGTGACGATCGCGGCGCCCAGCAGGCGGTGCAGTTTCTGGAACAGCAATCGTCGCCTGCGAGGCTGTCGACCTATCCGCAAAATCTCGAAAGCCTGGCACTGACATCGGTCCTCCTTGGGGATACGGAATCGGCGTTGGAATACCTTCGAAAGGCGCTCGACCTCGGCTGGGCGAATTACTACGGGATCCTCAGCGACCCCGCCTGGGCCGAGACGCTCGAGCTAACGCAGTTCCAGGCCTTGCTCGCCGAGGCCAGGGTCAATAACGACCGCCAGCGGGCGCTCGTCGAGGCAGCCGACGCCAAGCACGATTTCCGCGCCGAGGTCGAGCGATTACTCTCAGCGCAATCACAACCAGGACCCTGATAGCGATGTGAGCAGATGACCGAATCCGTCGCCAGGGCAAGGACTGCATTTCGCGAGAACCGGATCCCGGAGAACTACTCCGGGCTACTGCATCTCGTCACGATAATCGGCTTTTCTGTCGTAGTTGCTGCTGCGAGCCTGTTAATGCTCGATGGCGTCGGGCCGGCCGAGTGGCTGACCATCCCGATCACGTTCCTGTACTGCAATCTCGCTGAATACCTCGGCCATCGCGGCCCGATGCAC
>Ga0209536_100015585_pt1 | contig 10845 bp, 8 predicted proteins | sample DeeMarSeWOR28_12_FD_187461 | JGI IMG/M metagenome (GOLD analysis project Ga0209536, IMG submission 187461) | Marine sediment microbial communities from White Oak River estuary, North Carolina - WOR-2-8_12 (SPAdes) (version 2) | ecosystem: Environmental > Aquatic > Marine > Intertidal zone >... | reverse complement strand
CTCGGCGCAACATGGTCCCAGGGACGGCCCAACCCCAGCGATGATGTCTCGGGGGTTACAGTTATAGTGCGTCTGCATAAGGTGGGCAGCATTACCGGCGATATTGTTAACGCTGCCTCGCCAGCCGGCGTGAACTATGGAGGCCACCTTCTTCTTTGGATCATAAAGTAGAATTGCCTGGCAGTCGGCGACCTTTATCATCATAAGAAGGCCAGGCAACTGGGTTATAAAACCGTCCTTTCCATCAAGGGGATAAGTAATTGCCGGGTCTACGCTGGGGTATTGATGAAAGATTTCAATGTTTCCGCTGTGACTTTGTCTGGCATAGATGAGCGAAGAACAATCGGAGGCGGCCCGAACCCTCCGCATATTTTCTTTAACCTTAGCGGCTTCGTCTCCGGTATCGTAACTTACGTTCAGACTGGCAAAAGGCGCCGAACTCACGCCGCCATGTCGGGTGAAAATGAGGTGTTCCAATTCCTCAAACTGGCTTAGGCCTTGGAATCTGTAGAAGGGAATTCCGTTTTCTAGATGGTGCTGAAGGGATTTTGAGCCGGGGAGCACAGTGTTGGCTAAAGAGGTCATGGAGTCAAATTTCCAATTCCAGACCCTCCCGGGCCATGATGATTTCTAGGTTGCGATCGCCCTTTATTGTTTCGTAGTAACGGATGGATTTATCGTAAATTTCTTGGAGCTTCTCGTCGGAGTAAGAAGGCTCGTGGTGGAAAAGAATCAGCCGTTTGATGTTGGCCTTTAGGGCGATGTCAACTCCCACCATGGAGGAGCTATGGCCCCAGCCTTCCTTTTCCATGGCATCTTCGAGAGTGAACTGGGCATCGAAGACCAGAGCCTCGCTGTCGCTGTAAAAAGAAATGTATTGCTCCAGCGCTTTAGGGCGAAGGCCTTTGTATTCAGCGTCAGAGGCGTAAACAAAGGCGTGACCGTTTCTCTCTATTCTGTAAGAAAAGGAGCCTCCCGGATGCCGCAGAGGGATGCTACTGACCGTGAATTCGCCGATTTTTATGTTGACACTTTCACCAAGCTGGACAAACTTAACATCAGCCGACATGGTGTCGAGACTGACAGGAAAGTGGTCCGGGTGGTGTTGGTCCTGGAAGCGTTCTTTGATCTTGGGGTGGCGGCCGTAAATGATGACCTGGTTTCCGGGTGCATATGCTGGGGTGAAGAAAGGGAATCCCATGATGTGATCCCAGTGGGTGTGGCTGATTAAAAGGTGAACGACGCCTTGGCCCTGACCGCAGGGGCCCTGCATGAGTTCCATTCCGAGCTGTCGGATACCGGAGCCAGCATCGAGTATTATTTCTGTATTCTCACCACAAACTTGCACACAGGAAGTGTTGCCACCGGTGGTGGTGCGTTGATGGTAGGGGAGTGATTTTACGTATCTTTTTACTGCCCTGGTATTACCCAGGTCCACACCGCCAGCACCACGCAAGGCGCTCACTATCTTATCTTCGATCTCTGTTGGAGCGATGGGTGCCGGTAGTGATCCACGCACGCCCCAGAACTTCACCTTCATATGAACTCCGCGGTAAACCTGCAAGAATGCTTATATTTTACCCTCCAGCACTCAAGTTGCCGCAGTCTATCACAAAATTTTTTAACGAATCAATCCAAAAAAACAACACTCCCAACCACCAATCCCCAATCCAGGTTCTCTTGAGGAGACAAAGCTTAGGTATGCAAATCGTGTTCCAGGATAAAGGAATAAAGGGATTGAGGAATTAAGGGATTTTAGATTGCAGATTGTAGATTTGAAAAAGCACAGGGCAGATTGGACTGATAAAAAGAGAGAGGAGGGGACACGGAGAAGCGGCGAGAGATTACAAGTCCAACGTCAAATGCTCAAAACGATTTTAGCGACTTTAACGATTTCAACGGTTTAAACGATTTACCATTTACTGCTGCCACCTGACACCTAACTAATGTCTACTGGATTCTTTGATTGTGGATTGCGAAACAGGCCGGTTAAGGCTGTAAACTAGTTGGGCCGACGGGAAAACAGCTTAAGCAATTCTTCCTGGAGCAGCTTCTTTTCATTGGCTTCCGGGGATTCGGCACGAGGTGATTTCTGCCTGGTGGATTTACTGAACTCCTTATTTTTGGCTCTTGCCAGGACGGTATCCTTGCGACCAAAGACTTCTTGAAGCTCTCTTTCAACCTTCTTTCGTTCTCGGGCCATGGTTTCCTTGAGACTTTCGCCCATGCTTGGAGTCTCATGGGTGGAGGGGCGAAGCCTGGGTTTGATGGCTGTAGAGGACTTCTCAGTTGACTTGCGGCGTGCAGCACTGCGAAGCCCTAGAAGTACTACAATTGGAAGGATCAGGTAGACAATGGTCTTGAACATCTCTCTTCCCTTGGGATCAGAGAGCCATTTTATTAGTTTTTCTATGATTTTTTCTGTGTCCATGATGTGAGTTCTCTTGTCCCTTACCCGGGAAAAAGTCGGAAGAACCTACTTTTCTAATATTTTAGGGGTAAGCGCTGATGGTGTCAAGGAGCGCGAAGCGCTTCACGCTTCGCGGTTGGAGGAGCGGCCCTTCGACAGGCTCAGGCCTTGAGGTTGGAGGCAGATCATTAGTCATATGGCTGCGCCGTCATTAGGTCATTACGCTTCGCTGTCATTTGTTGTAAGCGGTAGAGGCCAGAAGCTTTTTGTCAGTTGTCCGTGGTCCGTAGTCCGTTGTGAGCTAAGCATAGAGCAAAGGGCATAAAGTTAAGGATTTTGCATTTACCCTATGCTCCATGCCCTATGCCCCATGCTAATTTCTCCTGACACCCGACACCTGAAACCCTGAGATTTGGTGCCTGCGATTTGGGGTTTCGGAATGCGAAATGTGGTCGCTGCTTGCTGCAAACTGCTGGCTGCCAGCTGGACTTTACTTCAGGGGCATGGCTTCCTGGCGCTCCACGGCCACTCCTTCTGGTACATTCATTGCGAACCAGGAAGGTTCAAGCACTGGGTTCACCTTGATACCGGTGAAGGTGATCTCATTGATATTTCCCAAGGGATCCTCGGTTTGAATACGTACCACCCGATACGACTCGGAAGCTATCCAGAGGGTGACCCGGGAAACCGGTGAGTCAGGTTCGCGTGGAAGTAGCTCCAATAGATAGAGGCTGGGTGGCCCAGGTTCTATCGGAAGTTGTTTGATGTGGAACATCTCGCTCAACTGCCCCAGACCGGAAAAAATACTTAGCACCACAGGCGAATTTATGATCTCCTCAGAATCATAAAGGTATATGGTCTTTTCGTCAGGGACGTAAAGCCAGGCCTTGTCTTTATTTATGACAAACTGCTGCTTGGGTTCTTCATAGTCCCAGCGTATGGCACTAGGTTTGAGGAAATAGAGTTTGCCTCTGGCTGATGTCCCCAGGCTAGCGGCCTTGGACCGGGTCTTTTGGACAAAGTCTGCACTCAGAGACTGAGTTTCATTATAGTGCTGCTGTATTTTTGCCACAAGTACCGAAGTGGGCTCAGAAGGCTGAGATTGTCCACTTGAGGCGAGAAAGACGACTAAGACGCAGAGCGCATAGCGCAGAACGCTTTGCGCAGCAGGCAGCGGGCAGTAGGCAGTAGGCACTTTCATATTCCGCTTTTGACCTCGATCCATAAACTACACATTATGAAGAATGAGTCGTATTTCGCTATGCGCCATGAGCTTTGCGCTCTGCGATTACTTCGGTGGTAAGACTTCCCTGGGTTTGCTGCCATCGGTACCACTTACCAAACCTTCGTGCTCCATCATCTCAATCATACGCGCAGCCCTGTTGTAACCCACGCGCAGTCGTCTTTGTATCATCGAAATCGAGGGCCGCCTGGTTTCCATGACAAGCTGAACTGCCTCATCATACTTATCGTCAACCTCATCCTCGCTGTCGAACTCCGCAACCCTTTCCTTATAGTTGAGAATCGTGTCGTCATAGTCGGGTTTGCGCTGTTTGCGAAGAAAGTCAGTAATACGCCTGATTTCTGTTTCTGAGGCATAAGCGCCATGAATTCGCTGCATCTTTGCGGTTCCTGGCGGTAGAATAAGCATATCGCCGGCCCCGAGTAAAGCTTCCGCCCCGTTTGCATCCAGGATAGTGCGGGAGTCGGTCCTGGAAGAAACCTGAAAGGAAATACGTGCCGGGATATTGGCTTTGATAATACCGGTGAGGACATCGACTGACGGCCTCTGGGTGGCTAAAATGAGATGAATGCCGGCCGCTCTTGCCATCTGGGCCAAACGAATAATGGATTCTTCCACCTCCCGGGAGGCGATCATCATGAGATCAGCCAGTTCATCAATAATGAGAACGAGGTAGGGTAGGGGTTTCTCCTCGCCGTTGTCATCCTCCCCAGCGAGCTGCGTAGTTGCCAGCCTTCCCCTGGAACCCTTGTCCTTGGAGACCACCTGGTTATACCGTTCAATACTGCGTACTCCTCTGAGGCTCAAGAGCTCGTAGCGTCTTTCCATCTCGGCCACCGCCCACTTGAGAGCAATGTTTGCCTTCTTGGGATCAGTTACCACAGGGTGCAGCAAATGAGGTATCCCCTCGTAAGCGGAGAGCTCTATGCGCTTGGGATCTATGAGCAGCAGTCGGACCTGATCGGGGGTGGCCTGATAGAGGAGGCTAATGATGATGGCGTTGAGACAGACACTCTTCCCTGTGCCTGTGGCCCCGGCAATGAGTAGATGGGGCATTATGCCGAGATCCGTGACCACCGGTTTTCCCGTGATGTCTTTGCCCAGGGCTAACACTAGCCTCCCTTTGCTCAGTCTGAATTCCGCTTCATCGATAACATCTATAATTACCACCGGCTGTCGGGTCGCATTGGGGATCTCAATGCCGAGTGTTCCTTTTTTGGGGATTGGTGCCACAATGCGGATACTTGCCGCTTTCAAGGCCAGAGCCAAGTCATCGGCGAGGCCGACAATTTTGCTAATCTTGACACCCGGTGCTGGCTTGTATTCATACATGGTGATCACTGGTCCGGGAGAAACTTCAGTGACCTCACCCTCCACCCCGAAGTCAGCCAGCTTTTTCTCCAGGATTCTGGAGTTCATTACCAGACTCTCCTGATCCGGAATCCTGTCTGATGCCTCAGCTGGATCCAGCAGGGAAACGTCTGGCAGCCGAAATTCGCCCGCCGCTGCCATGAACTCGAACTGGGCCTGTTGCTCTTTGGGGACCGCTGGCTTCCTCTCCTTTTGGGTCTTGACAACAGGAGCTTTGGAGACACCTTTGCGGCGCTCTTTCTGCTTTTGACTGCGCTGGTGTTTGAAGTTCTGGAAAGCCTGCCAGAGTTTTGCCAGACCCGCATTTAGGGTGAGAGCGGTGCGGGTCAGTGAAAGGGGGGTTGCCAACAGTATGGCCACCACGGCAAGCAGCCAGAGCAGGAGATAGGCACCCATGGGCTTGAGATAAAACTGCAGATACTTTTTGAGCACCAAACCCAAGATGCCACCGCTCCCTGGTAGAGGCTCGCCCCAGAGCCTGAAGGTAGGCCAATAGAGTGCAGCCAAGCCGCTCGAAGCAATGATCAGCAATATACAGCCGAGGGCTAGCGGTAACGGACGTGGAACGATGCGGGGCAAAAAGATTCCCAGGGCTCCAAAGATAAGAAAAGCAGGCAACCAGTAGGCACCAACTCCCATGCTCACCAGAAGGATTGCTGCGATATTAGCGCCTACAATGCCCACAGCATTATGGACAGTTCTATGTTCTCCGGAAGCGGTAAATAGCGTGGGATCACTGCTGTGATAGGTGAGCAGGCTGAGCAACAGCAAAAATGCCAGCCCCAAAAAACAGAGGGCGATGATTTCTTTTCCTCTAAGGTCTAATTTGGACAGCATGGTTTCGGTTGCCTGTGTTGCCTAGCTGAGTCTGCCGAGGGGCTAGAGGCCGGACTTTTCCCCACCCTACATACTAGAGGTTCCATTCGGTGTCAACTGTTGCGCAGAGCGCTTGGCGCGCTAAGACACACAGTTTTCATTTCACATTTCGCATCTGTCATTGATCATATGGCTTCGCCGTCATTGGGTCATTACGCTTCGCTGTCATTTGTCGTAATAGGTAGAGGGCAGTTTCCAGATTTTACTTCTCATGCTTAAATCCGAAATCTACAATCTACCCTATGCTCTATGCTTTGTTCGCAACGGACAACGGACCACGGATCCGCCTTAGGCGGAACAAAATTCCCTCCGCCTTCTGTCTGTTTAGCCGGTTTGGTAGGTTAGGCCAGTTGAGCCGGTTTTATTTAGCTATCAGCGTTCAGCCGTCAGCGCTCAGCCAAAAAATCTCCAATTTCCAATTTAAAATCCCTCAATTCCTCAATCCGCAATATCTCCGTCTCACCCCTTCCCCGTATCGTCTCTCTTCTGCCTGCTGCTCTCTACCCTCCTCAATCTGCAATCTAAAATCTGCATTCTTCCTTCTGTGCTGTGCGTCATAATTCTACTATGATGGGAATTATTATCGGGCGACGTTCCAGGACCTGGTTGAAGAAGCGCTTGAGTTTCCTCTGGATCTCAACTCTCACCTGATCCCAATCAATTTCGCTTCGGTTAGCTGCATCTTCCAATACTTCCACCAGGATGGACCGGGCATCGTCAAGGATGTGAGCTTTCACTTCCTCGAAAACAAAACCGCGGCTGGTAATATCGGGCCCGTTAATAATGTCGCCGCTCACTCTATCCACAACGGCCACCGCTACTACCAAGCCATCATTGGACAAATGGCGCCGATCGCGTAACACGTGGTCGCCCACATCGCCGACCCCCTTACCGTCTACTAGAACGCGCCCTACATTCACCTTGCCAGTGATCCGGCCTTGGCGGTGATTGAACTCAATAACATCGCCGTTTTCAGCCAGGAGCAGATGATCTGCAGGGATGCCTGTAACGGCGGCCAACTGCAGGTGCCTGACCAGATGGCGATACTCGCCGTGGATAGGGATAAAGTAGCGCGGTTTGGTGGTGTTGAGCATAAGTTTGAGTTCCTCTTGGTTGGCATGGCCGGAGACATGGATTTCCGATACCTTTTCGTAGAGGACCTCAGCGCCTCGACGGTAGAGATGATTGATGATGTTGGTTATGGCCTTTTCATTGCCGGGGATGAATTTGGATGAGAGAATTACCGTATCGCCCGGCTGGATGTGGAGTTGGCGATGATCACCCAGGGCCATGCGGGTGAGGGCCGAAAGCGGCTCTCCTTGACTGCCGGTGGTGAGCATGAGCACCCTTTGGTGCGGCAATCTATTCATTTCCTGCAGAGTTATCTCCATGTTTTCGGGGAAGTCTAAATAACCGAGTTCTCTGGCTATGCGAACATTGACCAACATGGACTTGCCATTCAGAAAAACCTTGCGGTCAGACTGCCTGGCCAGATTTACTATCTGTTGAATGCGGGGAATGTTGGAAGCAAAGACAGCAACAATAATCCGGCCGCTGCAGCTATCCATGGCGAGTTTGATGGTTTGGCCGATCTCCCTTTCCGACAGGGTGTGGCCCTCCCGCTCCACGTTGGTGGAGTCGGAGAGCAGGGCCAAAACCCCCTTTTGACCATGGTATGAGAAGCGGTTAAGATCCGTGCTCTCGCAGGCCACCGGGCTGCGATCTATTTTGAAATCACCGGAGTGAATCACGGTCCCAAGCGGGGTTTTTATAGCCAGACCAACGCCGTCCGAAATGGAGTGACATACCGGGATAAACTCGATGGTAAAAGGTCCAATGGTAACTGTTTCCTGAAATCGGACGGTGTTACATGTCACCTGATCTTCTAGCTGGAACTCCTTGAGTTTTTCGGAGACTAGAGCCAAGGTCAAGCGGGTGGCGTAGATGGGAGCGCTGATTTCGGGGACTATATAAGGCAGGGCCCCTATATGATCTTCGTGTCCGTGGGTGAGAATAATCCCGGCCACTCGCTCAGCACGACTGCGCAGGTAGGAAATGTCAGGGATTACCATGTCGATTCCCAGCATGTGATCTTCCGGGAACATGACTCCGGCGTCCACCACTAAAATGGTGTCGCCGTATTCAAAGAGCATCATGTTCAGGCCGATTTCCCCGAGACCACCCAGAGGGATAATTTTCAAGACATGATTGCTGTTCGGCTCAAGCTTCATGAAAGTCCAGTGCCCGCAGGCGACGGCCGCGCCACCGTCGGCTCAGGTTCACCTTTCTCCTCAGGAGGCAGTTGCTCCTGAATCCTTTTCCTGATCTCGGAGATCAGCCAGTTCCTGTCTTTCGCGGTGATGTCTGCGGTGGGTACGGGCTCCCCGACATATATCCGCACAGCCCGGGGCCGAACCCTGAACCCCTTCTTTGGAAGAATCGAAAAGGTGCCACTTATGCTTACGGGCACCATGGGACGCTTGGATTTAATGGCAAGGTGAAAGCCGCCCTTCTTGAAGCCTTTGAGCTTGCCATCCAGACTCCGAGTCCCTTCAGGGAAAATCACAGTGGAAACTCCCTCTCGGACCCGAGCCGCAGCCAGGTCAATGCTCTCGAAGGCTGCTTTACGATTGCTGCGGTCGATGGGGATGTAGCCGGCTCCTCTCATGCCAGCGCCGAGAAAGGGAAGGCGAAAAAGCTCCTCTTTAGCGAGCCAGCGGAACTGGATGGGGAGATGCCCGAGCAAAGCGAAGATGTCGAACTGGCTTTGATGATTTGCCGCAAACACGTAAGCTTGGTTGGGGTTGATATTTTGCAGGCCCGCAACCTGAACCTTCACCCCACTGACAAGAAGCATAAGCCGGGCCCAGAATCTGCCTACCAGGTGGGAAATATTACCGCCTCGCGTTATCAGTGCGGCGCAGGCGGCAGTGAGACCAAGAAAAATGGTGCCGAAAAACAGCACAATATAGAAGAAAAGAGAGCGCAGCATTCCAAATCCGGATTTTAGTGAGATTTTTTCCGTATGTTAAAAGGATTACCGGTCTTCGTCAAGCACGACGCCAACCATTTCTTTGCTTGATTTGGTTTGGCAGAATTGATAGGGTTAAAACGTCTGTATATAAGCATGGAGTATGGAACACAGGGCATAGAGCAGGGGACATGGATAGTGGGGCTCCTAGCTTTCTTCCCTGAGTTTTGTGTGTGGCAGGAGGTAGATGAATCAACAATCCTCCCTTTGTCCTATAAAGTGTAGACATCCGAGCGCTTGTTTGTGCGTTATTATCCAATTTTCCTAAAGGTTGAAAACCGATCCTGCCTAGTGGTGGGCGGTGGAGAGGTGGGCGCCCGCAAGGTTGAGACCTTACTCAGTTACGGGGCTTCAGTGGGGGTGGTTTCGCCTGAGGTGGTGCCATGGCTGGAGGAAGAGATCCAGAAGGGGACCGTGGAACTGGTAGGCAGCCACTATGATAAGGACCAGCTCCAGGGCTGCTTTCTGGTGATCGCCGCCACTGACGATATGGAACTCAACTGCCGCATTGCTCGAGATGCTGAGCAGAGAAGGATTCTCTGCAACGTGGTGGATTACCCCAAAGAGGGTGATTTTATTCTGCCGGCTCTGGTTCAACGTGGTGCTCTAACGTTGGCCGTCTCCACTTCGGGTAAAAGCCCGGCCCTGGCGCGTGAGCTGCGCCAGGATTTGGAACAACGCTTTGGCATGGAGTACGCCCACTTTCTGGAACTCATGGGAGCGGTACGAAGCCGGGTGCTCGAGGAAAGTCAAGACTTCCGAGCCAATAAAGAGAAATTCGATCAACTGGTGAAGTCGGAGTTGCTAGAACTAGTGCGGCGTCGTGACTACGAGGGCGTGGACCGGCTCCTGCGGACCGTTTTGGGGTCGGGCTATTCTCTTCAACAACTGGAGATCTCCTGGTGAATGAGACCCTTCTACTACTTTCGGTGATAACCACCCTGTTATATGCAGTGGGTACGGTGGGTTATCTCATCTATATCATTCGGACCGACACGGCAATACACCGAATTGCCTATGGATTCCTGCTGGCAGGATTCCTGAGCCACTGCCTCGGTCTAGTGTTGTTGGTGAGCCAGTCACGCCAAATTCCAGTAGCCACTTTGCCGCAGACTTTCTCACTTTTTGCCTGGGCCATCGTGGGCAGCTACCTCGCCTTTCAACTGAAATTCAACATTCGCATCTTAGGAACTTTTGTATCACCGCTGGCTGTGATTTTCATGCTGCTGTCCTCGGCCAGCCCCAGCCGGGTAATTCCAAGCAGTCAACTGTTTAGAAGTTTCTGGCTGACCCTGCACGTGGGAACCATGTTCATCGGCAACGCCATCTTCGCTCTGGCGTTCTGTGCCGGGATTATGTACCTGCTTCAGGAGCGGCAGATCAAGTCCAAGAGCTTCGGGCTGCTTTATCGACGCCTGCCTTCACTGGAGGTGCTGGATTCCCTCAACTACTACTGTCTGACCATAGGATTTCCCCTCATCACCGTTGGGCTAATCTCGGGTTTCATATATGCTGGGGCTGTCTGGCGGTCCTTCTGGCGCTGGGACCCAAAGGAGATCCTTTCCGTGGTTACCTGGCTAATCTATGCGGTGCTGCTGCATGAACGTTTGGCTGTGGGCTGGCGCGGCAGAAGGGCAGCCATTATGGCGATCATAGGCTTCACTGCCATTCTGGTGACCTTTGTTGGGGCGAGTATTATACTCAAAGGGCACCACAGTGTGAGGCTTGGGTGAGGAGGGAATTGGGGAATTTTAGATTTTAGATTGTAGATTTCGGATTTGAAAAAGGCATAGAGCATAGGGCATGGAACATGGGGTAGGACATTAGTCATATGTCTGCGGCGTCATTAGGTCACTACACTTCGCTGTCATTTGTTGTAATAGGTAGAATACGAAATTGGGGAGTTGGAAAATT
>Ga0209536_100015584_pt1 | contig 10847 bp, 9 predicted proteins | sample DeeMarSeWOR28_12_FD_187461 | JGI IMG/M metagenome (GOLD analysis project Ga0209536, IMG submission 187461) | Marine sediment microbial communities from White Oak River estuary, North Carolina - WOR-2-8_12 (SPAdes) (version 2) | ecosystem: Environmental > Aquatic > Marine > Intertidal zone >... | reverse complement strand
CTCCAGAACCACACCACGTAAAGGATCTACCATCGAAATGGAATCAATGGTATCTCCAAAGAGGTCCACACGAACAGCCCTGTCCTCTTCATAAGCAGGGAAAATTTCAACCACATCGCCCCGTACTCGAAAGGTGCCGCGGTGGAAAGAAATATCATTACGCTCATAAAGCATATAGACAAGACGTCTCTGCATTTCCTCTCTGGGATACTCCTCTCCAGTTTTCAGAAACAGGTGCAGGTTTCTATACTCATCAGGTGAACCTAGGCCGTAAATGCATGATACAGAAGCCACAATGAGAACATCACGCCGGGTCAAAAGCGAGCGCGTTGCCGAATGTCGCATTTTATCAATGGCTTCGTTAATAGAGGAATCTTTTTCTATGTAGGTGTCTGATTGAGGGATATATGCCTCCGGTTGATAATAGTCATAGTACGATACAAAATATTCCACTGCATTATCCGGGAAAAGCTCCTTGAATTCTGAGTATAACTGGGCGGCCAGGGTTTTATTCGGTGCTATGACAAGGGTCGGCCGCTGTACCTGCTCAACGACTTTGGCCATGGTAAAGGTTTTTCCCGAACCGGTAACTCCAAGCAAAACCTGTTGAGGATATTCAGCCATAATTCCGGCAGACAGAAGTTTTATTGCTCCTGGCTGATCTCCGGCAGGAGTGAAGGATGATTCTATTTTAAATGGCTTTTCCATGGTGAATTGAACTGGACTTTTTTCCAGGGAATCAGCATCGGCACCCTTTTACGGTACGCGAGATACGGCTCCCCTATTTCGGCGATTAACTTTTTCTCTTCCAGCAGGGTACCGATAATTATATAGGCAGTCAGTACCAATTTAGTTGCAAGCGACACATCCGTTATGTCACTGAAAGCCCAGACAAGTAAAATCGCGCCGCTGTACCATGGATGCCTCACATATCCCAGAATGCCCTTTGTGGTAAATTTCACGCTATTTTCAGTACTCCTCTGTTTTATACCCTGAACCTGCTTTATGCCAAGCATGTATTGTAAATCATAGACACGAAACCCTCCGTAAAATAAAAGAAAGGCAGCAGCATACATACCATATTTCACAAAATTCCATGGCCATGGCCAGGCAAAAATATCCTTCTCCTCAAGGTGCAGCTGGAAATAAAGGACCGGTATGAGAGATACGATGCTGAAAATGTTATAGAACAAACGATAGTAGTCATATCTTCTCCCCATAAGTTTTTTCATTCTGTCTGCAATAGAGCGACTGATGAGGAGACTGTGCAGAAAACACCAGGCTGCCCAGAGAAATACAAGGGTTATTGGAGAAAGAATTCGAGACATTTGCATTAATTTTAAAGTTAAATTGTTATCAATATAATTATTATATAAAGCAAATGTCTCTTTATTCTCCTACAAATGTGAGAAAAAAATCAGCATAATTAAAAAAAATGACATCTCGCTTCAGAGTCAATAATGATAACTATATACAAACACTCTCTGTCATTGACATTACGGGAGCTATATTGGTCTGCCGAGTGTTTATTACGAAACCAAAAGTGAAGATGTATATATTTGCTGAAACGAAAGATACGAGAATGAACCCCTGCATTAGGATAGAATAAAGAGGTGCTGAATGACCGGTGCCGGAATTTTTCGGCTCCGGTCGTTTCTTTAGGGTAACCTTGCTTTTATTTCTCTAATATTTGTTAAGTTTCTTGAAAAATTGATAAAATTTCACTAAAGCTTCCCACAGGATATATTTTTTTCTACCACCCATAAATTGTGCTGTTTCAATAATACAGATACATTAAAACATATGACAACCGAAATCACTTCTCTCCTCTGGATTATTGGCAGCAGTCTTTTGATGTGCATACTGGCTCTTGTCGGAGTAGCCACACTGTCCCTGAGCGAAAAAACTCTGCAGCTGCTGCTGCTGCCACTTGTTGCATTATCTGCCGGCTCCCTGCTTGGAGGTGCTTTTTTTCATATGATTCCAGAGTCGGTTGAAAAAACCGGGACGCAAATATCTGTCTATATTTATGTAGTTGGAGGATTTGCTTTTTTTCTTTTACTGGAACAGTTGCTCCACTGGCATCATTGTCACAGGGCAGAAACGCATTGCAAAAAAACTCAGACCTATCTTATTCTGCTCGGCGACGGTATCCATAATTTTATCGGGGGTATTGCTGTGGCAGGAACTTTTCTCATTGATATCCGTCTTGGCATCTCGACCTGGCTGGCTGCTGCGGCTCATGAGGTCCCGCAAGAGCTTGGGGATTTCGGTGTACTGGTGCATGGCGGCTGGTCCCGTAAAAAAGCCCTGCTGTTAAACTTCTTATCAGCCTCAACATTTCTTCTCGGTGGCTTGCTGACCTACGTGTTCTCTTTCAGCGACTGGATTTACTACCTCATCCCTTTTGCTGCTGGCAACTTTATTTATATAGGGGCCTCGGACCTAATACCTGAAGTAAACAAGCATGAAAGTTTTTCAAGAAACATTCTTCACTTTTGCTGTTTTTGTGCAGGTATACTAATTCTTCTTATGCTGCGGATCATTTTCAGCGACTAGATAATTTGAGTTCAGGATCATGTCAAAACTATTCCCATTATCTTTTCTTATTATTCTCAGCCTGACGGTTGTAATTCTAGCCCCACAGATAATATCTGCAGAAGAAGTTATCAATGAAGTCTATCTTCTGGTAAAAAATGACAAGCTCCTGGCATTTTCCGGCCTGCGGAACAACTGGTCGGAAAAAGACCTTCGCACCGGTGAGACGGTCATAAAAAGTATGTATGACGGCAATGTCGCTGTTGCCTACACCAGCGAACGTGCCCTTGCCTTCAGTAGTTTTACCGGTCGATGGACCGAGGAACGATTCCGGATTCGAGAAACTGTTGTCAGTCTCTCCGCAGAAGGCAATATCGCTACAGTAATCACCAATATCAGAGCCCTGGCGTTCAGCGCCCAAAATGGGGCCTGGATTGAATCACATTTCAATATTGGCGAATAACCAATTTGCTGCTGTGAACCATTTTAAAAAATTGAGTATAGTCTGCTGGGCTCTGGCTTCATTTCTATCTTAAATCATTAAGAAAGAAATCATGATATTTGATCTTCGCAAAATTTTTCTTGTTATCCTTCTTCTTGCATTTTTGGTAGTGATCCATGAAAAGATCCTCACCGGGATAGGTTCATTACTTGTTGTTCAAGATATTCCCCCAAAGGCTGAAGCTGCTGTAGTTCTCTATACCGGGGTTGACATTTATCCAAGGCTTATTGAAGCTGCCAATCTCTATAAACAGGCCAAGGCTGAAAAAATTGTTATAAACGGCAATAGGAAAACCGCAGTATTACGCAGTTTGGAAAACAGCGGTTATGCCCCCCCATGCAAATGGTATGCTGAGGAATTAGGGGTGTTGACCCACCTTGGAGTTGCAATGGACCATATAATTGCCATCAGCGCCGAGGATGCCTACGATACTATCAGTGAGGCGAAAATTGTTGGAGAAATCCTTATCAATAACGGCATGACTGATGTGATTATTAGCACCAGTAAATACCATAGCCGCAGAGCACATCATATCTGGAGTAGAATGTACAAGGGCAAATTAAGCATTCATGTTGCTCCAGCCCCGGATGATCCTTTTACTCCTGAAGCATGGTGGAAGAATGGTAGACAGATACGCTGGGTTTTATCAGAATATGGTGCCTGGGTATATTATTTCTGGATGAAGCTTTTTGACTGACTTTATTATCTCAATGTAATACATGTAGGAGCAGCCCACAATTAAACAGTCAAATTCTCTTTAGGATTATCTATGTCACTTGTTGCTACAGGTCTAATCGCCAGTCTTCTCGCAGGGCTTGCAACCGGTGTCGGCGCCCTTCCCGCTTTTTTCTTTAAACAAGTGCCAGACAGGCTGATGAGTAGCTTGCTCGGCGGCGCTGCAGGTGTCATGCTTGCAGCCACCTCGTTTTCCCTTATTGTTCCAGGTATTGAACATGGGGATCTGCTATGGCCGGGCTATGGTGTCTATGCAGTAGCAGTTGGCATACTTTTCGGAGCATTCTTTCTTGATCTGGTTGACAGGCTTCTGCCTCATGAGCATTTCATCCTGGGCCACGAGGGGCCATCCAGCAGGATGAAGAAAATCTGGCTTTTTATTATTGCCATCACCATCCACAATTTTCCAGAGGGTTTGGCTGTGGGGGTCGGTTTTGGCGGTGGTGACCTGGCAAAAGGCACCAGCCTCGCCATTGGGATCGGATTACAGAATATGCCCGAAGGACTGGCAGTGGCTCTACCATTATTAGGGCTTGGTTACAGCCGCTGGAAAGCCATAATTATTGCCACCATTACCGGTCTTGTCGAACCTGTCGGCGGCCTGTTGGGAGTTGCGGCAGTCTCTTTTTTTCACCCTGTTTTGCCCCTTGGGATGGCTTTTGCAGCAGGCGCCATGCTTTTTGTCATCAGTGATGAGATTATTCCGGAAACCCATGCAAAGGGCAGATCCCGTCTGGCCACTTTTGGCATCATTTTAGGGTTTGTTGTGATGATGACACTTGACAATCTTTTGGGATAATTAATTATTAAACCCTTTTATCACTTTATGCCGGCCTTGATTTTCAGTTTGTATTCGTCTAAAATTTCTGTATAAAAATTACATACTAGCTTTAAACCAGGTAAAGTGAGGCGAAAATGGAATTAAGCAATCGGAACACTTCTGAAAGGGCTTTGAAGTCACATCAGTCATTAAAGGACATGCTAACCATGGATTTTGCCAAACAGAAAATCACCAGGTTGTTTGATGAAGCAGGCATCACAGTGAATGGAGTAAATGACTGGGATATCCAGGTGCATGATGAGCGTTTCTACAACAGGGTCTTAATGAAATGGTCACTTGGTTTTGGAGAATCTTACATGGATGGCTGGTGGGATACCAGGGCCCTTGATCAGTTGATTTATAAGATGCACACCTCAAAGATTGAGAGCAAAAACAAAAATCTGCCAGGTAAAATTGACGAATACAAAGCCCGGTTTATAAATCAGCAGACAAAGTTTCGCGCCTTGAAAGTCGCATATGTTCATTACGACCTGGGAAATGACCTGTATTCAAAAATGCTTGGTGACACCATGCAATATACCTGTGCTTATTGGAAACAGGCGCAAACATTGGACGAAGCCCAGCTAAACAAGCTCGATCTCATCTGCAAAAAATTGCATCTGCAAAAAGGTGAAAAAATACTTGAACTTGGTTGTGGCTGGGGCGGTTTTGCAAAATTTGCCGCAGAAAATTACGGGGTTGAAGTTGACGCCTACAATATCTCAAAGGAACAGGTGGAATTTGCCCGGAAAAGAAATAAGGGACTTCCTGTTACTATCCATCTCGCTGACTATAGAGACGCCCGGGGCACCTATGACAAAGTTGCAGCCATTGGGCTTTGTGAACATGTCGGTTACAAGAATTATATTACACTAATGCAGGTTGCCCACCGCTGCCTGAAAGAACACGGGCTTTTCCTGCTGCATTCGATTGCCAATAATTTTTCCACAACACATTGCGATCCCTGGTTTAACAAATACATCTTCCCAAACGGCATGCTGCCATCAGTCAAGCAGCTTGGCGAAGCAATGGAAAACCTGTTTGTCCTGGAAGACTGGCATAACTTCGGGCCGGACTATGACAAGACACTGGTTGCATGGTACCGGAACTTTGACCACCATTGGCCGCTCTATAAGGAAGAATATGGAGAACGGTTTTATCGCATGTGGAAATACTATCTTCTCTCACTGGCCGGGGGGTTTCGAGCACGGCGAATTCAGCTCTGGCAGATTGTCATGTCAAAGTCCGGGGTGCCGGACGGCTATGAGTCAGCCCGCTGATCGCAGTGTCTCATATCCTTAATAAATTGACATACCTTGATCCCGGCCCTTCATCCGGACTAACCATCACAATCCAGTGAACCTGCGGTACATTTTGGTCAGAGAACTCCACCTGCACTTATTCTGCGCCTTGCAGCATTGCCGGATCATTTTTTACTCAGCCAAACCTCTTCTACTAATGCCTGGAATTGGAAACCGTCTATAATGAAGACCACAGACAATCTTGCCGCCTATGAAGAAAAAAAGCAGCGCCTGATTGCATCACTCAAACAACATGCAGCGCCTGAAATTCGTTTGGGCAAGGACACATCGAATCTGTTCCGCGAACGTAAATCCATGTCCGGACCAGGTTTAAATGTCAGGGATTTCAACAAAGTGATCCGCGTCGTACCTGAAGAGGGCTTTGTAGAAGTTGAGGGCATGACACCTTATGTCGACTTGACCCGCGAATGCCTCAAATTTGACGTGATGCCGACAGTAGTGCCACAGCTTAAATCAATCACGATCGGGGGTGCTGCCACCGGTATCGGAATTGAATCGTCCTCATTCAAATACGGCCTTGTACACGAAACGATCAAGGAGATGGATGTTCTTCTTGCCGACGGGTCCAGTCTGACCTGCACCCCCTACAACGAACATAAACGCTTGTTTTTGGGTTTTCCAAATACCTACGGCACACTGGGGTATGCTCTGAAGTTGAAGCTCAAAGTAGTTCCTGTTAAACCATATGTACGCTTGACTCATATCCGTCACCATGATGCTGCTTCTTATTTTGCAGACATAGACAAACGCTGCAAAGAAGATATTGATTTTATTGATGGCACCATTTTCGGTCCTGGCGAATATTACCTGACTGTGGGGGAATTCACTGACTCTGCACCTTACACCAGCGACTACACCTATAAAAATATCTACTACCTTTCCATTCGGGAGCGGCAGTCAGATTATCTAAGTGTTGGGGATTATATCTGGCGCTGGGATACTGATTGGTTCTGGTGTTCCAGGTATTTTTTTGCACACAATCCTGTTGTAAGACGGTTTCTTGGGACAAAGCGCTTAAACTCTGTAACATATACAAAACTTATGCACTGGAACAGAAAGTATAAAATTTCGCACTATTTCAATTTGCTATTGGGGTTTCACTCCGAAGCGGTAATTCAGGATGTGGAAATACCCCTGGCCCGTTGTCCTGAGTTTTTGGACTTTTATTTCAATACCATCAAATTTACACCCATATGGATATGTCCCCTGCGCCCCCTTGATAATAATGCAAAATTCCCCCTCTATCCTCTGGATCCTGATATCTTGTATGTAAATTTTGGTTTTTGGAATGTTATCAAAAGTCGGGAGAAAACAGCTCCTGGATATTACAACAGGCTGGTAGAACAGAAAGTTCAGGAACTGGGGGGCATGAAGTCATTATATTCTGATGCCTACTACTCCTTGCAGAAATTCTGGGAAATATACAATCAAGAAGAGTATCTCCACCTCAAAAATCTCTATGATCCCAAGGGTCAGTTCAAAGATCTCTATGCCAAATGCGTGCAGCACGAATAGTTATTAAAATAGGTAGAATAATATATTAGCAAATTAATCCTATCAAAGCCTCAACACCGTGAAATTTCTCTGTTTCAACCTCGCATTTTTATTGACAGCACCACACTTCCTTCACTAAGTTATATGGTGACAGATAGAATTTGCTGTAATTGTCTCAAATTACAGTATAACTATTATTTCATGCAATTATACGATTCTGCTTTCACCTGTTAAAGGAGATACGAATGCTGAAAGTGAAAGATATAATGACAACGGAAGTTTTTGTGCTGCATGCCACCCAGACCCTGGAGCTCGTCCGCTCCCTGATGCGGATTAAACATGTGCGGCATGTGCCGATAGTTGACCAGGATAATACTTTCGTGGGCTTAATGACCCATCGGGATCTCCTCGGACACACTATTTCCCACCTGGCAGAAGTTGATGAGGAGGAACAGGAATACCTTGATCGCCATATACACATCATGAATATCATGAAAACTGATGTGCTGACAGTAGACCCCGAGCTGGATGTCTGCTCGGCCATATCCTTGCTGCTGGACAACAAGTACGGCTGCCTGCCGGTTGTTTCAAACGGAAAACTTGTCGGGATTGCGACAGAGGCTGATTTCCTGAATCTGACCCTGGGGCTGCTGCGCGAGTCAGATAGTGCCTGCGTTTAGGTCCCTCAATTAGGACACATACACCTCTTAATTATAGAAATATTTTTCTGTTTCTTTCTCAGCTTATTTTCGGCCTCCACTATTTGTGCCCAATTTTCCCGGCTATCCTTCTTTCTCTACTTTGACAGCGCATACTTTGGCTTCCGGAATTTTACATTCAGGATCACATGCATCATTGGTCAGCAGGTTGGCGGCCGCCTCTTTGTAATGAAAGGGGATAAATGTTACACCCGAACTGATCCGGTCTGTTGCCAGAAGCGGCAGCGTAATGGTGCCGCGACGCGACGCGACGCATACCCGCTCTCCGTCTTTAATCTGCAGCCGCTCGGCATCACCGGGATTCATTTCAATAACAGGACCGCGATCCGCTGCCTCCAGCACCCTTGACCGGCGGGTCATGGTGCCGGTATGATACTGGTAAAGTACCCTGCCGGTAGTGAGAATAAAGGGATATTCTTCATCCGGGAGTTCTTCTGGATTTCTCCAGATAATTGGCGTAAAGCTTGCCAGGCCGCGTGGAAATCCATTTTCAAACAGTACAGGTGTGCCGGGGTGATTTTTGTCAGGACAGGGCCATTGTATACCGCCCTCTTCCAACCGTTGGTAGTTTATACCAGCAATTGCAGGCCAGGCCTTGGTTATCTCGTTAAATGTCTGCTCCACTTCGGCCACATCCATTCTATCCGATGCCGGATGGAAATCATCGGTCCAGGAATCTTTCCGGTCAGAATTCATTCGTTCCGATACCGCCCGAACAATTGCTAGATCATTGCAGGCGCCTTTTGGCGGCAGCAGGGCCTGCCGGACCCTTTGTACCCTGCGTTCCGTGTTGGTGAACGTCCCTTCCTTTTCAGCATAAGCAGCAGCAGGGAGCACCACATCCGCAAGTTCAGCAGTTTCGGTGAGAAATATATCCTGCACCACAAGAAATTTAACGGCGTTGAAAGCTTCGCGGGCGTGGCACATATTCGGATCGCTCATCACCGGATTTTCGCCCATGACCCACATGGCCTCAATTGAGCCGTCGATCATTGCCCTCGACATTTCAGTTGCGGTCAGTCCCGGCTTGCCCGAGAGAGTGCAGCCCCAAAGTTCTTCAAACCGCTTCCGGACCGCATCGTCATCAACGCGCTGATAACCCGGAAAGACTGTTGGAGCACATGCCATATCACTGGCGCCCTGAACATTATTCTGGCCGCGCAGCGGATTCAGGCCGGCACTGGTTTTGCCGAGATTGCCGGTCATAAGGGCAAGATTTGCCAGGGACTTAACGTTGTCGGTTCCCGAGGTATGCTGGGTTATACCCATGGTATAGAAAATAGCGGCCCGCTCGGCAGACCCGTAAATCTTTGCTGCTTCTTCAATATCCGGAGCCGGCACTCCGGTGATTCCTTCGGCCCATTCCGGGGTACAATCAGCCACCGCATCAGCAAAGGCTTCGTAATTTTCGGTTCTGCTCGTGATGAAATCCCGATCAACGAGATTGTCACGCACAATGACATGGCAGATCGCGTTGATCAGAGCACCATCGGTCCCGGGTTTCTGGGACAGCCACAAACATGCATGGTCTGTAAGTTTGATGCGGCGGGGATCCGCGACAATAATCTTAGTGCCGTGGTTTTTGACTGCCTGCCGCATACGCAGACCGATTACCGGGTGTGTTTCTGTGGTGTTCGAGCCTATCACCAGCATTGCATCAATATCCGCTATCCCGGCGATATCATTACTCATCGCTCCGGAGCCCAGCACCGTGACCAGACCGGTCACCGTGGGGCTGTGTCAGTAACGGGCACAATGATCTATGTTATTGGTGCCGATCTGCTGCCGAAAAAATTTCTGAAAAACATAGTTTTCCTCGGTGGTACAGCGGGCCGAGGAAAGACCTGCAAAGGCATCCGGCCCCTTGTTGGCAAGAATGGCCCGAAAGTTCTCGGCGACAAAATCAAGGGCCTCATTCCAGCTGACCGGTTCAAGGGGGCCACCCTTTGCCCGGCGCAACAGGGGCTTGGTGAGCCTGTCCGGATGACTGAGAAATGCGTGCCCGAATCTTCCTTTCACACAAAGGTCCCCGTAATTGGGCGGCAGATCCGGGTCGGCGGTAACCTCCATGAGGGTATTACCTATGACTTTGAGATCAAGCTGGCAGCCGGTGCCGCAATAAGGGCAGGTGGTTCGCACTGTTTCAATGACTTCATTGACCATGGGAACGATCTGCTCTTTCTTGTTAAGTGCGCCTGTGGAGCAGTTATCAACGCATTTGCCGCAGGACACACATTTTTCGTTGAACCGCAGGGTAATGGATTCTGCCCTGCCCTTTTCATCAAAGCCCGAGGCTGAAAGCTCCAGGGCGTCATATTCGCAGGAATTCATGCAGCGCTGACAGAATATGCACTTGTTCAGATCAACAACTATTGCCGGATGGGATGCATCTCTAACATAGAGAGGTTTTGTGCCCATGCCGGTCTTGTTGAGATTAATATCATTCTCAATGGAAAGCCGCTTCAGGTCGCAACGATCAAAGGCTGTGCAGCCGCAGGAAAGGCAGCGCTCAGCCTCCTTTCTGGCAATTTCCTCGCTGAAGCCGAGTTTGACCTCGCCAAAGTCCTTGATCGAGATTTCAGGATCGCGCTCGGGCATCTTTCCTCGAGGTTCGGAATTGATCCCAGTAAAAGTTTCAGGGGCAACATTATCAAAGGTTTTACCGCGGGAAAAATTAAAGCGGCTTTCACCTGCCTCTTTTTCAATTCCCATTATTT
>Ga0209536_100015583_pt1 | contig 10847 bp, 7 predicted proteins | sample DeeMarSeWOR28_12_FD_187461 | JGI IMG/M metagenome (GOLD analysis project Ga0209536, IMG submission 187461) | Marine sediment microbial communities from White Oak River estuary, North Carolina - WOR-2-8_12 (SPAdes) (version 2) | ecosystem: Environmental > Aquatic > Marine > Intertidal zone >... | reverse complement strand
GAATGCATTACACGTGCTGACAGAATGAATGAAGATGTTATAAAAATGATGAAGGAATCAGGTTGCTTCAGAGTTTGGATTGGAGCTGAGAGCGGTTCACAGAGAATAATTGATGCAATGGATAGACGAGTAAAAGTTGAACAGGTTCGTGAAATGATACAACTGACAAAGGAGTCAGGTATTGAAACCGGTACTTTTATAATGCTTGGTTATCCGGGTGAAACAGAGGAAGATATTGAAGAAACAATCTATCATCTGAAACAATCTAATCCCGATCACTTTACAATCACGGTTGCATATCCGATTAAAGGAACGGAATTTTTCCAAGAAATTGAAGCCAACCAGGTAAATGCATTCGATTGGGAAAAGCAAACTGACAGGAATAGAGATTTTAAAAGAACCTACCCAAGAAAATATTATGATTTTGCTGTTAGAAGAGTCGTAAACGAGGTTAAATACTTTCAAAAAAAGAATAATGGACTAATTAATACTAAAGCGTTCAAATACAAATCAAAGTCTTATGTGGCTAAGACTGGTATGTGGTTGGTAAGATATACAAAATGGCTGAATTCATATTAACACCCGAATCTAAGAAAGACGGTATTTATTTTCTTTCCGAAATCAATAATGGATTTGAAAATATATATTTAAGAGTAAGAGAAAATGAGAATAGAATTTACTCGACTAAGGAATTAGAAAAGCTGCCGTTTGCATCAGATTCAAATCAGCATAAACAGGAATGGGATCTGAGAGCCAAATCATTTCTCCGATTAAAAGAATATCTCAGAACAAAAAAGGAAGATTTAAATATTCTCGATCTCGGTTGTGGAAATAGTTGGCTATGCGGACAGCTTTTAAAAGTATTTAACTTTAAATTCTACTGCATCGATGTAAATTTAACCGAGTTAAAGCAAGGTAGAAACACTTTTAAATCTGAAAGAATTAAATTTATTTATGCTGATATTTTTAACTCTCATATTCCCCACGCAACGTTCGATATAGTTATTCTCAATGCGGCAGTGCAGTATTTCCCTGATATCAAAAAATTATTAAACCGACTTTCAAATTTGTTAAACGATACGGGTGAAATTCATATCATTGACTCCCCGTTTTATTCAAGAGATGAAGTTGCTAAAGCTAAAAACCGAACAATGGATTATTATCAATCAATCAATTTTCCTGAAATGGCAGAATATTACCACCATCACACGTTGGATGAACTTTTAGAATTCAATTACCAAATTCTCTATCTACCCAATTCAACAAGTAACAGATTAAAAAGATTATTTTCTTTCAAGAATTCTCCCTTCCCCTGGATAAGAATCATAAAATGAGTTCTTCAAAACATATACTCTTCCTTACACCAGGATTTCCTGCTGATGAGAATGATTTCTTTTGTATTCCCCCCTTACAGGAATTTTTGGTGAAGTTCAGATCAATATTTCCTTCTTCAAAAATCTCTGTAATATCTTTTCAGTATCCTTATCATAATAAACAATATCTATGGAATGATATTAATATCAATCCTCTTGGAGGTAAGAATAAAACTTATAAAAAACCGTTTCTTTGGCTTAAAGCTATTAGACGAGCAAAGTATATAAACCAATTAGATAAGGTAGATGTTATTCATTCACTCTGGCTTGGCGAATGTGCGATGATTGGTAATATTTTAGTAAAGAGATTTAATTGTGTACATATTTGCACACTTATGGGACAAGATGTTAAAAAATCAAATAGATATTTAAGATTGCAGAAAAATAATAGACTTAAAATTGTTGCACTCTCAAAAAATCAGGCAAACCAGTATTTACAGATTACTAACAGAAAAGCTGATGATATTATTCATTGGGGAGTAGATGATCAGCCTGAGAGCATCTTCGAGAGAGATATTGATCTACTGGCTGTAGGTTCTCTCATACCTTTAAAAAATTACTCGCTCTTTGTAAAACTAGTTGATGAAATCACTAAAATAAATCCTTATATTAAATGCAAATTAGTAGGAACTGGGCCGGAATCAGCAATATTAAAATCAATGGTTAGAGAAAAAGGAATAGAAAAAAATATTGAATTCACTGGACTATTAAGTCGCACTGACGTATTTGAGTTAATGAAGAGAAGTAAAATTTTAGTTCATCCATCCATATTTGAGGGTTTCGGTTATGTCTTCGCAGAGGCTCTTGCAAATGGAATGAATATTATATCACTCAATGTTGGGTATGCACAAAGCCACCCTAAATGGTTCATTGCAAAAGATGAAAGAGATTTTATAAATATTACCAGAGATTTACTTACAAGCAAATTAGATTTTAATTCTGTAAACATCTTCCCGTTACTGGAAACGGTTTACAGCTATGCTTCACTGTACGATTTTTCAGCATATTAATTTTCAGCTAGACTTTCATAAAATATTTTTGCTTTCTTTGCGATTGCAGAATAGCTTAGATTCTCAGAAAAAAAAGTTGAACTTTTTTGTGACTCTACTTCTAAAGATTTACTTAACACTCCTTTCGAAGTTGTGTAAAAAGAATCAGCATTCTCTATTTTCCATAAACCACCTATCTGCCCTTGATTAGTAATCATTCTAAATGATGGAATATTTGTAACAATAGGGACAACTCCGCAAGACATTGCTTCCACCAAGCTATAACCTGAACCTTCATAATGGCTACCAAGAACAAAGTAATCTGCACTGTTATAATAGTCGGAGATATTATTATGATTTACAAATCCAATTAAATTCACAGTGTTTTTAAGTAATTTATCCTGATTAATATATGATATCACTTGCTGCTTAAGCTTTTCCTCAGAGTAGATCATGTATAATCTTGCTTCGGGAAAATCAGTTAAAAGTTTTGAGAAGCCTGTAAGAACTGTAATCGGATCTTTGTTTTCATTCAGTCTTCCAACCCACAATAGAACCGGATTTCCGCTTAAGCCGGTTTTTCTTCTCATCTCGTCACGATTTCTGGAAGTAAAATATGATGAGCCTTCCATTATCTCTGAAAATTTTTTATCACTCACAATCGACTTTACTTTCAGCCATTCATAATATATTTCACTAGAAGAAAAGATATATCCATCCACTAATGAGGAAAAATTCCGAAGAAGAAAGCGTTTTACTCTGTGTCCAGGTTTTTCTGCATGGTGTTGAATTACAATCTTTGAAGACGGATTTTTTTTCTTAAGCAAGCAGGCTTGATATGAGTAAATAAAACTATTTATATGAATTATATCTTGATTTTCTTCAGATATCTTATTTTGAAAAAAAGTGGGATTCTGATACCATTTTAGATAAGAACTTTTATCATCCTTTATTAAAAAATAATTAACACCATCTTTAATAAAAGAGCTGTTTTGATTAAAACGATGGTATACACTTACTTTAAGCCCTAGTTCACTGAGCTCTTTACACCAGCCATGAATTGTTGGATATTTATCAAAATAATTATCAATTGGTATATCTTTGTCATAATAGTAATTTACGAATGTAACTTTCATATATGTAGACTGAAATCAGTAAGACTAAATAATAATTATTTACTAAGTAACATTAGTAATATTCATTGTCAAAATTATATAAGATGAGATATTTTGCAAACTTTTTCTATCGAGAAATATAATTGAAAAATAATAAGGTCATTATTTTCAATCCGAGAAGTGCAAACTCAAAGCATAGGATTCCGAATTCTATTCTGCAGATTGGTGCATCTATAGAAGGCAAGTACGATTACGTTTTTGTTGATGGGAACATGGAATCAGATCCCTGGAAGAGGATTACTGATTATTTGTGCACGGGAGAATATAAATATTTCGGTTGCACGGTCATGCCGGGAATACAGCTCAAACAAGGTATATTATTCACAAAAAAAATACGAGAAGAATTTCCTGAAATTATAAATATTTGGGGTGGCTATTTCCCTTCCAATCAATACAAAAGTGTACTTAATTCTGGTTATGTTGATTATATAGTTAACGGATCGGGCGATGAAGCTTTTCCTTTGCTTATAGATTCAATCGAAAAACAATCAGACACTTTTTCAATCAAAAATCTTATTTATAAAAAAGATGGTGAATTCATTCACACACCAAAAGCGGATTTATTTGATCAGGATAATCTCCCCCCACTTCCTTACGAAAAATTGGATCACTTTTATCCTATAAACAGTTATCTAGGCAAGACTTTTCTTGGAACAAAAACAGCCGCATATCACTCAAGTGTTGGTTGCCCTTTTACTTGCTCATTCTGTGCTGTTGTACCAATTTACGAAGCAAGATGGAAAGGTAAATCCGCATCACTTGTTTATAAAGATATTAAATATCTTAAAGACCAATATGGAGCAAACGCGGTTGAGTTCCACGATAACAATTTTTTTGTTTCGGAAAAAAGAACCATAGAATTTTCACAATTAATAAAAGATGAAAATATTAACTGGTGGGGCGAAGGCAGAATAGATACTATTCATAAGTACTCTGATAATTCGCTTGCGTTAATTAGAGAAGCTGGCTGCAGGATGATTTTCTTCGGTGCTGAAACCGGTAATGATACAATCCTGAAGCAGATGGATAAAGGAGGAACTCAGAGCGGTGAGCAGATTAAGAAATTTGCAGCACGAATGAGAAAGTTTGATATCATCCCGGAATATTCTTTTGTACTCGGGCTTCCTGCAGAAACATCTCAAATGGTTAAAGAACAGATTGATGAAGACATTCAATTCATAAAAGAAATAAAAGAAATAAATCCGGATACAGAAATAATAATTTACGTATATAGTCCTGTACCCACAGAAGGATCAGAATTATATAACGAAGTTGTTAAAACCGGATTTAAATTCCCTGAAAAGCTTGAAGACTGGCTTAATCCTAATTGGGCAAATTTTGATCTGCGCAAAAATCCTTTGACACCCTGGCTAAAGCCTGAAATGATAGATAAAATCTTAAATTTTGAAACTGTTTTGAATGCCCGGTTTCCAACTCTATCCGATTTCAAATTAACTCATTTTCAAAGAAAGGTAATTCGGACAATTTCTTCTTTCAGATATAAAACAGGGATTTATAATATTCCTTACGAACTTAAAGCGTTACAGAAATTTTGGTTAAATTATCGTCGACCAGAAGTGGAAGGATTTTACACAGAATGACACCTAAAAAAAATAAAAACCTGATTAGGAGTATTGCTTTTAGAATTTTGCATCCAGTTTCAGAAAAATATTTATCGAAAGAAAGAAAATACACTTATAAAGATATTACTATAACTGTTTTCCCCGGAGTTTTCCACCCGGGATTTTATTTCAGTACAAAACTCCTGCTTAAATTTCTTAAAGGAGTTGAGCTTGAAAGTAAATACGTTTTGGAATTAGGTGCAGGAACCGGTTTAATCTCTATTTATGCTTCCAAAAGGGGCGGTTTCGCTACTGCTTCAGATATAAGCTTGACAGCAGTTTACAACATGGAAAAGAATACTAAGATGAACGATGCGAATGTTGAAGTAGTCCATTCTGATTTATTTGATGACATACCGCATCGAAGGTATGACTATATAATTATTAATCCACCTTATTACAGGAAAACACCTTCGGTTGAGAAGGAATTTGCCTGGTTTGGTGGCGATGATTTCCAGTATTTCCGTAAATTATTTTCACAACTTAGTAATCACTATTATGAAAATACAAATGTTATTATGATACTCTCTGAGGAAGCTGAGATAGAGATGATCAAATCGATTGCTGAAGAATACAAATTTAAGTTGGATGAACTTCACCGTGAAAAAATCTGGGGTGAACAAAATTTCATTTATAGTGTAAAAAGTATCCCCTCCCCTCAACTAATCTGAATGTTACCGTTTAGGAAAGGTTCACATTTAATTCTAAACTTAACCAAAGATTCTAATTATTTGGGAAAGCATTACAAACTAACCAATGGCGATAAATTCAGCGAACAGACACACTTTTCACAAATTGTGTCAGTTTTAACATCCAAATTTTTTCTGAAATGAATAGACTCTTCAGAATTAATTATATCAGACATCGAATTAGCATTTATATTACCCATTTTGTTATGGAAGAAGCATGGACGAACAGTTCCATCGGGCTCAACAACTGCAGAAACCCAGGGGGCATTACAATTTATCTTAGGGAAATCGCATAAACCGTGGAAGGCTGCGTAGTAGTTGTAGAATCTCCGCATTTTTTCCGGAGACTCAGCAATGAATTTATTTTCAAAATCACGATGATGATTATTTATTAGTGATTCAATTTCCTCCTTAAATATATCCAATTCCTCTCTAGATAATTTTACCTCACTAACTTTTTCCTCTTCCCACAACCCAGGTCTGTTGAATGCATCAGTTGAAACATCCGCAGTTAAAAAGCTTATTTGGTCCAGATCGATTTCGTGAGCTGCATTTACAACATTTGATAAATCTCTAAAGTTATCCCGTTGAATTACACACCGGGCCGTTACCCGATATTTATTGTTAAGTCTTTTTATCTCCTGAACACCTTCTTTTAGCTTATCGAATGCATTCGGAATATTTCTGATTTTATCGTGTACATTCTTCGATCCATCGAGTGAAACAATTACTTCGTCGGTCTTATTTATAATATCAGTTGCATGTTTTTTTAACAACAAGCCAGTTGACAAAATGCTGATGTTTATTTTTTGAGTTTTTATAATGTCACATAGACTAAAAAAGTGGGTATGCATCAGCGCTTCCCCACCTGACATTACTACCCATTTTGTATTAAGTTTTTTCAATGAATCCAACAATTTTTCAATGTCAGACTCATTTAACTGCTGAACATTATTATTCCCTTTCCAAATATCGCACATAACACACCGACAATTACAACGGCTGTGAGGCATCAATATCACAATTGGTAATGAAAATATTTTGTGCGATCTTAAAGTGTAAATACGTTTGATGGTATCTATGTTAAGGTTCTTTTTCATGCAACAGTAATTAATAACTTTTAAAATTTATGATCAACTATTATTTAATTTAATGCTGAAATAAAATAATAAAAAGCGTAAGACAGTTTTATCTGTTTGTAGCCCTTGAATTATGATTAAAAAGACAACCCAATTTACTATATTTCGCTTAATTGAAATATGTATGATGTCTCTTTCTAACACAATGATAATATTAAAGATTATTCTATCCTTTATTTTTTGTTTAGCTACATTACATTCCCAAACTGAAGAATACTTATTCAAACAACTTACTGATGCAGATGGGCTATCACAGAGTACAATTTTTACTACTATACAAGACAAAGATGGATATCTCTGGTTAGGAACAGTAGACGGTCTCAATAGATACGACGGATATGAATTCAGGATATTTGAAAATGATCCTTCAGATTCAACTACAATCTCGGATAATTTTATTTCTGCAATTTTTCAAGACAGCGATGGTTTTATCTGGATAGGTACAATTAACGGTTATCTTAATCGGTTTGATAATAAAACAGAGATTTTCAAAAGATTTTATATAAATGATTTTTTCACAACTATCAGAAGTCCCGAAAATAATTTTTATGATTATCCGCTTGCATTTTCAAGAGATCAAATAAATACAATTACTACAATAACTGAAGATAAAGATGGATATTTATGGATTGGAACCTGGGGAAACGGTATTATAAAATTAAACAGAAATACTGAAAAAGGCGTTCATATGTATAATGAACCTGACAACCCTAATAGTCTCGGTTCAAACAGGGTGCTTGATATTCTTGCAGACAAAGAAGGTAATATTTGGATTGCAACTTTTGGAGCAGGAATTGATAAACTTGTCAAGGATTATCCTGCGACGAATAATTCAAACTCTAAATTCTTACACTACACATCGCAAAATAATTACGAGAAATCTTTAAGCGACAACAAGGTTATAACACTATTCGAAGATAAAATCGGAAATTTATGGATTGGCACCTTCTACGGTGGTCTTAATAAACTGGATGTAATAAATAAATATTATTCTCCTGACAAAGCGAAGTTTATTACTTATTTAAACAAGCAGAATGACAGCAATAGTCTTTCGAATAACACTGTAATGGCAATTGAACAGGATTTTGATAGCTACCTCTGGATTGGAACATTTGGTGGAGGACTGGACAGGTTTGAAATAGCTTCTGAAACGTTTGTTAATTATTCAAGAAATTCTTCATATAATTCACAATTTCCTGATGTTGAAATACTTTCTCTCTTTATTGATCGCTCAGGTATATTATGGGTGGGTTCCCATCTTGGCGAAGGAGTAACAAAAGTACAGAAGAACATATCAAATTTTGAAATCATCAACAGTCAATCTACAGGAAAATTGAAATTAAATGACAATGTGGTTTGGTCACTAATGAAGGATCGGGAAGATAATTTATGGGTTGGTACATACAGAGGTGGCATAAATATTCTAAACTTCAAATCAAAGCAAACAAAGATCTTAAAGAACTTACCTAAGACAAATAGCATTAATGATAATCATATCAGATCGTTTGCCGAAGATAAGTTCGGGAATATCTGGATTGGAACTTACAGTGGAGGTTTGAACAGGATAAACCATAGTTCTCAGAAAGTAGACGTATTTAAAAATGAAACTGCCAATATCAATTCTCTTTCTGCAAATCAGGTTTTAGACATTTTTGTTGAATCTGAAAATGTTATTTGGATTGCAACTTTCGGCGGAGGACTTAATAAGCTTTCCTTTTCTAAAAACTCTTCAGGCAAGCCTGATTTTAAGGTGTTTAAAAATATTCCATCCGATCCGCTCTCGATATCGGATGACAGGGTATATTCGATTTTAAAGGATAGCAAAGGAAACTTTTGGTTAGGTACCTATGGAGGAGGTTTAAATAAATTAAATGAGAAGTCATTTGAGTTTGAATCTTTCCTTCACACTCCTGAAGATTCGAAGTCTATATCGAGCAATAAAGTTCTTTGTATAATCGAATCATCTAAAAAAGAATTATGGGTTGGAACTAGTGGTGGCGGACTAAATAAATTTGATCCCGAAACTAAATCTTTCAAAATGTATTCAATCGCCCAGGGATTGACCAGCACAGTAGTTTACGGAATTCTTGAAGATAATAAAGACAATTTATGGCTTAGTACCGACGATGGAATTTTTCTTTTTAATACAACATCAGAAAGATTTACTCAGTTTGGTATTGAAGATGGAGCACAAAGTCTGGAATTCAGTGGTGGTGCTTACCTAAAAGATTCTGAAGGTATAATGTATTTTGGGGGCATCAACGGATTTAATTATTTTAATCCTGATAGTATAGTTATTAATTCATATATACCACCGGTTGTAATAAGCAGCATAAAAATTTTGGATGAAAAGATCAAAGGGAATCCTGATGAATTGATTTTGTCACATGATCAGAATTTTATTTCATTTGAATTTGCAGCTTTGGATTTTTCTTTTCCTAACAGAAATAAATATTCATATATACTCCAGGGATTTCAGAAATACTGGACAAATACTGAAGGTTTAAAAAGATCTGCTACATATACAAACCTGCCTGCAGGGGAATTCACTTTTTTAGTAAAAGGAACTAATTCCGACGGAACCTGGAACGAAAATGCAGTTGCCATTAGAATAATTATAAATCCTCCATTCTGGCAAACATGGTGGTTTGCAACCCTGGCAGTAATAATAATCGCATTTTTTATTTACTATCTAAGTACAATTAGAATAAAAAATCAGCTCGAAATTGAAAAATTAAAATTAAAAATAGCATCAGATTTGCACGATAATATTGGTTCCGGATTAACTGAAATTTCTATTTTAAGTGAGCTGGCAGAAAGGAATGGAGATAGCACTAATTCAGTAATAAAAAAAGATTTACATAAAATTAGTGATACTGCGCGCTACTTGGTAGATTCTATGAGTGATATAGTTTGGGTAGTTAATCCACAGCGAGATTCATTACATGATTTGATAGTAAAACTTAAAGACTCTTACAATGAGTTCTTCAGTTCAGTAGGTATTTCATTTCAAGTAAAAAATGTTGAGAAAAGCGATGATATCAAACTTCCAATGGAGTACAAGCAAAATCTTCTACTTATGTTTCGGGAAGCGATAAACAATGCTATAAAATATAGTGCTTGTAAAAAAATAATTCTGGAAGCATTTTTCAAAAACGATTTAATCGAAATTGTGCTTCAGGATGATGGTATTGGTTTTGATTCAAAGCAAATTAATTATGGAAACGGAATCAAGAATATGAAAGATAGAGCAAAAAAATTGAAAGGAAGTATAAAATTAAACTCAGAAATTGGGAAAGGAACAACGATTTCCTTTTCAGGTAAGATTGGTAGACTAAATAGAATAAAAACTCTTTTTGATTAGTCTAAAATAGACAATTATGATTAATGTAGTAATAGTTGAAGATAACGATACAATAAGGGAAGGATTAGCTGCCCTTATTAATGGAACAACAGGGTATAAAAGTGTTGGAGCCTTCAGGGATTGTGAAAGCTTCCTGTCAAAACTAGATACGCTTGATGTTAATGTTGTTTTAATGGACATTGCTCTTCCTGGAATTGATGGTATTGAAGGGGTAAAAAGGGCGAAAAAAATAAAACCAGAATTAGATATTCTTATGCTTACAATTTATGAAGACAGCGAAAAAGTCTTTGATGCCCTCTGTGCCGGGGCATGCGGTTATCTTGTAAAAAAGACCCCCCCTTCCAAGCTTCTGGAAGCATTGAAAGAGGTTTATGAGGGCGGGTCACCGATGAGCAGCCAGATTGCAAGGCAGGTAATAACAGCTTTCAAAGAATCAAAAGATATAAAAGATGAAAGCCCTGATTTTAAATTAAGTTCACGGGAAAAGGAAGTCATA
>Ga0209536_100015582_pt1 | contig 10847 bp, 14 predicted proteins | sample DeeMarSeWOR28_12_FD_187461 | JGI IMG/M metagenome (GOLD analysis project Ga0209536, IMG submission 187461) | Marine sediment microbial communities from White Oak River estuary, North Carolina - WOR-2-8_12 (SPAdes) (version 2) | ecosystem: Environmental > Aquatic > Marine > Intertidal zone >... | reverse complement strand
GCCATTGATGCCGGTGAGGGGCCGACTCTCATAGAATTAAACCTGGCAGCCTCCAATTTCGTCGAAGGCGTAAACGATCTCACCGACCTCAACATGCGTCCGCCCACGTCTGGAACATTTACATTATCCCCAACTATGTCGAAGAAGGACCGGAGTTAGAAGCCGCCAAGGAGTTCTTGCTGCACCTGACGGCCAATTACAACCAGGCGGTGTTTAATAGCGAACTTTACAACTTCCCGGCCTTTGAAAGCACCGTGCCCCAACTGTTCGGTGAGGAAGGCTGGCTGGCCAACGATCCCTTTGGTTCACGGCCGCCCGACAAATTGCTGGTCCTGGAAACGGCCAAGGACTGGGTCACCTATCTGGGTTACCCTGGGCCTTCAAATCCAGCTGTGGCCGAAATATACGCCACGAACATCATTCCGACGATGATGGGTAAGGCCGCACTTGGCGAATTGACGCCGGAAGAAGCAATTGCCGAAGCCGAAGCGCAGATCAATGATATCTTTGACAAGTGGCGTGAACGCGGGCTCGTCGGTTGCACCTCGTAGAATAGGGTAACGTGGGCAGATTGGTGACGGAATGAAACGCTGCCAATCTGCCCTTTTGGATTATTATGGATACTGTAGAAGTCATCAAACTTAAGAAATTTTTCGGCGATGTGCACGCGGTAGACGGGGTTAACCTTTCGATCCGCGAGGGGGAGTTCTTTGTAGTTTTAGGTCCGTCTGGTTGTGGAAAGACTACCCTGATGCGCATGATCGCGGGATTGGAGCTACCCACGGAAGGGGAAGTGATTATCGGAGGAGAGCGGGTGAACGATCTGCCACCCCGCAAGCGAGAGGTGGCGATGGTCTTCCAAAGCTACGCCCTCTACCCGCACATGACTGTCTTTGACAACATCGCCTTTCCCTTGAAAGCCAAGAAGATGCCCAAAGAAGCCATGACCGAGAAGGTTGAGTGGGCGTCCTCTATTCTGGGCGTCCAGCCGCTGCTGCAGCGTAAACCGCGCCAGTTATCGGGCGGCGAGCGCCAGCGCGTGGCTCTCTGCCGGGCGATGGTGAAAGAGCCCCGTGTCCTTTTGCTCGATGAGCCGCTTTCGAATCTGGACGCCAAGTTGCGGGTATCCGCGCGAAGCGAATTAGAGCTTTTTCAACGCAAGATGGGCATCACGACCATCTTCGTGACCCACGACCAGATCGAGGCGATGGCGCTGGGTGAGCGGATCGTGGTCATGTCGGCCGGCAAGGTGATGCAGGTGGGCACGCCACAGGAGATTTACCATAATCCGGCCAATATCTTCGTAGCTACTTTTCTGGGCTCGCCGACGATTAATCTCATGGAGCGGAACAGTCACCTGATCGGTTTCCGGCCGGAGCATTTCTTGCCCAAGGAGACGGATACAGGTTGGGTCGAGCCCGTTATCCTGCCTTTTACCGTTACCCTGGTCGAAAATCTAGGGGCAGATCGCCTGGTCTATGGTGAGGTTGAAAACGCCCACGGCCAGGGCTTGATCACAGCCAAGCTACCTTCCATAGTCGGAGTGACGATCGAGCCAGGAGAGACATACGATTTCGTCGTGGATGCGACGCATTTGAAGTATTTTGACCAGGTTACTGGTCTGAAGGCGGAACCGATCCCGTTTTGAGAAGGGGCAACCATGCAACAAGTAGCACAGCAAGAAGGCACACGTACAAGCCAAAGCAGGCTGGCCTATTTAACGGATCGGGAGGGCTTCCTGGGGTCGCTTTTTCTCGCGCCGGCGGTCATTTATATCATCTTGCTGGTCGGCTTTCCCTTCCTTCTGGCTATCGCCTTTAGCCTATCAGATGTGACGGTCGGCGATACCAGCCTCGACTTCGATGGACTGAACAACTTCAGAAACGTCATCAAGACACCCCAGTTTCGCCGTGCGCTCCTGAACACCTTTGTCTTCACTCTGGGCGCGCAGATCCTGGTTGTCATCCTGGCCAATATCCTGGCGCTGATCTTTTACGAAGATTTCCCGGGGAAGTGGATCGCCCGCATGCTGATCATCATGCCCTGGGCGACGCCCATTTCGCTGGGAACCATTGGTTGGCTGTGGATCTTCGACTCTAAATTCAGCCCCATCGACTGGGTATTGCAGCAGTTGGGCTTGTTGGGACCGGATACGCTGCTCGGACCGGGCTTGCATCTGAATTATCTTGGCAGAGAGGAGCTGGCCATGGCCGCTGTTATCCTAATTCACGTCTGGCGCATGTTGCCTCTGGCAACGGTTATTTTGCTGGCTGGGCTGTCCTCCATTGACCAGGATCTCATCGACCAGGCGGAGGTGGATGGGGCCACGTTCTGGCGTATCCACCGGCAGATTAGAATTCCGTTGTTGTTACCTATCATGAGCATCGCCCTCTTGTTTGGGATGATCTTCACCTTTGGCGACATGGTCGTCCTACGTTGAGCCATCTGGAGTTGTTGTTTCAGGGTACAAACTATCTTACCTTCGTCAAGAACTCCTTGATCGTTGGTATTGTTGTGGTCATCATCACCCTGGTCATCGCCGTACCGGCCGCCTACAGTCTGGCGCGGCTCACCGGAAGGTGGGGCGAACAGGCCGGCATCCTCATCTTTCTGGTTTATCTGGTGCCGCCCTCCTTACTGTTTATCCCTCTCTTCCGTATGGTGACGATGGTTAAACTCAACGACACCATCTGGTCGTTGATCCTGGTCTATCCCACCATTTCGATCCCCTTTTCCACCTGGCTCTTGATGGGCTTCTTCAAGTCCATCCCCCGCGATCTCGTAGAAGCAGCCATGGTAGATGGTTTTAGTCGTCTCAGTGCCTTTTTCCGAGTCATTATGCCCCTCTCACTCTCCGGCATTATCGCCGTGATCGTCTTTACTTTCACCCTGACCCTGCACGAATTCGTCTATGCGGCGACCTTTATTACCGCCTCCGCGCAAAGAACGCTAAGCGTCGGCGTGCCTATCGAACTGGTGCGCGGGGACGTCTTTTTCTGGCAGTCGCTGCTGGCCGCGGCGATCATCGTGGCCATCCCTGTGGCCATCGTTTATAACTTCTTCCTCGACCGGCTCGTCGCCGGTTTCACGATGGGAGCCGTCAAAGGCTAACGACAAGCTGGAGTGAACGATGTCTGATGAAGTGGTTTACCGATCCCATGTGCGTGTAGAACGGGTGCTTGGTTTCCACGCCGACTTTTGCCCGGTTGCTCGCACCATCCGCGACTGCGTGGAGATCACCACGTCGCTTGAGATGGAGGACAGAGAGGATTAGGAGTTGTAGCCTGTTGGGGGATGCCGGCCTGGCGTATGGATGTTACTGCATCTCTCCGGCGAAGGGCGTCCCAAACGTCGTCAAGCTTATTTGTCACGGTCGCCAAAGTGTGATGAACACTTCTTGTTAGCTTGGTTAGCTTAATGCTCGCGTGAGAGTACAGTTTCGATCTCTTCAATCAACCACGGTATGTTTGGCTCCGTGAAATTCAACTCTGGAGCAGGTATTCGATTATTTTTCATATTTGGCGGCACATGCTTGTGGTGTGGATGTGTCTTTTGCAATTCGGGATCATGGGGATGTGGTTGGGGATCATACCAATACAACCTCTCATCATTGCGCCAGACTTCGTAGCCATACCAGTCTATTACACCAGGTAATCGGTGAAATAACACTCGCTCACGGATAATCAATCGAATTCCCTGGGCGAAGAATAACTCACCACTCACCCGAGCAAGGGAAGCTCCCCGGCGTATGAAAGTAACGGTAGATCTTTGCACTGCAGGGAATTGCTCAACCAGCGTGTACAGGAAGAGTTCGTAATCTTCGGCCGTCCGAAGCGGGTTCATCAAGCAATAACCTGGATGAGCCCTGAAAGACTATTATGTTGCTGCTGTAGGCGCTGTACTTCGTTCCGATAATCTGCCTGTCGTGCCAGCCAGGTGCGGTAAATGCTCGCCCACTCACCAAAGTCAAGCACCCATTCTTCGCTTTCGGGCTCTTCTCCACTCATGTAAGCTGCGTAAAGCGTTTCCGAGCGAATACCGTATTTCCGTTCAAAATCTATAAGCTCTTCTTCCAAAGCATGAATGTCGGCAAGGATCTCTCGTAAGTTCATGATCTACCTCCGCATCCACCCAAGTTGATGCAAGAACATAATACCATCAAGGTATGGAGAAGTCACCCTGAATGCTTTGTAGGCATCACCATCAGAAGCTGGTCAGGAAGGTGCGGAAACCCGTTGCTGTTCTATTCTGGCAATATTATGGCATCAATCTAGCCTCATTAACTTGCCATGCCCCTCAAAATTGTTACAATTGTGTTGTTACAAACGATACATTTGGGGAAGGAAATGTCCCATCTTTACCAGGAAATTGCTGAATCAATCCGCCGGCGAATTGCGGCCGGCGACCTGAAGCCAGGCGACCGCCTGCCCCCAGTACGGGAGATGGCCCAACAGTGGCACTGTACCCCAGGGACAGTAAACCGGGCTTACAGGGAACTGGCCGAGGAAGGGCTGATAAGCGGGCACCGGGGCAGCGGAACCAGGGTTCTCGAAAACACCTTGATGGCCAGCAGCCCGGATCTTCGATGGGCTAACCTGGTCAACCGGGCCGAGCAGTATCTGTTGGAAACACTTAGCAGCGGCCATTCAACGGACCAGGCCCAATCTGCCCTATCGGTGGCTGTTTCCCGTTGGCAGGCCTTACAACAGCAGAAGCCGGTTGGCATCGGCCAGCCCATGCCGCAAAGGCATCTGCGCTTCGCCGGTAGCCATGATCTGACTGTCGAGCTGTTGGCCCAAAAGTTGCTGGAGGCTGAGCCGCACTACCAACTGGAAATTGATTTCGTCGGCAGCCTGGGTGGGTTAATTGCCCTGGCCCGTGGTGAAGCCGACGTGGCCGGCGTACATCTTTGGGATGCCATCACTGCCAGCTATAACCTGCCATTTATTCGTCGCGTCCTCCCGCACTACCGCTCCGCGTTGGTAACCTTAATCCACCGAAAACTTGGTTTTATTGTCCCGCCGGGCAACCCCCAGAGATTAAAGAACCTCGGCGACCTCACCCAACCAGAAGTACATTGGATAAACCGGCAAGCAGGCAGTGGTACCCGCATATGGCTAGATGAACAGTTGCAACAGGCCAAGATAGGGTCGGGCCAGATACATGGGTATGCACGAGAAGAAGCCACCCACATGGCTGTGGCTCAGGCGGTGCAGTCGGGCCAAGCCACGGCCGGTCTGGGCATCCAGGCAGCAGCCATGGCTTATGGGCTGAACTTCATCCCCTTAACGGAGGAAGTGTACCAGTTGGTGGTGCCGGAAGCGGTCTGGGATAGCCCGGTCTGGCAATCGCTGCTCGACATCATCCGCTCCGACCGGTTTATCGCCGCCGTGAACGATCTTGGCGGCTACAACACGGCCGCGACCGGAGACGTGACCTGGGTCTAGGGCAACCATTCTGTATCGGGCAGGACGACATCATGCTTTCATTGACGTGCGCACGGTTTCCAAGCCAATGAACGATTTGATACAAGGGTTCATCCAGGCGATTGAGTTGATCATCAGCCGCGATCCTGAGTTATGGCAGATCGTCCTGCTTTCCCTGCAAGTGTCGGGCGTGGCTTTGCTTATTAGCACACTCTTCGGCGTTCCTGTGGGCGCATTTATGGCCCTAAGCCGCTTCATCGGCCGGCGTCTACTCATTGTTTTCTTGTACACTGGCATGGGCTTCCCGCCAGTCGTCATTGGCCTATTCGTCTACTTGCTGCTTTCGCGCAGCGGCCCCCTGGGACAATTAGATTCAGCCCTTATCCCTCGTTTATTCACCCCGGGAGCCATGGTCATGGCCCAAATCATCATCTCCTTCCCGCTGGTAGCTGGCTTCACCATGGCCGCCGTCTTGGGCGTCGATCCGCAAATTCGCCTGCAGGTGCGTGCCCTGGGCGCCACCCGCTGGCAAACCATCGTTGCCACCCTCTCCGAGGCCCGGGTCGGCGTGTTGGTGGCCATCGTCGCCGGTTTCGGCAGCATCATTTCTGAAGTAGGCGCCGTCATGCTGGTTGGCGGCAACATCGAGAACAAGACCCGTGTGCTGACGACGGCCATCGTGTTGGAAACGCGAAAAGGCGCTTTTGATCTGGCCATTGCCCTCGGCATTATCTTGTTAGGCCTCACTTTTGTGGCCAACTTTTTCATGTTGCGACTGCAAGGTAGGACGGTCGATGCGTGAGTCCATTTACAGGCTGCAAGATGTGCGCCAGCTTTACAATGGGCGGGAAGTATTGCACATCGACCAGCTACAGATTTTTAAGGGTGAGATCCTGGGCCTTGTTGGCCCAAGCGGGGCCGGCAAAAGCACCTTGCTGCGCTTATTGAATTTCCTGGAATCACCCAGCGTGGGCACGATCCTCTTTAAAAACGTTCCCTTCCGGCCGGGCCAAAAGATGCCCACCGCCTTGCGGCGTCGGGTGACAACTGTTTTCCAGCAACCACACCTGCTTAACCGTACCGTTGCCGCCAACGTGGGTTATGGCTTGCGCTTGCGCAACAACCCTAATAGCCATGCCCGGGTAGATGCAGCACTGGAGCAGGTGGGATTGCAACATATCGCCAACCAACGGGCCCGGACCCTCTCCGGCGGTGAAGCCCAACGGGCAGCCCTTGCCCGTGCGCTGGTTATCGAGCCGGACGTATTGTTGCTGGACGAACCGACGGCCAATCTAGATCCATATAACGTGGGCCTGATAGAGAAGATAATCGTCCAATCCAACCGGGAACGAAAGACGACGGTTGTCCTGGTCACTCATAACATATTTCAGGCCAAGCGGCTAGCCCAACGCGTGGCCCTCCTCCTGGATGGTCGAATCGTGGAAATCTGCGGAGTCCATTCCTTTTTTGAATCACCTAGTGACCCGCGCACGGCCGCTTTTATCGGCGGAGAGATGGTGTATTAACCAATTACAACGCCGGATTGCGTTTTTACTGTGTCTTTTCCATGCAACATAGATAACAGGAAGGTTCAAACATGAAGAAGCTGTGGTCACTGGTATTTATTGTGGCATTGATGATGGTTGCCTGCGGTGGCAACCCAGAGGAGCCACCGGCTGAAGAGGCTGGATCAGGAGATTCTCAAAGCCTTATCCTGGCCACCACGACCAGTACTGAGGACTCAGGTCTACTGACTTTCATCCTGCCGGGGTTTGAAGAGGAAGTTGACGCCACGGTCGAAGTCGTGGCTGTTGGCACCGGCCAGGCTTTGCAGTTGGGCGAAGACGGGAATGCCGACGTCTTATTAGTCCATGCCCGGGCCCGTGAAGATGCTTTCATGGATGCCGGTCATGGAACGCGCCGTGAAGATGTCATGTACAATGACTTCGTCATCGTCGGTCCGGCCGCCGATCCGGCTGGTATCAGTGGGATGGCGGATGCAGCGGCTGCATTCGCTGCCATTGCCGGTGCTGAAGTGCCGTTCGTTTCCCGTGGTGACGATTCGGGCACCCACACCAAGGAAAAGACCATTTGGGCCGAGGCTGGCATAGAACCGGCCGGCGACTGGTATAATTCGGCCGGTCAAGGCATGGGAGCAGTGCTGACCATCGCCGACGAGGAAGGAGCCTATACGCTCAGCGACCGGGCCACTTACCTGGCCCGTACCTTAGAAGGAACCGAATTGGAAATCCTGGTAGAAGGCGATCCGATCCTTTTCAATCCCTATGGTGTCATCGCCGTGAACCCGGAGAAGGGTGACCACATTAAGGCCGACCTGGCCAACCAATTTATCGACTGGCTTATATCTGTACCCGCGCAGGAGATGATCGGGCAATTTGGCATCGAGGAGTTCGGTGGCCCGCTTTTCACGCCGGATTCAGAACCATGGCGGGCGGCTCAGGAATAGGGGTAGCTTGAACGGGCCGGGATACTTCTTGTATCTCGGCCCATTTTTATACTAATTCAAGCCAGCTTCCCTGGACGGGGTAGTGGCCTGGGTTCAATCGGCAACGCACGTTCCGCGGTCAGCACTGCCTGGATGATCCAGTAAGTGGCCACTTTGAAGGCGGACGGTTATCTTGTTTTGGGGAGCGTGCCGCCTTAGGTAAACCGCAAAAAGTTATTGAACTGAAAAATCGCCGTTCATTTGCGGTTTACTCGAGCGAAACCGGGCTTTCGTATCTATTTAATCTTCAAGAAATTTCTCGGTTTCGCCTAAGACTTCCGTACTGGGACCAAAGTACTATATTGGTACTCAAGGGATAGTACCAGAGAGCTATTTTTAAGAAAATATTTAGATATTATCATATATATGCCATCGACTTCATTTTATTCGTTTTCCTTTATTCGGGGGGTAGTAAGTGGTCCGGCAGGCGCACCGGACCATTTTTTATTCCTTCTCCATTCGCCCCGGTACCGTGGACATAGACCTAAAGGCCCATTCAAAATGGCAGGTTAATTCCCTCTGTCATAGTGATTGATTCGTTTTCGTATTTTGATGGTGCATTGGTGTTTTTTATGTTCTTTTTAATACTTTATGGCATTCTTGCAACCGTTGGTCTTGTCGCAGCTTTCATCTGGTTCACCTTTCTCATCATTCAAGCTTTTTCTGACAAGAAGGAACCTGGTCGAACCGAGGGGTTTGGCTAATTTATAAGCCAGAAGCGCGGATATACTCGGAGACATCGACGTTGTAAGCCACATCCTCGAGGGTGAAGACAGCCCAAGGTTTGCCCTCGTCCATCCAGGTTGCAGCCATTGGTGTGGGGATAATGAGCCCGTGAAAGGTATCCCAGCCCTGTGCTTCTATGCGCCAGGGGATCTTCTCTTCGTCGTCGGCCTCCCGGTAGCGCATGGTGAACATCGTCTGTAGCAAGCCAGTTTGAGGGTCGAAAGTGACGGTAAAGATGTCCTCCTGGTCGCCGAAGGGCACGACCAGGTGGGCAGTCGTATCGTCGATGGTTTCCCAATGCACCCGGGGATGAGTGATGAATATGGATGGGAGCCAGATCGATTCGCCCCACAGGCCCAGATTGGCAGCCATGTCGATCTTGGGTTCACCTTCGATCACGCCGAAGGGTAGTTCCATTCGACCTTGGCCGTCCAGGTAATATTCGTTGACCTTCATGATGGGGTAGCCCAGGACGGTAGCTTCGATGTAGTGGCGGTAGTCTCGGCCGGCGTTGTGGGTGAAGCGGAAACGGGAGGTAAAGGTGAGGCCCCGGAAACGAAGACGGCCCCGGCCGGTGATGACGGCCGATTCGATCACCGGCACTTGCTCGCCGCAGGTGACCTGGTAATAACGAGCCACAGGAGCCGGAAGTCCAGCTGGCAAGTCGACCATTTCTAATGGCGGTGTCGCTTCGGGGTAGGGAGGAAAGGATTTCATCTTCAATATTTGTTTTGGCAATGGTGTTCCACCTTTGATTTCCGTAGCCACTTAGTCGACAATCGAACGTCCTGACCTACGGCCCGCCTGCACTGGTGCCGCGATGGATTTGCTTTTGGGAAGCGATGCTTTCTAGTTCGATGGTCGCCGACGGGCCGAGAGATTCCTCCAGGCTGGCAACCAGCTCGTCAAAAGATGGGGGGGTGCCAGGTCCGCTTATCGTCAGGGAAGTCGCATCGCCCACAACTTGAACACCACGCACCTCGAAATCCGTTTCCGCTAACCAATCAACGGCTATCTGCCTGACCAAAAACTGAGTCTGCAATTCACGAACTACTTGCCGGCCTGTGAGGGTCAGCGGGATGGCGACGATAAAGACACTAATGAGGATGGCGATAAAAGCATTGCGCCGGGCATGGCCGCGTAGCTCAACTGTTGCCGCACGGGCTAAGCCAAGCAAAGCCAGAACGCCCCCACCAGCCAGTAGAATCGCCAGAGCATTGGTGACAAACAGCAAAAGTGCCCCCAATGCCGCATCCCATTGGCTATAGGCTAGGCTCACCCCGACGACACACAGCGGCGGTACCAAAGAGATGGCAATGGCCACGCCGGGTAAAGAGTCGGCGACATCATCTCGGCTCATAGCAAAGGCCCCGCCCGCGCCCGCGGCTAGTGCGGCAATTAGGTCAAGAAGACGGGGCGAAATCCGGGCTGTAATCTGCGAATTATCCGTGAAGGAAACCACATCCGGATACAGCACGCCCATAAGCCATGACACGGCGATAACACTGGCAACGCCAGTGATTACCAGCAAGCCGCTCTGAATCGCCCGGCCCATCTGGCCCATGACCAGCGCAGCCGTTGTGGCCATGATCGGCAACATGAGCGGGGCAATGATCATCGCCCCGATCACCGTCGCTGTCGAGTCGCTGATAATGCCGACTGTGGCGATGACTGTCGCCAGGAACAGTAGAACCCCGAAACGTTCCAGATACGGCCGTCGCCGGGGGCCTTCAAAGAACAACTTCCTTTCAAAAGCAGGAACATCTTCAGACGTGAACATATTTTCGCGGAGAATCCTGGACAGCGTATTCATATGACCGTAATGAACACCTCCTTGGCACGGTTTCTGAGACTTACTTCTAACTACATTTCATGGCGACGTCACATAACGAGAGGCCTCACAGTAGGTTTGGTGACAAGTGATAGAAAACCAACCTAAAGGAGGCTTGCTTCAATGTTAGTCTACAGATTCGAAGTAGACAATACTTTTGACCGTTTTCCCGTTTTAGCCATCAGAATGAGCCCCGGGCAAGATGCTGTGGACGGCGGGCCGTAAAGAGCTATGTCACCCTCGGCGATTAAGCCGGGCTCCCGCTCTTTTCACCATAATCCCCAAGGTAGCCCGCCAGTGCTGACAGGCAAAAGTGCATCTAGCCCAGATAATTGGCTTTGATGGTCTTGCCAAACCA
>Ga0209536_100015581_pt1 | contig 10848 bp, 20 predicted proteins | sample DeeMarSeWOR28_12_FD_187461 | JGI IMG/M metagenome (GOLD analysis project Ga0209536, IMG submission 187461) | Marine sediment microbial communities from White Oak River estuary, North Carolina - WOR-2-8_12 (SPAdes) (version 2) | ecosystem: Environmental > Aquatic > Marine > Intertidal zone >... | reverse complement strand
AGTTAGCTAACCTCACTTAGAAGCTCTGTTAAGATTATACAAAGGAGATATCATGATTATAGATTGGGAACATCATTATCTACCAGAGGAATTATGGGTTAAGAAGGGAGGCAAAAAGGGAGAGAGGACAATACTCTATGAGCATGGCAGGCCGCGGACAACAATGAACCCTGATCTTTATGACATAGAAAAACACATAGAGGTAATGGATGAAACCGGGATTGATGTTGCCGTACTTTCTATGGCGGGAACTCCTGACGATATGGAAACCGCCTTGGAAGAATGCAAGATCTGGGATGATAATGTATCAGAATTAATGAAGATGTATCCAAAAAGATTTGTTGGCATCGCGCCCGTTCATCCCCTCGGAGGAGAACGGGCGCTTACCGAGCTAGACAGAGCCATATCTGTTCTTGGGTTCAAAGGCGTTATTATCCGCTCACAATCGTGTGGTCTCCCTCTGGATTCCCAAGAGCTATGGCCTTTTTATGAGAAATTGTCTGATCTAAAAGTACCCTTATTCATTCATACAACCGGGGCACCTCTGGGATTAGATATCTTGAGTGCTCCCTATGACCTTGGCAGGAGTATCGGTAGGGAATTAGACTTAATAGTGGCGATAGCCAGGATAATCTTCAGTGGCGTTATGGAAAATTTCCCTGACCTTAAGTTTGTCATCAGCCATATGGGGGGAGGTATATCAGCAATAAATGATTATTTTCAAAATAAACCAGAGTTGATCAATACTACTCCTTTCGGTCAAAATGTCAAAGCCATGATGGCTATACGTTTAGATAAAGACACGGGTAATTTTTTTTCTAGATTAAAATCAGATGACTATTATTTACAGAAAGCAAAAGATGGACGTCTGTTTGATCTTTTTGATGTTAGTCCAGTGGTTAAAAGAAAACGAGGTGGAAGATATCCAACTAATGTAAACATAACACCCAATCAATTTAACCGAGCCTTTGTACAAAGCCAGTTAACAAATTTTTTTGATAAAGGGGTTAACGAAGAAACAGCAAATCAACTAGACACTATTTTAAAAGAAAGAAATATAAGAGTTGAACTTCCAAACGTTGGAAGAGTAGGTGCAGCAGCAGACGTGGCTTATGATAGTGCAACAGGTACTTTTCCTAGAATTGTAAAAACATTAGAATCAATGGAAGCACCTGATGAGATAAAAAATTTATTTAAAAACACAAATTTAAGAGAACAGTTTGAAAATAATACAGACAACGTTTGTTCTATTTTTGGAAAGGCAAGTGGTGGTACAGTAAAATCTTGTGTAGCTCAATTTGATGAAGCAGTACAAAAAAATCCAGAAAGCCTGTTTCAAAAAGTTTTAAACTTTGCAAAATCACCAGGTGTAAAAAGATTTACATTAGCTGGTGCTGCTGGAGCAGCTGGGGCTGCAATCGTAAAAGAATTTAGAAATGATGATCCAACAAGTTATCTATCAAACGAAGACCAACAAAAGAGTATGTTAGTTGCAATGGCAACAGATCCAATTATGGATCCATTAGCAAATCAATTTGATAGACCAGATATTTTAGATTACCAACTTCCTGCATTGGGTGCTGCCGCTGCAGCTTCAACAGCACTTGGTGCACCATCAACAATTAAAGCAAGTCGAACAAGAGGAATGGGTATGGAGAAAAAAGGATTAGCAAAAACAGGTCTAAGAGTTTTAGGAAGAGGACTTGGTATTATGTCTACTCCCGGTGCCCTGGCTCCTTTTGCAGCAGCCGATATCGCATCACAAGTTTACGAAGGAGATAGTGCAACAGATATAGCAACTAATCCATTTAATTATTTATACGGTACCTTTGCTGATCAAACAGATAAAATGACTAGAGGACTAAAACCAACACTTAGAAAAGTGGCTAGATTAGGTATGAGTCCTGGAGCATTAAGAGTTATGTCTAGAGCAGGATTAGTTGGACTTGCAGGTTCTCTAGGTATACAAGGGTATAACTTATTAACAGATGACTAAAAAATTAACTACAACTGTACCTCCTTTAAAAGGACCTAATTCTCAGGGGTTGAATGTTTCGGGAAAAAGGATTATAACAGTTGAGAACTCGGAGAAAAATAATGTCAGAAATAGACAAAGCTTTGCCAAACGTAGAGCAGGAAATAAAATTACCTAGTGAAGAAGAGATTGTAGAAGCATCTCAAGAGAATATTGAGGAACAAGTTGGACCAGAAGATATTCAAGTTGAACAAGAAGAAGATGGTGGTGCTACAATTACTTTTGATCCTGAAGCTGTAAATCAGCCAGGCACTAATGAACACTTTGACAATTTAGCAGATCTACTTCCTGAAGATGTTTTAGGAAGACTAGGTTCTGATCTTTTTGAAAATTACACACAATACAAATCATCAAGAAAAGATTGGGAAGATGCTTACACTAAAGGTTTAGATCTATTAGGATTTAAATATGAAGTTCGATCCCAGCCTTTTACAAATGCAAGTGGTGCAACACACCCAGTATTAGCAGAAGCCGTAACACAGTTTCAAGCACACGCTTATAAAGAATTACTTCCAGCGACTGGTCCAGTCCACACTCAAATTATGGGTTTACCTACTAGAGAAAAAGAAGACCAGGCAACTAGAGTAAAAAATTTCATGAACTATCAACTCATGAATGTGATGAAAGAGTATGAACCCGAGTTCGATCAGTTACTTTTTTATCTCCCTCTTAGCGGCTCTGCATTTAAGAAGATTTATTATGATGAACTTCTAGGCAGAGCCGTGTCTAAATTTGTTCCGGCAGATGACCTGATAGTTCCATACACAGCAACATCTTTAGAAGATGCAGATTCAATCGTGCATGTTTTAAAAGTGTCAGAAAATGATTTAAGAAAAAAACAAGTAGCAGGTTTTTATAGAGATGTAGAAATCACTCCAGGTTATTCTCAAGAAACAGAAGTAGAGAAAAAGGAAAGAGAATTAGAAGGAGTTAGAAAAACTAGAGACGAACAAGTTTTTACAATTTTAGAAATTCACACAGATTTAGATCTAGAAGGTTTTGAAGATAAAGACGAAGAACAAAACCCTACTGGAATCAAACTTCCATACATTGTAACAATTGATACTTCTTCAAGAGAAGTTTTATCAATTAGAAGAAACTACAAAGCTGAAGATCCATTAAGAAATAAAATAAGTTATTTTACTCATTTTAAATTTTTACCTGGACTTGGTTTTTATGGATTTGGTTTAATCCACATGATCGGTGGATTATCTAGAACTGCAACGAATGCTTTAAGACAACTATTAGATGCTGGTACGTTTTCAAATATGCCAGCTGGATTTAAACAAAGAGGTATTCGTGTTAGAGATGAGGCACAATCGATTCAACCTGGAGAGTTTAGAGATGTAGATGCACCTGGCGGAAACATTAGAGACGCATTTATGCCTTTACCTTTCAAAGAACCATCAGCAACATTATTACAATTGATGGGTATCGTAGTAAACGCAGGTCAACGATTTGCCGCCATAGCTGACATGCAGGTCGGTGACGGCAACCAACAGGCCGCTGTTGGGACGACCATAGCTTTACTCGAACGTGGAAGTAGAGTCATGTCAGCGATACATAAAAGATTGTATGTGGCACTCAAAGAAGAATTTAGATTATTGGCAGATGTGTTTAAAACATATCTACCACCAGAATATCCTTACGATGTTGTAGGGGGTCAAAGAAATATTAAAGTTGCAGACTTTGATGATAAAGTAGATATCATTCCAATTGCTGATCCAAACATATTTTCACAGTCACAAAGAATTAGTTTAGCACAAACTGAACTACAACTTGCGATGTCAAATCCAAATATGCACAATATGTATGAAGCATACAGAGATATGTACAGTGCAATTGGTGTAAAAAATATTGATAAGATTTTACCACCACCTCAACAACCTATGCCAATGGATCCAGCGGCAGAAAATATTATGTCAATGAGTGGTAGACCTTTCCAAGCGTTCAAAGGACAAGAACACAGAGCACATATTACTTCGCATTTAAATTTTATGGCAACCAACATGGCAAAAAATAGTCCGGCGGTTATGGGTGCATTACAAAAAAATATTTTTGAACACATTTCTTTGATGGCACAAGAGCAATTAGAGATAGAATTCAGAGAAGAGATACAACAATTAATGCAATTACAACAAATGGCACAACAAAATCCACAAATGGCACAAAGTCCACAAGTACAACAGCAAATTGTACAAATGAGTATGGCAATTGAAGCAAGAAAAGCTAAATTAATTGCTGATATGACTCAAGAATTTAAGGATGAAGAGAACAAAATCATGGGTGATTTCGGAAATGACCCTGTTGCTAAGCTAAAAGCAAGAGAATTAGACCTTAGAGCAATGGATAATGAGCAAAAAAGAAAAGAAGCAGAGCAAAGATTGAATTTAGACAAGACAAAAGCGATGATGAATCAAGGAATTCAAGAAGATAAGCTCGAACAAAACGAAGATTTAGCTAAATTAAGAGCTAATACGTCTATTGAGAAAACAATTTTAAGTAAAACTATACCATCGGCACCGAAAATGGATGCAATGCCAGGAAATATAGCTATAATTAGAAACAGAGGAGAATAAATATGAAAAAAAATAAAAAAACAGACGCAAAACATGTTGATCACGATATGTTTCTGAACAAAGACGGAATGTTGAACGGCGGTGTAGAAATCGAAGTGTCAAAACCGAATGAAACTCAGGACGTAAAAGTAAAAGGTCAAGATGGAATGCTAGCAGAGAAAAAAAGAACAGCTAAGTGGTACTAGTATGTGGTTTAGCGCTATTAAATTAGCCGCTCAAGCTGGCTCTCACATTTTTAAAAACCGTCAAAGAACTAAAATGCTAATGGCGGACGCACAAATGCGTCATGCAGAAAAAATGGCAAACGGTGAGGCGGAATATCAGGGCAAATTATTAGAATCAAGAAATTCGGACTGGAAAGACGAATTCATTTTAGTTTTACTTTCGGCTCCAATTGCGTTATTATCATGGGCAGTGTTTTCGGATGATCCGGCAGCTATGGAAAAGATGCAATTATTCTTTGAATACTTTTCACAGCTACCATTTTGGTATCAAACGATTTTCGTAGGTGTCATTGCAAGCGTTTACGGACTTAAAGCAACTGATTTAATTAAAAGGAAATAAAAAATGAGTAAAAAATCTAGAAGCAGAAATAAAAAAATCCTAGGCGCATTAGCTGCAATAGGTACTGGATTAGCATTAGCTAATAGAGGAAAAGGAACGGAAGATTCTAATATTAGTGTTGATAGTGGTAGAGGTGGTGACAGTTCTAGTGCTATGGCTAGAAAAATTGCAAACACAGAAGGAATGGAAGTTCCAGTTTACCAAGACGATATCATGAGAGGTGGTTCAGGTGTTAAATATAAACCAAAAAGAAATCCATATTCTATCTACACAGACAAAGAACCTATTAGACCTTTTAGTGATCTAATGCCTTTTAAAAAAGGTGGTAGAGTTGGCTGTGGTAAAGCTAAGCGTGGATATGGAAAAGCAATGAGGAAAAAATAATGCCAGGAACAATGATGATGAAAAGACCTATGATGAAAAAAGGTGGTAAAGCTTTAAAAAAAATAAAGCCATCTCAAAAAGGTTTAAAAAAATTACCCACAAAAATTAGAAACAAAATGGGTTACATGAAGAATGGTGGAAGAGCTAAGTAATGAGAAAGCAGTGCCAACAATGTAAAGAAGCATTTGATTCAAAAGATGAGTTTGATAATTTTTGTAGCAAGCAATGCAAAGAGGAGGCGTTAGCAGCATTAGATTCAGATTCTGATGAATGCTTATCTTGTCAATAATGGCTAAACTTTGTGCAAAAGGAAAAGCAGCAGCTAAAAGAAAATTTAAAGTGTATCCATCTGCATATGCAAATATGTATGGATCAGCTGTATGCTCTGGTAAAATAAAACCAGGTGGAAAAAAGAAAAAGAAAAAATAATGGCTCAAGGAGGATTACGTAAATGGGTATCCGAGAAATGGGTGGACATCGGAGCGCCGAAGAAGAACGGCAAATATCAACCGTGCGGGAGATCGAAGGGGAGCAAAAGAAAATATCCAAAGTGCGTCCCACTTGCAAAAGCCACACGAATGACAAGCTCGCAAAAGGCGAGTGCTGTCAGACGAAAAAGAGCTGCAGGTAATACTGGACCTAAACCTAAAAACGTTAAAACATTTACGAGGAAAAAATAATGGCAAAGACACCAGCATGGCAAAGAAAAGAAGGTAAGTCCGCTTCAGGTGGATTAAATAAAAAAGGAGTTGCATCTTATAGAGCAGCAAACCCTGGATCAAAATTAAAAACTGCAGTTACAACTAAACCATCAAAATTAAAAGCAGGATCTAAAGCTGCAAATCGTAGAAAAAGCTTTTGTGCTAGAATGACTGGAATGAAAAAAAGATTAACTTCAGCTAAAACAGCAAGAGACCCAAATTCAAGAATTAATAAGTCACTTAGAAAGTGGAATTGCTAATGTTTGATAATTTCATGTATAAAATATTAGGTGGACTTGATAGTTTTTTCGAGTATATAGAGTCTAAATTAACAATGAAAGGTAAAAAGAATGGAATTCGTAGAAAAAATAAGAAGAGTAATTAAGTTAAGACATGACGATGTTGTCACTGCCATGGTTTCTGGTGGTGTTGACAATATGGAAAAATACCAGTATATGTTAGGTCAGATACGTACCTATCAGTACTTATTACAGGAGATATCTAGCCTGCTAAAACAAAAGGAGCAAAATGACGAAAACGGAACAATCATCAGCATCAAATCCAAAGATAGTTCTACCAAATAAAGAACTTGTTGGTGTTAAAAAAGAAGAAAAAGATTTAGAAAAAGAAAAATTACCTAAACCTACAGGTTGGAGAATTTTAGTTTTACCTTTTAAACAAAAAGAAAAAACTAAAGGCGGAATATTATTAGCAGATACAACAGTTGAACGATCACAAGTAGCATCGACTTGTGGTTTAGTTTTAGATATGGGCCCACACTGCTATGATAAAGAAAGATACCCAGAAGGTCCTTGGTGTAAGAAAGGTGATTGGATTATCTTTGCAAGATATGCGGGATCACGAATTAAAATAGATGGGGGCGAGATAAGACTTCTCAATGATGATGAAGTTTTAGCAACCGTGGATAGTCCTGAAAGTATATACCACGAATTTTAACAATCATAGGAGATACTATGCAAGAAGAAAACAAAACAGTTGATATTGACACATCTGGTCCGGGTGCGGAAATAGAACTGCCAGAAGAACAAACAGAAGAGATTGTAGAACAATCTACGGAGGACACAAGTAATGATACAAAAGAACTTAAAGACGGTGGTAGCGCCGATGACTCATCTGAGAAACCTGTGGAGCAATCTACTGTTCAAGAAGGTGATAAACAAGAAGACAACAGTAAGCAGATTGAAGAGTATTCTGAAGGTGTTAAGAAGCGAATAGCTAAATTAACAAAAAGAATGCGTGAAGCCGAAAGGCAAAAAGAAGAAGCTTTGCGTTTTGCTGAAAGTGTTAAAAGGGAAAGAGACAGATTTAAATCTACAGCAGATTCTTTAGATAAAAATTATGTTTCAGAAATGGAAGGAAGAATTACTTCTTCTTTGGCAGCGGCTCAAGAGAAATTAAGAGCAGCAAGACAAAACGATGACCCTAAAGCTGAGACAGAAGCATTAACTGCTATCTCTCAATTAGGTTATGAACAAGGTAAATTAGCTGAATTAAAAACTGCACAACAAATGCAAGAAACAGCGGCTAAAGAACAAGTTGTTCAAAACCCACAATTATATCAACAACCACAACAACAAGTTCAAACTCCCCCTGATCCAAGGGCAGAGGCTTGGGCTGAAAACAATGATTGGTTCGGTAAGGATAGTGCAATGACGTATACTGCGTTCGATTTACACAGAAAACTTACTGAAGAAGAAGGAATTGACCCTAGGTCTGAAGAATATTATGCAGAAATTGATAAAAGAATAAGACTTGAATTTCCGCATAAATTTGATAAACCTGAGGTTAAACAAACTAGTAAACCTACACAAACCGTTGCCTCTGCAACGCGTAGTCCAAAGACTAGTCGTAAATCTGTGAGACTCACTTCCTCACAAGTAGCAATTGCTAAAAAATTAGGAGTGCCACTAGAAGAATATGCGAAACAACTTATGAACACGAAGGAGGTATAGGCATATGGAAGAAAAGAAACAACCAACTCGTGCGAGTCAAACTAGAAAAAGTGATTCTACGAAAGTAGAAGCACAAGCAAAAACGGTAGCTCCAAAAGAGAGACCAAAAGTTTGGACTCCACCATCGTACTTAGATACGCCCAACGCGCCGAACGGCTACAGACACAGATGGGTCAGGGTAGAGATTCTCGGATTTGTCGATACTAAAAACGTACAAGGTCGTTTAAGATCTGGTTACGAATTAGTTCGAGCAGATGAATATCCAGAAGAAGATTTTCCCGTAGTACAAGACGGCAAATACGCAGGGGTGATCGGGCACGGAGGCCTTGTGCTGACAAGGGTACCTGAGGAGATCGCGCAGCAAAGAGCTGAGTATTATCAAAGACAAGCTCAAGAACAACAAGCTGCAATTGACGCCGAACTCGCGAAGGAACAGCATAAGAGTATGCCTATCGATGTAGATAGAAATACTCGTGTAACCTTCGGTGGCTCTAAGAAGATTTAAACATTTTTAGAAACCAGCGAAACAAATAAACCGTACTGGAGGCCCTTAGGGGCAGGTACATATAAGGAGAAAAGACTATGGCTAATAGTTCATCGACTGGTTTCGGTTTGAAACCATTAAAAAAAGTCGGTCAGAATTACGACGCTGGCGGTCTAGGTGAGTACCCAGTTGCAGCTAATGCAACAGCTATCTACAACCAAGATATGGTTGCTATGGCAGCTACAGGTACAGCAGCAGTTGCAGCAGCAGCTACTACTCACAACCTAGGTTCGTTAAACGGAGTGTTCTACACTGACGCAACAACTAATAAGCCAACATTCCAAAACTATCTTCAAGGCTCTAATACAGCTACTGATATAGTTGCGTTTGTTACTGATGATCCAAATCAGGTCTACGAAATTAGATCTAACAATGCGGGTGCATCAGCTCAAACAGATGTTGGTAACACAGCTGAAATCTCTTATTTAGCTGGAGCAAGTCCAAATTACATCTCTAGAACAACTCTAGATGACAGTACTTTGAACACAACTGCTCAACAATTAAAAATCGTAGGAGTGTCAAGAGACGAAGAGAACGATGATTTAACATCTGCAAACGTTGTTTGGAGAGTTGTAATCAACGAACACTTCTATAACACTCAAACAGGTATCTAATAAGGAGTAATAAACTATGGCGATATCACGTAATCAACTAGTCAAAGAACTAGAGCCAGGTTTGAATGCTTTATTCGGCCTGGAGTATAAACAGTATGAACAAGAACATGCTGAAATATACACAACTGAGTCATCTGACAGAGCTTTTGAAGAAGAAGTTATGTTGTCAGGTTTCGGTCAAGCACAAGTTAAACCAGAAGGTTCTGGTATTGTGTACGACTCTGCTCAAGAAACTTTCACAGCTAGATACACTCACGAGACAGTAGCTCTTGGGTTCTCTATCACTGAGGAAGCGATTGAGGATAACTTGTATGACAGACTTGCTTCAAGATATACAAAAGCTTTGGCAAGATCTATGGCTCAAACTAAACAAGTTAAAGCAGCTGCACCATTAAACAATGGTTTACCTGGAGGAAGTTTCAATTCAGGTGATGGTGTAACTCTTTTCAACACGCTTCACCCAACTATTAATGGAACTTTCAGTAATACGTTGGCAACTGCTGCGGACTTAAACGAAACTTCATTAGAACAAGCAATGATTGACATCGCTGCTCTTACTGATGAAAGAGGTTTAAAGATCGCTGCGAAAGCTGTTAAAATGATCGTTCCATCTGCTCTTCAGTTTACTGCAGACAGATTAATGAACTCTGCTCAAAGAGTTGGAACTGCTGATAATGACATAAACGCTATCAGAAACATGGGCATGGTCCCTGGAGGTTATGTAGTAAACCACTACTTAACTGACACTGATGCGTTCTATATCACTACAGACGTGCCAAATGGAATGAAGCATATGGAAAGAGCTCCATTAACTACAAAAATGGAAGGCGATTTCGATACTGGAAACGTAAGATACAAAGCTAGAGAAAGATACGTATTTGGCGTATCAGACCCTAGAGGTATTTTTGCATCACCAGGTGCTTAATCAATAATTTTGAGGCGGGACACAATCCCGCCTCAATTCAAATATAGAAAGAAAAAACCATGAAATTTAAATATCTCGTACAAATATTCACTAAAAAACTACAAACTAAATTTAATTTTGAATCTGAAAAAGAGGTAGATTCAATAGATATCGTTCATAAACACATCATTGACTTTCTAGGAAAAAATGATATAAATTGGGAACCAAATGATTTACAATACTCAAGTACTGTAAATGATTTTTATATAACCTATGAGGAGGTTAAGGATGGCCCAAGGCAAGATGGCGTTGTTCGCGAGGAAAATACAGTTCGAGTCTAAATGGAATGAACTGTTTCTTAAAAACGGCGGAAACATAACACCAGAAATGTCAGTGCTAGGAGATGCGATCAAGAAAACGATCAGAGAAATCTTAGCAGAACAAGCGAGCCCTAAAAACCCTAAAGACGAAGAAATTCATCTTTACGCTGGTTAATTAAGGACTCTACAGCATCGGAAAACACCTTTTTCCTGTAGGGATTTCTTGCACT
>Ga0209536_100015580_pt1 | contig 10848 bp, 9 predicted proteins | sample DeeMarSeWOR28_12_FD_187461 | JGI IMG/M metagenome (GOLD analysis project Ga0209536, IMG submission 187461) | Marine sediment microbial communities from White Oak River estuary, North Carolina - WOR-2-8_12 (SPAdes) (version 2) | ecosystem: Environmental > Aquatic > Marine > Intertidal zone >... | reverse complement strand
TGTACGGGATATGGAAAAAGCCATATTCAACATTCATGCTTACCATTCGCGCGAAGTACAGAAGTCGTTGGAGTTTTCCAAGCGCGGCGTCGTGCTGGGACAGAGAGTCCTTCCGCTGGAAAGGGTGGGGGTCTATATACCGGGAGGAAATGCGGCCTACCCCTCCTCCGTCCTGATGAACGTGATTCCGGCCAAGATTGCGGGAGTATCTCGCATTGTGGCCGTAACCCCCCCGGGAACCTTTCAAAAGAATCCCATCATCGCCGCCGCTTTGTACGAGTTGAATGTCACCGAAGTGTACCTGGTAGGAGGCGCCCAGGCGGTGGCGGCGCTGGCCTATGGAACGGCGACCGTTCCGCGTGTCGATAAAATTGTCGGCCCCGGCAATGCTTATGTAGCTGCAGCGAAAAGGGAGGTTTTCGGCACTGTTGATGTGGATATGATAGCCGGACCAAGTGAAGTGGTGATTATGGCGACGGCGGAGTCGAACCCCCGCTTTATAGCAGCAGATATGCTTTCCCAGGCGGAGCATGACGCGGCCGCCTGTTCGATCTGTTTCACGGATTCCTACCCGCATGCAGTATTCGTGCAACGCGAAATTCAAACGCAGCTGAAGTCGCTGTCGAGGAAAGGAATCGCCCGGAAATCCCTTGAGAATTACGGTGCCATCGTTGTCATGGAATCCTTACAACAGGCAGTGGAATGGATCAATGAAATTGCGCCTGAACACCTTGAGATTTTTTCCAGTCTTCCGATGTCGGTGATCGATCGGGTGCGGAATGCGGGAAGCATCTTTTACGGAGATTATTCTCCTGAAGCTGTGGGAGATTACTTTGCCGGGAGCAATCATGTTCTGCCCACAAGCGGAACTGCGCGTTTTTTCTCACCACTCGGAGTCTACCACTTTCAGCGTAGAACGGGTATCATCCGGTATACAAAGGAAGAACTGGCGCGCACCTGGAAGTCTATAGACGCCCTGGCGCGCGCGGAAGGTTTGGATGCTCATGCAGAGTCCGTGTGCGTCCGGCAGGATAGGCGACAATCGAGAAAGAGTAAGGGTAAAAAGAAGTGAAAAAAAAGGACTCGCTCCGCGGTGTGAAATCGCAGGTACTGGAGGTCCCGGCCTATTCGCTGCATGCGTATGAAGCAGAGATTAAGCTCAATCAGAACGAAAATCCCTTCGATTTTCCCGAGGATCTAAAGGAAGAGGTGTTCCGACGTTTTAAAGCTACAGAGTGGTCGCGCTATCCTGATTTTGTTCCCGATTCTATACGGAAGAGCTTGGCGCATTTTGCCGGATGGCGTAAAGACGGCGTACTGGTCGGCAATGGTTCCAATGAGCTGCTCCAGGCTACTTTGATGGTTCTGGTTAACAACGGGACCAAGGTCGTTATTCCATCGCCGACCTTTACGGTGTACGCGCTGATCGCCTCAATTTTAGGTGCAGAGGTGATTCGCATCCCCCTCAATCCGGATATGAGCTATAACGTGGACGAACTGATTTCGAAATCGAAAAGTTCGGGTGCGGGAGTTCTGATCATCAATACTCCAAACAACCCGACCGGTTCGGTGATACGGAATGATGATTTGAAGCGGATATTGGATGGATTTTCCGGGCACGTCCTGCTGGATGAAGCATATTTCGAGTTTTGGGGACATTCCGGGCTGGAGTTGCTTGACCAATACCCAAGACTGATTATAACGCGTACGTTTTCGAAAGCGATGGGAATGGCTGGATTGCGGGTTGGATATCTGCTTGGACATGAAGACCTGGTGTCCCAGATTTCGAAAGCGAAACTGCCGTATAATGTGAATCAGTTCAGTCTTACGGCTGCTGAAGTGGCGGTAGAAAATAAGGACAGGTTTCGAATAACTATAGAAAAGGTTCTGAAAGAGAGGGACAGATTGGGGAGAGAACTTGGCGATATCCCTGGAATCAGCGTTTATCCCTCGGAGGCCAATTTCTTTCTGGTTGACGTGCCGTTCGAACCCAAAATAATTTTCGATGATCTTTACCGGCAGGGAATATTAATCAGGGACGTGTCTTCTTATCCAATGCTTTCGAAGTGTCTGAGAATCAGCGTAGGAACTCGGGAGCAAAACGATCGTTTACTGTCTGCGCTCCGGACCGGCATGGAAAGCAGGATGCCTGGCGGTTCGGCGGGGGACCGGGGATCCATATGAGACAAAGAAAAGCAACGATCACAAGGACTACAAACGAAACCGATATATCTGTAACGCTGAATCTGGACGGTACCGGACGGGGAAATATTCAGACGGGTGTCCAGTTTCTGGACCACATGCTGATGCTGCTGGCAAAGCACGGCGTCTTTGATCTGGATATCCTGTGCAAAGGGGATCTGGGAGTTGATGCGCATCATTCCGTCGAAGATATCGGAATATGCCTTGGATCGGTCCTGGATAAAGTTCTCGGAGATAAATCGGGACTCATAAGATTTTCTCATGCGTATTTCCCGATGGATGAAACACTGGTTCGTGTTGTGATGGATCTTTCAGGACGTCCCTACCTGGTTTATAACGTTAAAGTAGCGCGGGAACGGGTGGGTGAATTGGAAGCGGACCTGATAGAAGAATTCTGGAAGGCTGTTGTAACTCACTCTCGTGTGAATATGCATATTGAACTGCTTTACGGGCGCAATACCCACCACATTTTCGAAGCAATGTTTAAAGCGGCTGCCCGCGCATTGAACCTGGCGACGCGTATCGATACCCGGATACAGGGTGTTCCATCCACAAAAGGAGTGCTTTAGCTTTGACGGATAATACTGAAACGATAATTGTCGACTACGGGATGGGGAATCTCCGTAGCGTTGAAAAAGCATTGGAAAATGTCGGCGGCTGTCCATCGATTTCCGGAGATCCCGAAATCGTGCGAAACGCTGATCGTCTGATACTTCCCGGTGTCGGAGCATTTGGCGACGCGATGGAGAATTTGAAGCGTCGAGGACTGGATGATGCCATCCGGTGTGCAGTCGAGAGTGATAAGCCCCTCCTCGGGTTGTGTCTTGGACTGCAGCTTCTTTTTACCCGAAGTGAGGAATTCGGCAGCCACGAGGGATTCGACCTCATACCAGGAAGAGTTCTGAAAATCGACGAACCCGGTTTATGCGTACCCCATGTAGGTTGGAATCAAATCGAGGGGACGAGACCAGATCCTCTGCTTGAGGGGATACCGGAAGGAAGTTATTTCTATTTCGTTCATTCCTTCTATGTACAGCCTGATAAACCGGAGGATATTGTTCGCTGGACCAGCTACGGAAAACGTTTCTGTTCGATTGCCTGCCACGGCAAAGTCTGGGGAGCCCAGTTTCATCCTGAAAAGAGCCAGGAAGTCGGGAAGCAACTCCTGCGAAATTTTTTGACAATTCTTTAAAAGAGGGCTTCATTGGGAGTTCTATGTGATTTCCCGTATAAAATCCAATGTTGTTGAAAGATTCATACACAATGACTACCGGCGCGCCTGAATTAGAGTTAATACCTGCAATAGACCTGAAAGATGGCAGATGCGTCCGGCTTCAGGAGGGGATCGCTTCAAGGTCGACAGAATACAGCGACGATCCCGTTTCGATGGCGCTTCATTGGGAACATCAGGGTGCGACACGACTGCATCTGGTCGACCTGGATGGCGCCTTTTCCGGCCGCTCCGCACATCTCGATATTGCAAAGTCTATTTTTCGCTCCGTTAAAATACCCGTACAGTTCGGAGGAGGATTGCGGACCATAGAACAGGTTGAGACCATACTAGATCTTGGTGCAGAGCGGGCGATTCTCGGGACTGTAGCGGTGGACAATCCTGAAGTAGTCGAAGAAGCCGTGAGGCGTCATCCGGAGTCCATCATTGTTGGAATAGACGCCCGTCAGGGAAATGTCATGGTGCGGGGATGGATCGAAAAAACCGTTGTCCCTGCGATCGATCTCGCGCGCCGGATGAAGAATGCAGGAGTACGTCGCATAATATACACCGATGTGGCACGGGACGGCATGCTCAGTGGCGTTAATATCGATGAAACGGAAAAGTTGAGCCGTGCAGCGGGAATCCGGGTGATTGCGAGCGGAGGGGTTTCCGGCTTGGCGGATGTCCGTACTTTGTGGGAGCGTCGCGCTTGTGGAATAGAGGGAGTTATTCTCGGCCGGGCTCTATACGATCGAAAAATTGATTTTGCCGACTTGCGCAAACAGATGCTTTCCTGGCATCGGGGGGTTGAATCAATTAAGGATTCATAAAATTAACTTAATAGCCATCTATAATTAAGAGAGAAACAATGGATGCTGTAGAGTTTTGTATTCTGAGTATTTTGGTAGTTCTTCCGGCTTCCGGCTTCTGGCTCCTGGCTTCTTCTTGAAGGTATCCTGATTATGCTGGCAAAAAGAATCATCCCATGCCTGGATGTGCGCGACGGGCGCGTTGTAAAGGGAACCCACTTTGTAAATCTTATCGATGCCGGAGATCCTGTTGAAACCGCAGCGCGCTACGATTCTGAAGGTGCCGATGAATTGGTGTTCCTGGATATTACCGCATCATCTGATCGCAGGGATATTGTGACCCGCATGGTCCGTGCCGTGGCCGACAGAATCTTCATTCCCTTTACCGTTGGTGGCGGATTGCGCACACTCGAAGATATACAGGCAATCCTCAGGGCCGGCGCTGACAAGGTTTCCTTGAACACGTCCGCGGTTGAAATTCCAGGATTGGTTGCCGAGGCCTCAAGGTATTTCGGGTCGCAGTGTATTGTGGTTGCCATCGATGCACGAAGAGTGCAACCCTGGGATCCTGAATCACCACGCTGGGAAGTAACGACTCATGGGGGAAGAGTGACGCGGTCCCGGGAAGCCGTGGCTTGGGCCGTTGATGCGGCGAAGGCCGGAGCAGGGGAAATTCTGCTGACGTCGATGGATTGTGATGGAACACAGCAGGGTTACGACAACGTATTAAATGCCACGATCGCTGAAAGAGTGAACATCCCCGTTATCGCTTCGGGAGGATGTGGATCCCTCGAACACATTGCGGACGCATTTACTGAGGGCAAAGCGAGTGCGGCTTTGGCCGCTTCCATTTTTCATTTTGGACATCATACGATTGCAGAAACAAAAAAATTTCTTCATGAGCGTGGAATTCACGTGCGTTTGACTTAACAGAGCGTAATGAATAAGGTTTAATACATTCCATCGCAACCTGGCGAAAATTGGGGGAATGCACTCATTATTCGAACTCGAAGTTTTTATAGAGGAGATATGGGAAGAAATGAAGAAGATCGAAGAACTTCGTTGGGGAGAAAACGGATTGATACCTGCTGTAGTGCAGAATGCAACGACAGGAGAGATCCTCACGGTTGCGTACGTAAGTCGTGAAAGCATGGCTAGAATGCGCGAATTGGGTGAAACGGTGTTTTTCAGCAGAAGCCGGCAGTGTCTCTGGCATAAAGGAGAAACCTCCGGCAATACACAAAAGGTAGTCAGTGTTACAACGGACTGTGATGAAGATGCGCTAGTTATTCGGGTACACCCTAACGGGCCTGCCTGCCATACGGGGGCTCGCTCCTGCTTCTTCGAGGAAGTGGAAGGTTTTGATGATAATACAGATGATTGAATGGTAGAACGTATGATGAAACCGGCGTCATCGAACAATTGGAGATCCACATGAAGGATGTTCTGGCAGTCGTTCTTGGGGGAGGAAGAGGGCAACGACTGTTTCCTCTCACGAAGTTCCGGAGCAAACCGGCTGTGCCGCTGGGAGGCAAGTACCGGCTTGTCGATATTCCAATCAGCAACTGCTTAAATTCGGGTATTAACAGGATATTTGTTCTGACTCAATTCAATTCAGCATCGTTGAATAAACATGTTGTCCATACCTATAAATTCGATATGTTCAGCGGAGGTTTTGTAGATATACTGGCCGCTGAACAGACACCAGACAGCTCGAACTGGTATCAGGGAACGGCGGATGCCGTACGTCAAAGCATCAAACATTTTCTTCCCTATGGAGATACCAAATACGTTGTTATTCTTTCCGGTGATCAGCTCTATCAGATGGATCTGCGCAAGGTAATCCAGTGCCATATAGACAAAAAATCGGACATCACAATTGCGGCAAAACCTGTTTCCGCTGAATGTGCAACGGATCTGGGTATCCTGAAGGCAAATAGGGACGGCAGGGTAACGGCATTCAAAGAAAAACCTGAATCCGAAGAGTTGTGGAGAATACAGAGTGACAAACCGGCAGATCCGGAACGCCCTTACATGGCCAACATGGGGATTTATGTATTTCAGAGGAAATTTCTGGTTGATCTGCTGACTGAAACGGAAGCCGTCGATTTCGGCAAGGAGCTTCTGCCTCAGTCAATCGACGCCCACAGAGTGTTCAGCTTTCCCTTCGACGGCTACTGGGAGGATGTAGGTACGATACGTTCTTTTTATGAAGCAAATCTGTCCCTTGCAAGCTCATCACCCGAGTTCAATTTTTATAATATCCAAATGCCCGTGTACACCCATCCCCGCAACCTGCCCGGTTCCAAGCTGAATAACTGCGATGTGCATCAATCCGTTATCGCCGATGGTTGCATCCTGAACGGGGCCGATATTAAGCATTCCATTATCGGAGTTCGGAGCCGGATCGGGGGCGGAACAACGGTGAAACATTCCATTATTATGGGTGCGGATCGGTTTGAGACCTTTGAGCAGATAAAAGAAAATAAGGAGAAGAACATCTCAAATATTGGAATCGGAAATCACTGCACAATTATAAATGCCATTGTGGATAAAGATGTCAGGATTGGCGACAACGTTTCCATCATCAATGCACACAACCTGCAGGAAAAAGACGGAAACAATTACTACATAAGGGATGGGATCATTATCATTCCGAAAAATTCCTGGATCCCTAACGGAACAGTAATATAGCGCCATGGGTAGACTGCTTGCTGGCGCTCACATGTCTATCGCAGGGGGAATCTACCGGGCATTCGAACGGGGTGCACGTGCAAACTGCAGGACTATTCAGGTTTTTCTGAAAAACAGCAATCGATGGGAAGCCAAGCCATTGACGGAACAGGATCAGGAGCTGTTTCGTCAGACGCAGAGCACTCATCAAATACATCCCATCGTGGCGCATGACAGTTACCTTATCAATCTGGCTTCCCCCAATAATCGTCTCTATCTTAAGTCTATAAAGGCTTTTATAGAAGAATTGAAACGGGCGGCTTTCCTGGGGATTCCCTATCTGGTGTTGCATCCCGGTGCACATACGGGATCCGGAGTCGAGGCAGGGTTATCACGGGTTGTGTATGCCCTCAATCAAGCGATGAATGCGGTGGCCCCAACCGTTACGATTCTGCTCGAAAACACTGCAGGACAGGGCAGTAGTCTGGGTTGTCGCTTCGAACATCTGGCGGACATCCTTGAACGGATAGATGAAGCTGAGAGAATCGGCGTATGCCTGGATACATGTCACCTTTTCGCCGCCGGGTATGATATCCGTACGAAAAAGGGTTATAAAAGCGTCATACGGGAATTTGACCGGCTTGTCGGTATCGATAGGATACGCGCATTTCATGTGAACGACAGTAAAAAGGATCTTGGAAGCGGAGTGGATCGTCACTGCCATATTGGACAGGGCTTTATCGGTCTTGAGGCGTTCCGTTGCCTGGTCAATGACAGGCGCTTTGCAAAAATTCCCAAGATACTGGAGACACCGAAGGGTCCGGATCTGGAAGAGGATCGAATGAACCTGGCAACATTGGAGTCTCTGGTAAAGTGATGGTGCGCGGGTTCATTCCATTACGGATGCAGGATTATGGCTGTAAATTGTTTCGTCTGCGGCGGGGCGCCCGGTATTTGCCGGGGCTAAAAGAAAAACTCCTCTATTGAATTCGCCAATAGAGGAGGTTTTCCCTTGAAAGGAAAAAACGCTATCCTATCCGCTACCCTTTTTTGATATACAGGACATTGCCTTTGCGTGTAACCTTGTATCCCTTCTTTTCGAACTGGTCCTTCTGTTTGGCAGCAGACTCCGGAGTTTTATATTCGCGTTTTTCACTCACAGGCGCTTTAGCTTTAGCTTTTGCCTTAGCTTTTGATTTAGCCTTAGCTTTGGGTTTAGCTTTTGCCTTAGCTTTTGGTTTTGGTTTGGGTTTGGCTTTTGGTTTGGGTTTGGCTTTTGGTTTGGGTTTGGCTTTGGGTTTGGCTTTGGCTTTGGGTTTAGCTTTGGCTTTTGCCATGTTCATCCTCCTCTAGTGGAATGATATAACCGCTCATCTCCGCAATAGGTTAACCTCGAAATCAGAAAAACGCAAGCAATGAGCGAAGATAAAGTGAAATAATATTACTCCAAGATTAGATAGCATTTTGATGTGTTCCAAATTCCTAAGCTTGGATTATCCGATCATCTTTCTGTTATGACGATAAGAATTAGACTGCATTATGCCTGAAAACCCTGATTTTACATCGCATGATCACATGTCAATGTTCGTGGTCATCTAAAAGAAATTGCTTTCGATGGTTGAGTGAAACGTATGTCGGCGCATCCGGTTGTTTTAGCCGGTATATGCAGCTAATTGAAATTTAGTCGATACCGTCAACAAATCGAGGTTTCTATGGGTATTGATGATATTAAAGAACTTTCAATTTTGCATAGCGTTCAATCAACGATTTTCTCCCGACCCTGCTGAAAGTAACAACGAGTTTGATGTCGTTTCCCGATCGTTCCCGGCTCAATACAATGCCGTCACCGAACTTGTCATGATGGACGCGCGACCCCGGTTTTAAATTCAGCCTGCCTTTTGACGCCGCTGAAAAGGGAGTTGTTTTCTTTTGTTGTTCCTCAAGGTAGGCCCGGAGTTCCTTTATTGATTTAGGCTGCACTTCTGGTTTCCCCTGAGTTCCGCTTTGAGTGATGGAATACGCTTTCCAGGGTACGATTTTTTCTTCAGGTTTATAGGAAGGGCTGATGAATCGGGGACTCTGGTCGAATTCATTGAGTTCGTTGTTTCCAAGTTGTTCGATCAGGTCCGATGGCATTTCATTAAGGAACCTGGACATCTTGGTCGGAGTCCTGGCTTCCATCCCGTAATTTTTTCGAAAAGGGGTCCAGGTGGCGTATAGTTTCTGTCTGGCGCGTGTGATACCCACATAACAGAGACGCCTCTCTTCTTCCAGACCCTCATTGGAGTTCAAAGAATGCGAGTGGGGGAATAGCCCGTCTTCCATGCCGGCCAGAAAAACCGTATCGAACTCCAGTCCTTTGGCACTGTGCAGCGTCATAAGACAAACACGGGCATCGGGATCCAGGTGGTCCAGCTCGGATGAGAGGGAAGCGCGGTCAAGAAATTCCGTTACCGTTTCACCCCGTTGCTTTGATTCAGTGGCGGCTCGAACGAGTTCTTCAATATTGGCAAGGCGGCTTTCCGCCTCGGATGCGGTTTCATTTCGCCGGATCATGTGTTCGTACTGGATGTCCTCGAGAATTGTCTCCAGGATCCGGGCGATGGAGCTTGTGTCTTTAACACCGGCCCATTTTTCCAGAAGATTCTGAAAGCGCTGTAGAGCACGAGTCGTCCTTGTTGGAAGATCGGAATCCTTCGTTTTTGCCCGCAGGACCTGTAAAATCGGCACGTTTGTTTCAAGGGCGACATCCGTAAGCATGTCTACCGTTGCTTTGCCGATCCCCCGGGGCGGCGTATTTATGATTCGGAGAAGGGCGACATCATCTTCGGGATTAAACAGAATCCGTAAATACGCCAACATGTCTTTAACTTCCATGCGCCCAAAGAAGGCGACGCTCCCGACGACGGCATAAGGAATGCCGGTATCTGTCAGAACATCTTCAAAGTTCCGGGACAGGAAATTGGTACGATACAAAATTGCTATATGACTGTCCGGCTCGTCCTGGAGGCGGATTTTGATCTGTTCCGTGATCCAGGCGGCTTCCTCCCGGGGGGATTTCGCACCATAACAGGTGATAGGATCTCCACCTGGATTGTCCGTCCAGAGGGTTTTGCCTTTTCTTTCGATATTGTTTTCTACAACAGCTCCTGCGGCTATAAGGATATTCAGACTCGAACGATAATTCTGCTCCAGTTTGATGATTTTTACACCCGGAAAGTCGTTTTCGAATCTAAGGATGTTCTGAATATCGGCGCCCCGGAATTTATAGATGGACTGATCTTCATCTCCGACCACGAAAAGGTTTTTGTGCCTGGTTGTAAGCAGGCATAACAGCTCGTATTGCGCGCGGTTTGTATCCTGGTACTCGTCTACGAGAATATATTGATACAGATCGCTGTAATACTGTCTCAATTCCGTCTTTTTCCTCAAAACTTCCGCAGCTTTCAAAAGCAGGTCATCGAAATCGAGGGAGTTCGTTCTCCGCAGACGCCGGTTGTACTGGATGTATACATGTTGTACATCCTCGGATGCGTTGAAAGGGAAACGGGTCGCATATTGTTCAGGCGGCGTTCCATGATTTTTGGCGTAACTGATCCGGTTTAGAATCTCGCGCGGGTTCAAATCCCCCACAGGTCCCATATCATTCAGGATATTTTTGATCAGGCGCTTCTGATCGTCAGTGTCGTAAATGGAAAAATCCCTGCTATAGCCGATTTGATGAATTTCTCTTCGGAGAAGACGTACGCAGAAAGAATGGAATGTCGAAATCAACGGTTCGGCTCTTCGGGACGGGCCTATGATGTGCTGTACGCGTTCGCGCATTTCATTGGCGGCTTTGTTGGTGAAGGTCACGGCCAGTATGTTTTCGGGACGGGCTGCGGAGTTGCGAATCAGATAAGCGATTCGATAGGCGATAACACGGGTTTTCCCGCTGCCGGCGCCGGCGAG
>Ga0209536_100015578_pt1 | contig 10849 bp, 12 predicted proteins | sample DeeMarSeWOR28_12_FD_187461 | JGI IMG/M metagenome (GOLD analysis project Ga0209536, IMG submission 187461) | Marine sediment microbial communities from White Oak River estuary, North Carolina - WOR-2-8_12 (SPAdes) (version 2) | ecosystem: Environmental > Aquatic > Marine > Intertidal zone >... | reverse complement strand
TCAGGTTGTTGGAGAAGAATACTTCACGTTCCTCGAAGCAATAGCTAGGGAAGGAATGAGGCTCAATACTTCCGATAGAGTATATGTTGGAAAAGATTCCCGGAAAACAATAACCTACATTATTGGGCGAATAAACTATGAAGATTTAACATCTAATGCAAAGATGGAACTTTCTGGAACTATAGAGAAGATAGTTATTAATCGAGAAAAATGGTTCGTTAACTTCTTCAATACAGCTCAAGCAATAACTCCTAGGATGCATGCTCTTGAATTGATTCCAGGTATTGGGAAAAAATATATGTGGCAAATTATTGATGAACGAGACAGAAAACCTTTTCAAAACCTAGAAGATTTACAGAATCGTGCCAACATGCCCACACCTTCGAAATTGATAACACGGAGAATATTAGAGGAACTTGCTGGAGAAAGTAAATATAGACTATTTACGAGAGCACCCTAGTGGAAAATATTAATCTTCTTCAAAGGACAAAGAATCTTCTTCGTCTTTACGGTTTTTCCCCCAAAAAACGTTTAGGTCAAAACTTTACCGTCAACTACGATATACTGCATTGTTTGGTAGAACATGCGTCTTTAACAAAAAATGATGTTGTCTTAGAAGTTGGGGCTGGGTTTGGTTTTTTAACACATCTTCTTTCCGACAGATGTAAAAAAGTTATTGCTGTTGAAGTTGACCCCCAACTTGCGAATTTTTTAAAGGAAAACCTTAGTACCCTTAGTAATGTAGTTTTGATGGAGGGAGACATTCTCAAGCTTTCTCTTCCGTCTTTTAATAAGGTAGTTTCTGCTCCGCCATACTCCATTTCATCTCCGCTTCTGTTTCGTCTTCTAGAAACAAGATTTGATTTGGCTCTTTTGATTCTTCAGAAAGAATTTGCAGAGAGACTCGGAGCTCGAGTAGGGACCAAAGATTATGGAAGGCTAACCGTTTCAATAAGCTATAGGACGGATGTTGAGCTTCTGGATGTTGTCGCCCGAAAGATGTTTTATCCACCCCCAGACGTGGATTCGATGATGTTGCAACTGAAACCAAGGAATCCACCTTTTTATGTTCAAGATGAAGGACTCTTTTTTGAACTTATTCGCGCACTATTTACTCAAAGAAACAAGAAGGTAAGAAACTCCCTGATTCACTTCTTACGGAACCGTGAATTCCCAAGAGAAGAAGCCGTAACATTGGCTGATTCCACGATTTATAGCGCGAAAAGAGTGAGAGAATTAGCACCAGAAGATTTCGGGATTTTGGCAAACGAGTTAGCTACAAAATTTCGATAATATCTTTTGATGAATTTCCAGGACATCTAATTAACTGAAAAACCACTAGAAAATCATTTTTTATAGTTAATTTTCTAATTTTTATGACTATTCATAGAATAGTTTTTATTAATCTGCTCAATTACCAAGGCAGATACACTTGAGGAATAGACATTGAAGGCTCGTAATTATCGGGAGGTTAAAGGGCAATCCTATACTCGGAAAAAGTATATCCGGGGATCTCCTTCGTCAAAAATTGTGAAATTCACTATGGGTAATACTGCAGGTGACTATAAGTATCAAGCTCGTTTGGTGGCTGAGCGATCAGTTCAGATTCGACATAATGCTCTTGAGGCTGCTCGTATAGCAACTAACCGAGTTCTCAACGAAAAACTGGGAACTAGTTATCATCTTAAGATTTTGCCATTCCCACATGTAATACTTCGGGAAAACAAAATGATCTTTGGGGCTCATGCGGATCGACTTCAAGATGGAATGAGAAACGCTTTCGGTAAAGCTATAGGATTAGCAGCAAGGGTGAAACCTAACCAATCATTAATAATGGTTAACATAAACAAAGATGGACTTGAAGTTGCAACGCAGGCATTAAAAAGAGGAAGCGCCAAGTTACCCACTCCGTGTCGTGTAGTGATTGAGAAACTTGGGGATTAAGCGTGGGTATTGTTTTGCAGATGCTTGGTCCTGAGGTCGTGACTTACAAAGACGGGAAAGTGCTTAATTATTTATAGTTAATAGTCAATAAGAACGAATGTGAGGGTTGAACTTGATTTCTGAACCTTTAATCGTTAATATTGAAGAAGATATTGCTGCAGATGGACGACTCACAGGTGGAAAGGGTGCTAATTTAGCGAAGTTATTCCACATTTTAGGAAAAGATAACGTTCCATACTCAGTAATGGTTACAACCGAATTTGCTAAGATGTTGCTAAATGATCCTGCAATTGTGAAACTAGTTAAAGAATTGGATGATGCATTGGATAAAGATGATGAGGAAGAAGCTAAAAAAATTGCCAAGAACATAGTACTTGTGATCGAAAACATTAAGACACAACCACACTTAATTGAATTGTTAGAAAATAAAATTAAGATGATGAAAGATCGGGTTGGACGGAATAGAGTTGCTGTAAGAAGCTCTGGTATAACAGAAGATATGGCAACAGCTGCTTTTGCTGGACAATTTGAAACGTATCTTAATGTACCTTTAGATTCCTCTAGTGTTATCAAATATGTTTTGAAGTGTATTGCTTCGGCCTTTGGCTGGAGAGTTATCGATTATAGGCAAGATTTGCGAAAGAAAAAAATTCTCGACATGTCAGAGGCTGATCTCCTTACTCAGGGTCTAATCTCTGTTGTTATAATGACGATGATTGATTCAGAAAAGTCGGGAGTTGCATTTTCGATAGACCCTAACACAGGAAACCGTAATGTGGGTGTTATTCAAGGGGTTTATGGTTTGGGCGAAATGATAGTTCAAGGAAAAGAAAGTGCCTCTTGGACTGGTTTTGTTAAAGAACCATCAGTTAAAATTCTTGGAATTATTCCGCCTAATGATCCTCAGCAAGAGATGATGGTTTACGATGAGAGAACCAAATCAAACCGTGATATTTCTGTTGGTGTGCGTGATCCTCGAGTTCTTACTTTTGATGAAGCAACTCAGGTTGCGAAATTTGTTACGACTATAGAAAATAGCTACAACAAACCAATGGATGTAGAATATGCTGTAGAAAAAGGTAAAGTTTTCATTACTCAGGCACGTCCAGAAACTGTTCATGCAACAAGAACTGTTTTGAGCCTTTACAAGCTTAAACAGAGCCCAAAAGTGGCTCCGCTTTACATCGGTATTCCTGTTGGGACAAAGATTGCTTCAGGTGTTGTTGCCAAAGCAGCGACTCCTGAGGAAGCTATGGAAGAGGTTATAGCATTTAACAAGAAGGGGTTAAAGCCAATGCTTGTTACTTCAATGACTACGCCCGATTGGGAAGTTGTTATGAGTCTAGACAAAGTTTCTGCGCTGATATGTGAAAGAGGTAATCGTACATCTCATGCTGCTATAGTTTCTAGAGAAAGGGGAATTCCGTGTGCTGTTGGAGTTGTTGGGGCACTTAACCTAGATGATGGGGATAAAATCACTCTTGATTGTTCAGGTGGTCAAGCGAGAATTTTCGAGGGTGAATTGCCTTTTGAATTACAAGAAATCGAATTGAAAGAAATACCTGAAACCGTAACAAAGATTCTGGTTAACATCGGTAGCCCTGATGAGGCTTTACATGTTAGCCAACTTCCTTCACAAGGTAGTTCTCTTGTTCGAATCGAATTCGTTGTATCAAGTGCTGAACTGCATCCTGTTTTTGCATTAAAGGCTGACCAACTAGGACCTGAAAGATGGGCTGAAGATGTAAAGAAAAAATATCCTTTTATTTCATCATTGACAGCTGAATATATCGAAAGACTAAAGACTGGTGTAGCCATTATCGCCGGGGCATTTAAACCTCGAAAAATTATTGTACGATTTTCCGATTTCAAAACAAACGAATATGCATCTCTTCCTGGAGCAGTGTATTACGACATAACCTGCAGTTGTGGTAAAAGCATATCTCTTAAACCACAGAAAAAATGTCCAATATGTAATTCAACAGAAATAGAAGTAAACAAAGTCGAACTAGAGTTCCAAGAAAATAATCCTATGATCGGTTTCAGAGGTGCTTCAAGATATATTGACTCCGCCTTCTCTGAAGCATATTTGCTAGAACTTGAAGCTTTCACTGAAGTACACAAATTAGGGTTGACAAATGCAATTCCAATGATCCCATTCATAAGGACAACTATTGAAGCAGAAAAAGTTACTGAATTAATTAAAAATGCTTTCAATAAAAAGGACTTGAAAATCCCTGATATTATCTTCATGGCTGAAGTTCCAAGTGTATGTATTATTCCAAAAACATTTTCGAAATATTGTAATGGTTTTAGCATAGGAAGCAACGACCTTACCCAATTAACTCTGGGAATAGATCGTGATAGCGAAAAAATTGCTTGGGAGTTTGATGAATCTAATCCCGCTGTTACAAAATCTATCGAAATGTTATGCGAAGGAGCACATTCCATGAATCCGGAACGAACTGTGGGAATCTGTGGTCAGGCTCCAAGTGATTTGGGAAAAGAATTCTTGAAGTTTTTGACTATTCATCTGGATTCTATTGGAGTCAATCCTGACAAAGTTGTTGAAACTTTACTTTCAGTAAAAGAGATAGAAACTGAGTTGATAGCCACTATTAAAAGAAATAACAAAGACACAGCTAAAATAGCAAAGGAACTGGGAATAACGAATGGTAACTCAAAGTACTTGATCAAGAAATTTGCATCAGCGGTTTAAAAAGTAATTAACACTCGCTTTTCAATAATTATAGTGATTTGGACGTTCTAGTTTACTAGATTCGTCTCATTCTGGTAAAGTTGCAGATGAAAACAATGTCCTTCGATCTAGAAGAAAAAAGACTAAAAGAAGAAATAGAGAAGCGAAAGCCCAAAATTGTATTATTGCAGCTACCTGAAGGCTTGAAGCCCGAGGCTTGTCACTTAGCCAAAGTTATTGAAGAACTTGGAGTTCTACCTATTATTTCATCTGATCCATGTTACGGTGCTTGTGATCTAGCTGTATATGAAGCAAAAATTTTAGGGGCTGATCTCATAATTCACTTTGGACACACACCTATGATAACGAATTCAGAAGTTGAAACAATTTATATTGAGGTAAAAGCAGAAATTGGCATCAAAGAAGCGGTAACAAAGGCTTTACCCTTTCTTGAGTCCTGGGATAATATCGGTTTAGTTACAACAGTTCAACATGTGCATAAGTTAAAAGAAGCAAAAAATTTACTCGAGTCTGCAGGAAAAACTGTTTTTTTGGGTGATTCTGGGCACTTTAAGTATCCTGGGCAAATTCTTGGTTGTGATTATAGCAACGCTCAATTAGTTATAGAAAAAGTTGAGGCATATGTTTTTGTTGGCGGTGGCAGATTTCACGCAATTGGTTTGGCTTTAGCAACGGGAAAACCAGCAATAATTGCAGATCCATACGAAAAAGTTGCGTATCCAATAGGAGATCAAGTTAGACGTGTCCTAATGCAACGATGGGCTAATATATCTGAAGCAAAAAAGGTAAAGAATTTTGGTGTCCTGGTAAGTCTTAAACCTGGACAGATGAAATTGAAGGAAGCAATTGGTATTAAGGAAAAACTTGAAAAAATTGAACTCAAAGTAAGCTTACTTGCTCTCAGAGAGGTTACTCCTAGTGCCCTTATGCAATTTCCGTTAATAGATGCTTTTGTAAATACAGCTTGTCCTCGTTTATCTTTAGACGATTCACGGAATTTTGATAAACCTCTTTTATCTGTTAACGAAACTCTTGTTATGTTGGGAGAAATGAAATGGGAAGACCTGCTCAGAAAAGGTTGGTTCGGAAACGCGACCTAGAAAGAGTTCTATCAGAGATTAGGCCCCATTCATTTCCTAAAGTTTACCTTGAGCAATATACTACTCCGTCGAATGTAGCTGCTGACACTCTATACCTAGCGGCATATATCAACGATGATATTATAGACAAGACTGTGATTGATTTGGGTTGTGGAACTGGGAGACTATCAATAGGTGCAGCTTTGATTGGTGCAAAAAAAGTTGTTGGTGTTGATCTTGATCGTGAAGCAGTAAAGGCAGCACAAAAAAAAGCTGAAATGTTAGGAGTTAAAGAAATAACAAATTGGATTGTAGCTGACATCGATGTTATTATTGGAACTTTTGATACAACATTACAGAATCCTCCCTTCGGGGTTCAAAAAAGAAGGGCTGACAGAAGGTTCATAACGAAGTCCTTAGAGTTAAGTTGCGTGGTTTACTCTTTTCATAAAGGTGGGGAAAGTAATCGAATTTTTATCAAAAGGTTTATTGAGGAGCACGGAGGAAAAGTAACTACCATATTTCCACTCCAAATGGAAATTCCGAGGATGTTTAAGTTTCACACAAAGAAAAAACAAAGTATTCAAGTTGATTTATATCGAATAGAAGTGAAAAATTCATGAATGAAACTGAAAGAAAGAGTGGGCTTTTCGTTGTTCCCGGAGCCCATTTAGGTGTAATTGAAGAGTTTACCAATGGATCTGGAACTTATGTTGAAGATGGTACTATCCACTCACAAGTAACTGGATGCACTCTTCTTGATATGCTTAATAGGCAGGTCTCCGTTTATCCCCTTGTTCCTGCAGCAAAAGTTCCAGAAGTTGGTAACATAGTTACTGGATTAGTTTTAGATGTTAGAAGCAAGAACGCAATTTTACGGATTTTTAAAATTGGAGATAAAGTTCTTTCTGGTTTTTTCACTGGCTTATTGCATATTTCTGGTGTTAGCCATGGTTTTGTAGATAGCATGTATGATGTTTGCAAAGTGGGGGACCTTATGACTGCCAAAGTAATCAGTACTAAAAATCGGTCCTTTTTCTTGTCAACTGCAGAAAAAGATTTAGGCGTAATACAAGCTCTCTGTTCACTGTGTGGAAATCCGTTGGAACCAAAAAATCGGGGAATGGGATGCTCAAAATGTGGAAATTTTGAGGGTAGGAAACTGTCTCCCAATTATGGAAAAGAAACGTTTTATGAGGTAGATCAAAATGAAAGTTAATGTTCTAAAAAAAACAGACAATGAACTAAAGATTGAAGTGGAAGGTGCAGGGCATTCCCTTCTAAACGTGCTTCAAAAAACGCTTTTGGAAGATGACCAAATAGAAATGGCTGGATATCACGTACCCCATCCGCTAATTGACAATGGAATATTGTATGTTTATACAAGAGAGCAACAAAATCCCACTGAAGCTATAAATGAGGCTACGAAAAAAGTATTATCTCTAAGTAAGGAATTCCAACAATCGTTCAAGAAAGCAAATAAAGATCACAAATAAAACTAGTTAAAACTCTAAATCAGCACTTTTTTATAGTTCACTTTTATTTTTTGCAGTAATAAGAAGGACGCAGAACGCTTCAACATTATCTTCATTTTGGTCCAAGATTTCAATCCCCTCTTCCATTGTCATCAAACCTTTTGTCCATGCATATACAATCAAAGCTTCGGCAGCATCTGCTTGTTTATGCCGGTCAATTCTTGAAGGTAATAATTTTCTTAATCCTGCTTTTTTGAAAGCATCTGCGAGTAGGCGGCCTTTGACTTTGGTTCCAGTGGGTTCTCCATTCTTCTTAGATAATACAAGAGAATAGAGAAAATTTACGTATGCATCTCCCAGTTTGGCAAGTTTCTGATCCATTAAAACTTCACTAAGGTTTTTGTATGTTGGTATGAACGCAAACATTTATGTCCCTTCTAAAGTTCTGTCTAACCTTTGACTTAGTAACGGTGTTAATAAAATTTAAAGGCAAAGTTAACTGAATTTGGATTTGAATTCTTTTGGTAATTAAGAAATTTCATTTCATAAAATCTGAGATTCGAGTGTTAGGTATTGATGATGGACGCTTTGTTTCCAAAACTCAGGGAACTGTGGATATTGTGGGCGTCGTCTATAGGGGTGGTTATTGGTTTGAAGGTTTAATGCGATCAAAAGTGTCTATAGATGGATTGGATGCTATAGAAAAAATCGCTTCTATGATTAAAAATTCTCCCTTCTATGGGGAGATTCGAATTGTATTTTTAGACGGTCTCTCTTTTGGGGGTTTTAATATAGTTGACATTAGTGAACTTTTCAGTATGTTAGATTTACCTGTTATATCCATAGTGCGAGAAAAACCTGATTTGGAGAAAATAAAAAATGCCCTTCAGAATCTTCCGGATTTTTTGGAAAGATGGAAGTCTATAGAGAATGCTGGTGAACTAATCAAGGTTAACACTCGAAAGAATGATAATCCTATTTACATTCAAATCGCAGGTATTTTGTTGGATGATGCTAAAAAAATTATTAAAAAAATGTCCACACATAGTAATATTCCTGAAGCGTTAAGAGTAGCACATATAATTGCTTCTGGATTGACTTGTCAATAGAAAAGATTTAAAAGAGTAAAATAGCACGAAGATTGCGCAGAAGTTGTGGTGAGAGATTTGGAATTTTGTCCGAATTGTGGAACGCGGCTAGTTTCAAGTCGCGATAAGAAGGCAAAAAAACCCGTTTTTAGTCTCTTATGCCCAAAATGTGGGTTTAAGAAACAAACCGGAGATAAGCCATCTCTTACTCCTAAAGCTATAGAGCGTTCTCCTCAAGAATCAATAGCGATTATTGGAAAAGAGGAACAAAAACTGCGTACTTTACCCACAGTCAGGATGGAATGCCCCAAATGTGGAAACAACACCGCTTATGCGTGGCAAGTTCAAACCAGAGGAACCGATGAGTCTTCAACACAATTTTTTAGATGTACAAAATGTAGCTATACTTTTCGTGAATATAGCTAAAAAGACTTCTTTTTTCCATTTATTGACTATTATCTGGTAACGTACTTCAATTCAATGAAGAATCAAACAGCTTAAATTCGAGGTAGTTTAAACATAAATGCTAACGGAGATTTGACAATGTTCAGGGCTAAAATGGCTGATGCTAAAATGTTAAAGGATATGATGGGTGCAATTTCGATCCTTGTCGATGAAGCCACCTTTGATCTTACTGCAAGTGGGATCAAACTTCGTGCAATGGATCCCTCGCGTGTTGCCATGGTTGATTTCGAGTGGCCTAAAACGGTTTTTGATGAATATTCTTGTAGTGATAATGCGAAAATGTGCATCAACATAAGTGAATTGCTGAAATTGCTTAGGAGAACCGGAAAAGATGAATCCGTTGAGCTCTCGTTAGATGAAAAGACAGGAAAACTAAAAATTGCTATCAGAGGAAAATATTCTCGTACTTTCAATATGCCAACTTTGGAGGCAATGGATGAAGAGGTTCCTACACCAAAAGTCAATTTCAATGTAAAAGCAAAGACTACTACTCAGGGATTACGCGAGGCTATAGAAGATGCTTCCTTAGTTAGTGATCATGTTCGAATAGCGGCTGATAGCAAAAAGATGGTTATGAACGCTTCAGGAGATATTATGGGCGCCACTATTGAATTCAAGGCCGGAGATGATGTGCTCCTTGAAATAACAGCTAAAGAAGATTCTAAAGCAACTTTCAGTCTAAGCTACCTGTCGGAGATTCTAAAGGCTTCTTTGTCAACATCAGAAATTGTTATTATAGAATTTTCAACAGATATGCCGATTAAATTGGATTTCCAGCAAGAAAAAGAAGGAAAATTGAAATTCTATTTGGCTCCTAGAATTGAAGTGGAATAATCAGCGAATAAAGGGAGGCCAAGCAGGTTCTAACTGCTTACGATCGTGCAAAATATCCTTTCATTGGAAAGACCGCTCAGCATGTTAGAGAAATTGGACTAGATATCGACGAGTTGGAAAACGAAGCTTATACTCAATTCTTGGACCGTGCAGAGGATCGTGTTACAAAAGCTCTACTCGATATATCTGCTTACTCGAAGACTAAACCATTGTTAGCCCCAAAGGAATATGAACTTGAGGTTTTTTCTTTTCCAATAGCAATTATGTTGGTTGTTGGAACTGAAGATTCTTTTATAAAAAGTAGGTACGCATTAGCTGAAGCAAAGCGAGCTTCTGAGTTACTTTCTGAAGAAAAAAAAGAAAAATTATTAGATATCGCTAGAACATTCGATTGGGATATAGAACCATTAGACGATTTTCGTTTCTTGCCTTACGTCTTTAAGCTTAGCTTCCCATTTTTCTTAAAGAATGCAACAGGTTTTCATGATGTTAGTTGGAAACTTGTTAATCAGAGAATGGTAAATGGGAAAATTTACTTTACCGCCCGCAAATTGAGTCGTCTATTAGAAGAGGAAGTACGGAAATATATTGAATCTAGACTTGACACAAAGATAAAGTCTCTTCCTCCTAGTATCATGGTTAGAGTAGATAGATTAAGGCAATTAGCAGCAGAGAAACTGGAACAAATTCGGCTTGAAGAGATGCCTGAACGTGTAGTGATGGACGCCTTTCCTTCGTGTATTAAGAGTGTTTATGATGAAATTGGAGCCAGTCGTCCAGCCTCTCACTTGGGTAGATTTGCATTAACCTCTTTTATGCTTAGCATAGGGATAAGCCCTGAAGAGGTTTTCAAATTCTTTCCCACAGGAGAGAAAGAATATGGTAATTTTTTCTGACAAGATAATGGATAGATTTCAGAATACCTTGCACGATGTCTAATGGTTCAAATCCTGTCACAACGATAGGGACAGTAAATTTTTCTGCAATGGGGGGATACTCCCAATAACCCATGACGGCACAGACGTGTCCGGCAGCAAGAAAACCTTGGACGCGATTATCCGGGGAGCTTAGGATTGTTTTCATTGCCGGGGGAACACGGACGTGGGAAACAAGTACAGTAAAGTTATCCAAACCCTGTGCTTGAGCCTGAATTTCTCTTGGTGCTTTTTTATCGGTATACAATTGACCGGTAACAAAGAAAAAATCGTAGCACACACCGTGCAGAGCCAAACCTGTATACAGTAG
>Ga0209536_100015577_pt1 | contig 10850 bp, 20 predicted proteins | sample DeeMarSeWOR28_12_FD_187461 | JGI IMG/M metagenome (GOLD analysis project Ga0209536, IMG submission 187461) | Marine sediment microbial communities from White Oak River estuary, North Carolina - WOR-2-8_12 (SPAdes) (version 2) | ecosystem: Environmental > Aquatic > Marine > Intertidal zone >... | reverse complement strand
GAAGACGCACCGTCAGATTCGATATTCATACCTAATGAGGTCAAGAGCAAGAAGAATTCCAAAAGACTTCTGCCCTTTAGAAAGAAGGATGGAAAATGTGGTTGCAAAACAATCTCATCAAAGCAGTACCTTGACTACGCAAATACTACAATCGGTTACTACGAGGCAAATTGTTTAGTTTTTGCTCAGATGATAAAGAACCTAACCCCGCCATACAATATAGAGTTTACATTCGCTATGACAACCAAGAGAAAATTCGACTATAACAATCTAAGCCAAGGGGTGCAGGATTTAATGGTTCAGGCTGGGTGGCTAGAGGATGACCATTATGGGTTTGTTAAGCCTTTTTTTGGCGATGTAATAGTGGATAAAGAAAAGCCTGGGGTTTATATTAAAGTACTCAATGCCTAAACCAAAAAACATATTTACCTGTAAGGCTTGTGGTAATCAGGAGCTTAAATGGCATGGAAGATGTACTAAGTGCTGGGAATGGAATACATTTGAAGGCAAAGAGGTAATCAAAAAGAAAACACCACTTGGCATCAAAAAGAAAAAACCAACAGGGGAGAAGGCTTTATTTGATGAGATATGGGCAGAAAGAAAGCATGTGTCTTTTGTCTCTGGAATAAAACTTGAACAGTACAATAACCCTACATTTTACGTAAATATGTTTGCTCATGTACTTTCAAAAAAGAATTACCCTGAGTTTAGATTAAATAAAGAAAACATAATGCTTGTAACCCCAGAGGAGCACATGCTCTTAGACCACGGAAGCAAATCTCAAAGAGAGAGGTATGCAGAGGATGGTAGGTGGATTTGTTGGGAGGATTGGTTTTCGCTCAAAGAAGAATTAAAAGAGAAGTATAACAAACTTTATAGATAATGTCTAATAATTCAAAATGGTCGTCTTACGATGACAAAATAATAGAGCTGCTTGAAGAAGGGGAGTTAACTCCATCAAAAATAGCTAAGAAACTAACTAAGGATAAAAAAGAGCACACTGAAGCTGTCCGAAAGAGGGTTTATAAAGTAAAAGAAAGAATAGAGAGGGCTGGAGGTCATTCTGGGCTTCAATCTGAGTGTGATTCTGTAGGTATACCAATTGATTCGGTTGGCACTTATTGGTACAAGAGTAAGATGTATAGCATCAAGGCCAATAAAACCTATCCTACAGTACAAGAAATTACATCTTCATTTGACAGAATAGCGGAAAAATATCTGGATGGCGGATTTAAACCTAAATTACGTGAGCCAAAACCTTTCGGTAAATTCATGATTAAAGGAACTATGAGTGATTCACATGTGGGCATGGCTATTGATGGTGACGATAAGTTGTTTAGTTATGAATATGATGCTGACAAATTTTGTGACAGCGTAGATAAATTCTACGAGTCACTAACAAGGGAGTACTTGATTCATGGTAAAGCAGAGAAACTTGTGATACAAGACTTGGGAGACAGAGCAGATGGATGGGCTGGTAAAACCACAAGAGGGGGTCATGACTTGCCTCAGAATATGGATGAGGTAGATGTGTTTGATGTGTGTGTGGATGCTATGGTTGAGCTTGTTATAAAATGCGTTGAGGCTAATATAGCTCATAAGGTAGAATTCGTAAGTGTGGGCAATGATAATCACGCTGGAAACTTTGGCATGATTATTAATAAGGCTGTAAAAAAGATTGTTAACAGGATATATGATGAATCAATTGTAGAATGCATAAATTATTCTAGGTTCTTAGACCACTATGAGTATGGAGACCACACATTCATATTAACACACGGCAAGGATAAAAAACATATGAAGTTTGGACTTCCTTTGGTTTTGAATGATAAAACTGTTAATTTTATAAATAGTTACATAAATCACTACAAAATAGACAGTAAATACATTCATGTGGAAAAAGGAGACTTGCATCAATTAGGCTATCAGAGAAGTAAAAGGTTTGATTACAGGAATCATGCTTCATTTGCCCCTCCATCTGGGTGGGTTCAGCATAATTTTGGAGATACATACTCTGGATTTAGTGTCCAGGTCGTGCCAAAACACTCTCAACAAATCATTCACACAGACTATTTACTCGACTACTCATTATGACACCAAGAATAATAGGCATCTCAGGAAAAATAGGGAGTTCCAAAAACACCCTAGCTCAATCTTTAGCAGAAAACATGGAGCAGATATGTTATCATATTCAGTTTTCAGAGCCAATTAAGCGATTCTTAGAGGATATCTCTGGAATTAGGAGGGAATGTACCGAATATGGTGCGTTTGTTAACCCTGTGCTAGATTTTAGCCGTGAGCAAAAGGCTTTCTACTTAGAAGATTATGGAATGACAGTAGGTGAATTCATGCAGGAGTTTGGGGCAGACTGTAGGGATATGATGAATTTTATGTTTGTTAATGGAGCTAATCACAAGATAGAGAAAGCCCTTGAGAAAGGCTACACTGTAATAATATCTGATGTAAGATATGAGAATGAGGCTGAGTATATCACGGCCAATGACGGTATAGTTGTAAGACTAGAAGGCACACACGATGATAGTAGAGACCCTAATCATGAGTCTGAGGTAGAGCTAGATGATTTTGAGTTTAGCTACACCACCACAATTAAAGATGATGTAGAGAAAGAAGCTCTAAAGATTATTAGGATGTTTGGTCTTTAGGATTTGTTGAGCGAAAACCAATCTCAGATAAAAGCCTATCTTCATATACATTAGTCCATTTTTTTAATACTCTGTGTAAGAAATCCATCTTTACATCTTCTGGCAGATTGTTGAATTCTTTTATGATTCTACCAATAAGAAGTTCTTTTTGTGGTTTAGTTAATTCACTTTCCTTTACTGTGTATGATTTTGTACCAATAAGTCCAAAACTTTCATTAAAATAGTATTCTCTCTCTTTCATGATTCAATCGGTTTTTGCTCGTATGATTAAACTGTTATCTTCTCTATTTGTGGTACTTTAGTCTTCTTACTACATATATCAGAGTAAAAACACTTCTTGCACACATTAAAGTCATTAATGGGCTTAGGAATCCACGTCTTAAGTTCTTCATACATTCTTTGTATGTCATCTATATGCTTACCAACAGCTTCTTCTGTTACCTCTACCTCAATCATCCTAGACCACAATTCTTTGTTACCCTTAGTTCCTGTGTGACCGAAAACCAAATAGTAAAATGGCTTGTAGATAGCATTGCCTTTCTCATCTTCGGGTGTGCCACTCCTAATCCAATCATGAAGTGTGTAGTGAATGGGTTGAACTAAAGTATCCCAAGGCAAATACTCTGGAGCACCCCATCCGCCATTCCATCTATCGTCATATCTTGTCTCGGTGTATTTTATATCAATGATGCACTCTTCTCCATTGAATTTTCCTACAAGGTCAACATGGGATTCCATGTTTAATGGTTTGTGGTCAATCCACTCTGGCTGCACATCAATCTTTCTAATCTTAAGAGCACTAAATAGTTTTCTAGCCTCTACTAAAAACTCATCAAGTTCCACCTCTATTGGTGACACATAGTTGGCCCATAATTCCTCAAGTGTAGGATATGATGCGTCTCTACCTATTTTCCATCCCTTTGATGTTTGTTTAGGCTCCGATGTTGTGAGTCTTGGCGGCTCTTGACCTCCTCTAGCAGCACCAATTAAATGATGCTCAAAATAAAGTCCTTTCTTCATAACTAAAGATGGAGGGGTTCTTTTGCCTTCTATGTATTTATACCACCATGCAATACCACACATAGCTTCATTGTATTTACCAGAGCCACCACCTCTTAATGGTGATGGTATTTTGTAGTAATCTCTTAGTTTTGATTGAGAGATTGTGAATTTCTTAAGATTTACTTTTCTTTTTGGCATGTTTTTTTATTTTAATTGGTTTTTGCTCACACTAGAATTAACATCTCCTAAATAACTAATAGGCTCTACACTAATGATATTAAAATCATTTTTACATTTCTTCCTTATACTGTGTTTTAGTCTTTCTAGTCCTTGTTCATACGAAAGAACTTCATCTAGGGTTTCACCAACACACACTTCTTTTGACGATTTAGTAATATCTCTTTTGTTTTCAGTAGTGGTATAGGTAATATTAGCGTAATAAATCTTTTTCATTTCAGTAAATTTAGGGTTTATACCTACAAGTTCAAAGTATTCCCATTTATTAAATTCAGTTTCTTCTCTTATTATGGATGGCAGTCTCCATTCTGGCTTGATTCCGAATCTGCCCATGATGTCCATTTCGTTTATGTCTTGGACAGGAGTTGTCTCTCTCTTGTATTTATTTACCTTCTTGTTTCTCGACCTCTCTTTTCTTTTCTTTATCTTGTAGTCTCTATTTGCCAACATCTTGTTAAGGGTCGTGTAGGAAACTCCTGATATATTAGAAACTTCTCTCACTGTGTGCCCAGAAGCTAATAGGCTAAAAACATTGTTCATGCTAATTTTCATTTTCAACCTATTATCATAATCACACTGAACTGAGCAAAAATGATTTCCGCTTCCAACATCTGTTTTCTTTCTCTCAAACACAACACCACAGTTGTAACACTTAAGTATGGCTTTTTTCTTTTCCATACTTTTACCTTTGCATGTCTTTGAGCAAAAAATACTTTTACTTCTGCCAATCTGAGATTTAAGTCTTTGGAATTCGCATTTACAGTAGCTACACCTTAAAATAGAATAGTATTTATTTCTTGGCTTCATTTCAATCGGTTTTTGCTCAGATAAAAAAACCCATAGATGATATTGTAAAACTTAGAATAAAACATTACCATCCATGGGCCTCAATCAACATATTGCTTAGTGTTTAATATTATTCCTACGAGCGAAAACCTTTGCTTCACTCGTTATTCTCCTTTGTTTACGAAACTGCCACCATTTAGTTACAAGAAGTTTAGATAAAATTCTTTGTAGTTCTAGTCTCGCTGTTTCTGTGTTGTATATTTCGTTTCTTGGTTTCATATCATATAGTTTTAAGAAGTGATTGCCTCATAGATTTCATCATCACTAAGCCCGTAATTAAAACCGCCTCCAATCATTCCATTCATGTTTAGGATAAGTATAACAGCCACCGCTTCATCGAGTGATAGTGTGCCATCAAAATCCTTAAACTTATTTTTGTATTTCCTACACAGTTTTTCTGCGTGGGCGATTATTTCTTTGGATGCTTTGTTCATCTCTCTGAATTTTAATGTTAGTATATTGATTATCAATGTAATATCCGTTTGTTGTCGGTTCAATCGGTTTTCGCTCGACTATACCTATAAACACTTATATCAGTATCTCTACCATGCCTAGTCTTAACGGTCTTTGGCTCACTGATAATAGTGATTCCTTGTCTTCTCAGCTTATATATTATATCTGATAACCTAGTAATACCATATTCATTTATGGCCTCTATGGATGTTATCTTTCCATAGTTGTGTAAGTGCCACATAATATCCTCAATTTGGGAGGATGGTTTGTCGAATGTTATTTCTAGTTTTTTGTTCATGAGTTCTAATTTTTATTGTTGTTGTACGTAATTAGTTTTAGTTTTGTTTCACTGTATGGCCGAAAACCGATTAAATCTATGCGTAGTCTACTCTTAAGATTTCTATAGACTTTAAGCAGGCTTCTAGGAATGTAACGTCATAATAGTTAACAAACCCTTCAAGATTAATTGCTGTCTTTACAACATATTCTGCCCTGTCTAATGCTTTTACTCTTGCTTTGTTTAACTCTCCTTGTGTTTGGTACTCAAATACAGAACCATCTATCATAGAGTTGGCTAAGTCTTCTGTAAATTCCATTGGTGATTTCATATCTCTAAATTTTAATCGGTTTTCGCTCGTATTATTCAAAGTACTTCCAATATCTCTTAGTGAGTATATAGATGTATGTAGTTGTTATTGGGAGAATAAAAAGCAGGTCTAACCCTTCATTTTCCATGATAGCAATCAGACCTACCCAACCAACTATACTTAGAAATAAGTACTCTAATGTTTTTCTGTAGTTTATCATTGTTAAATTCTTTCTATTAACTCTTTTGCTTTGTCAATCTTGTATTGCTCAACATCGACATCGATTTGGTGGTATTTCCTTCTTCCGTTATTAACAAAATCATTTCTCTTCTGAGCATCTATTCTGTCCTTAATGAATCTAACATTTCTTTTCCATGTCTTTATCATCTTAATAGCAAGGGATATATTATTTTGTTCTTTTTCTGAGTATTGTCTCATGTTTTCTAAGTTTTGTTGATTAATATTTTAGATTGGTTTTCGCTCGTATGATTAATTGTAACTTATCCTCTGTATATTAACATACCCAGTTAAGTTTTTAATCATAAAGAACATACCATCTACTTTTAGCTCTTCACTGTATGTGTTTACAAAGCTGTATTCTAGTTTTGTTTTTAGTGTGTTCATCAATTATAGTTCTTTAGTTAGTTCAGTATCTACATCAGCTCCTCTCTCCTTGAATCCATCTAGCATCTTCACGCATTCATTGGCAATATCTTTCAATGTTTGCCTGTGCTTTAAACTAATAGGTAGTGTTCCTCCGTTTGGAGCTACTACTTTAGTTACTTGCACTGGGTCTGGTGAGCTCATATATGGAACTTCAACAAGTGCTATTTTTAATTCATGTTTTCCATACATGAATTTCTTTTTTATTCTAATAATTTTTGGTAGTTTCATTTGTTCTAAGTTTTTAATATATTATACGATATTGTTAATAGTTTTGTTTCATTTAATGAGCGAAAACTGACTAAAATAATTCTCCGTCTTCTGTGAAGTCATAGTCATTTGCTTCTATTGTTTCTATTATAGCCTCTTCAGACATTAAGTAATCGCTTTCATTCTGAAGTATGTTAGCATAGTCTTCTAGTATATCCTCAAGGAACTTGTTTTCAATCTCTACCAACTCATCTTCTAGCTCTTCTGTTTCCTCTTCAAAGTATTCTGAAAATATTGGGGCATGTTCTTCTAAGAAACTTAAGGCTGTCTTGTGTGTTTCGCATGATTCACCGTGTTCATTCACTATGTTTTGCGCTACTTCTAATGCGTTTAATGTAAACTCTCCTGTTGCATGTTTGTAACTGTCAAGTCCAAATCCAGTTAATTCTATGCCTATTCTAGCCGCGTCTTCGTAGGTAAATTCCCACCAGTCATGGATTACGTTAATGTCGTATAGATTATTGATAGCTTTTTGCTTTGCTTTTTCTGATAACTCACAGAATTTGTATAGATTTATTTCTATTGTTTTCATAATTTCTAAGTTTTAGTTTGTTGATTTTGATTGGTTTTTGCTCACATAAGATTAAAGATTTTCATATCTCCTTATGTGTGTTCTTATACTAGCCTCTCTTGCTGATTCTTGTTGTGTAATTGTACCACAAGTTTGCTCTACTAGTTCTATTCTGAACTCTTCTTTATTGTCTAAGTCATACACAGCTATTTGTCTGTTAGCTACTGCTGTCCTTATTGCAGTCTCTCTGTTGTGTATTACTTCAACAACATCTAGGTATAATTTCCCCGTTTCAGAATCAATCCATCCTCCTATGTTGTGGTCTTCCTCAGCTAGTATTTCAGAGTTTTTCTCTATAAACCTTTTAACACTATGGTTGATAAGGTCGAGCGTTTCAGATGGAGATTCAGTTAGGAAGTTAACTATTTTCTCATGTCCATGTAGAGCTACTGCCGTTCCGCTTGTTGGTTCTTCGCCAGTATTAATGTTAAATGTTGCTCCTCCATTTAACTGGATGGCTGCGCTGAATTGGTTTAAATTTTTAATTTGATTCATGTTTTCTAAGTTTTAATTGGTTATATATTCTTTTACGTTGGTTATTTTAAAATGTTACATTAATCTTCAATTATTTCATGTCCTATTACCTTTCCTCCTTTCTTTTCTACATATAGGATATAGTTGTCTAGGTGCTGTTGGTTACTAAACTCTCTTACTTGAGTCTTGTACCTTCCGTTTCTTTTTATGCTTAATATTACCTTCATATAGCTATTCCTCCAAAGGCTTCATTTAACACGTCTTTAGGTGGTCGAGGTAACTTGGTAGTCATCTCTGTTCCTATGAAGTACTGACTCTTTATGATGTTATTCTCATCCACTTCAATTGTCTGCTTCATTATCTCTCCTACTTCCTTTGCATTATACATAGATGCGTGAGTTTTATATGCTTCACCATCTTTGGAGAATAGTATTAGTTGATACAGACCGAATGAATTGGTATTACTACTCTTCATTGCTACTGTAAAGTCTTTTGTGTATTGTTTCATGTTTTCTAAGTTTTAATTGTTGGTTCCCAGCATGGTTCCGATGTTACATGATACGGCAATTGCCCTGGGAATTTAAAATAGCTTTGTTTATCCCTTCTATCCACGAACAATAACTGTTCGCTCAGTGGTTCTGGTATAACTTCGCACACCTTACCAGATTTATTGGTGTGTACTATTTTAGTTTTGTTTGTTGATTTTTTTTAATTTAATTCATGCTATAAATTGCCAAGTCCTAGTTGGCAGCCAATACCGTGTTATTTTCACGTTTTTATACTTCGGATGGGGATTAACCTTCTCTCTAGTTGTCTATTGCACATGAGGCAGCCGTATTTATTCGCTCATGGGTGCGCTTTTCTGGATGGTACGCACTTATTCTACCAGTGGGTTTCTGTGTCCTCAGCCGTCTTCAGTTTATAGTCATAGTACGGAAATCTGACTCTCAGTCTTAAAGGGTGACTGTTGTACTCCTTGGTTTCTTTTACGTCATTCAGTCAAAAAGGTTACAATTTATTTTAACTTTATTTCGTATGGCGTTTGCTCGTTTGCTTTTGCCGTTGTGTTCTTTTACGTCAATACTAAAAAAAGGTTACAAATTCGATTGGTTTTTGCTCATATCCTTATATATCTTACGGTATCCCTTGCAATTGTTCGTGTCTTTTATAAGGTAGTTAACTAGCACTCGTCTAACATTAAAGGAAAGCTCAAGTTGTTAACTAATGTCAAGCTATAAAACTTGTATTGTTGTTTAGTATGTCAGTAGCGAGACGGTTACTCGTTTGTTGTTGTCTCTGGGTATATATACGGCAGTTAACAAGTAATAGTTACAAAAAAGTTTAAATTAATATGTAAGTATTTGATAATGAGGGATAAAAATGTTGTAAATAGTTTAGATTGGTTTTTGCTCATGTAATACTACTCAACTTCATTACATCATATATACACTAATAATTACTATAAACAGATATAATTAACAACAACACAAGACAAGAATAAATAGTATATAACCACTATGAACGCTAGTATTTTAACGCATGGCAGTATGTATGACATAGTATTGTATTAATAACTACTGCACTGGAGCTGCTAAATATAGGGGATTGAGTTATCATAATCGAACAAACACACACAAAAATAAACACAAATAAACACAAACCAATTAACGACTCAAACATTTGTCGTATAATAAACATTATGTTAAATAGAAATTTATTCTTTCCCCAATTGACTGAACAACAAGCCTTTATAAATTGTGTGTGCAATGTTGTAAAGCCAAAAAGATGCGAATTTGAGTCAATTTTGCATGAATATGAGCTATTGTTGTAATCCCAAGGCAAAGTGGAGGCCGCATGAAACGCAATGGGGGCGGGGTATTTGAGTTTTGTTTCCTCTAAATTTTGAAATCCCCACCACACCACATATAACCCCACCAACCTACCCACACCCTCCAAAAAAAATCCCCCGAAAAAAAATTTTTGAAAAAAAAATATGAAACTTTTCCGACATAAAACACCGTATAATATGAAAAAACGTGTATTTTTGACACCAAAACAGGTGTTATGAGGGTTTATTTGGTAGAAAATGTGAAGGAAAACCATAAGATTGTTTACAAGACCTTATCAAAGGTGAGTGAGGATTTAAAGATTGGTTACAGGACGTTATTGAATAATATGAAGGAGCAGGGTTTTTATTTTAGGGATGGTATTTGGGTGATGAAGGTTGATTTTATAGAGGGGAAGAAAACTCACAAGAACGAGAATATAGCTTTAAAAGAAGATGGGAGGGTTGTTAATGACGAAACGAAAAAGGAAGAGCTGAAAGAAAGTGCGGAATCACCACAACTAGACATAGCTGCGATGGTAAAAAGACACCAAGATAAAAATAAATCAAAAAAAACGTAACCCTAGGGGATAATGTACGTAATAGGACTAAAAAATAATCAATGGAAAAAGAGAAATACGAAGAAATCCCAGAAGAAGAGCAAGATAATCCTAATTGGTTCGACACGTCAAACCAAAACAATGTGAGTAAAGAAGAGGCATTAGAAGCATTACAGTTTTATATACTAAATTCAATCAATTACACCAACAGGTATTTTTTCTTACCTAAGCATGATGATGTTATTAAGCATAGAGTGAACGGTAAAGCAATAGAACAATACACATTTAGAGGATTATTAAAAATAGCGTATGAGTTGGAAGAAAAAGACAGTTAGATACTTTGTACGTATGTGTCCACATCCTAAAGAATATGAAACTACAACAGTCAGAGGAAGGTTTTGTAGTTTATGCAAAACTAAACATGATTAAACCAAAACAAAGATGAGTAAAATACCTTTAAGAGTTAAAGTAGAAGCAGAAATAATGCATGCTAGGGAAGAAAGTAGTCATCCTAGTAGGTCAGAGTTAGTAAGAATAAGAAGGTTAGAAGAACTTATTATACTACTAGCTGATGTTATTGATAGAATGAATGAAAACCAAAACAAAGATGAGTAAAAGAAGATACAAAGCATTCCATTCTAAAAAATACTATTTAGCATTTAACACGTTTCCTAAAACTGCTAAAAATGTAAGTAGAGT
>Ga0209536_100015576_pt1 | contig 10851 bp, 7 predicted proteins | sample DeeMarSeWOR28_12_FD_187461 | JGI IMG/M metagenome (GOLD analysis project Ga0209536, IMG submission 187461) | Marine sediment microbial communities from White Oak River estuary, North Carolina - WOR-2-8_12 (SPAdes) (version 2) | ecosystem: Environmental > Aquatic > Marine > Intertidal zone >... | reverse complement strand
GGCATCGGAGAGCGATCTCGGACTGCTCCGGTGATTTGATTGACGACTGCAAAAACGGATAAACCAATATACAGCACATGCAAGATAACCAGAACCCTCTTTTTCCGGAAGATACCATGCCTTATCCTGATGGCGCTAAAATGTTGATTATGCCGGATGCATCTTCTCGACAAGCAGCACTTCGAACAGGCGCGATTGATGGCGTGGGTAAAGAACAGTTTACATTAGATATAGCGGAGTCTCTAAAAACTAACGCGCCTCAACTGAAATGGCGAGAGTATCTATCCGAAACAACAGCGTGCATATACCTGAGGGTCGACCAGGGGATCTTTACTGATCTTAAGATCCGGCGAGCCCTAGCGATGGCAATTGATAGAGAGACAATAAAGAATGAATACTATCAGGGTAAAGCTGATACTTTTGCCTTTCCGATACTGCCTGAGCTTAAACAGTGGTTCATTCCATTTGAGGATTATCCCAAGTCAGCTCAGGAATTATATGAGTATCATCCCGATAAAGCAAGAGAACTGCTAGCTGAAGCTGGGTATCCCGAGGGTTTTAAGACTGAAATAATATGCACTATGCCCGATGCGGATTTCTTATCTATTATTGTAGCCGACTGGGAGAAAATCGGCGTTGAAGCGGAAATTCAAGTGCTGGATTTTGGTATCTATATGTCTATGATGATTGGTAAGGAGAGGACATATTCAGGAGCTGCATATAGTAATACAATGACCGAAGCACCATACGAATTCTACGTCTGGAGGACCGGAATGCCTGTGAATGCCGGCAATATTCATGACGCACGTATCGATAAGGCATTTGAGGAGGTCACCGCTGCCTGGTTCGACAAGGACGAAGAAGCCAGATTGATCAAGGAGATCTATCCATACATTGTTGACCAGGCTTATATAATACCGATTGCAGCGCCGTATGTCAGTATGGCCTGGCAACCGTGGTTAAAGGGATATAACGGTGAACGATCAATAGGTTTGTGGAACGGAGCAGATTACTACTTATATAGTTGGATTGACCAGGACATGAAAAAATCCATGGGATATTAAGTTCGATGTTAAACAGGCAAATTAATAGGGCAATAAAAATTTCTAAGGATACGGTGCAATAAATATCTTGGAGTTGTGAAAAGAAAGCAGTATAGGATGGAAATCAAACAAAAGTGATATAATTATTAACGACATAGGAGAGTATCCAGACTCAAGATATGTTAAGTTTGTAATAATAGCCGGTTTTAAAGGAGGCGGAAAATGGCGATTGTATTAGGCGATAGAAAGGTTCAGGATGTCGGTACCTGGCAAGAATTTTTCGTTCCGACGTATTCTGAGCGTATCAAGGTAGCAAAGGAACGTGCTCTACAAACACCGGAAATCTGTCTGGAGCGTGCCCGTGCTGAGATGAAGACCATGGAGCAATACAAAGACGAACCCAGAATCATTCAGCGAGCGCGCTTTCTCGAAACTTATCTCAGAGAAAAGACCATTTTCATACTGGACGAAGAACTGATCGTGGGAAATGTGAATAGCAAGGTTCGTGCAATTACCGTTTCCGGTACTGCCAGCCATCCTACTGGTACCCATATTTGGGATGTCCAGCAGTCATTCACAGGTCAGCATAGAGTGGAGTGTGAACTCCCCGCGCTTGATCCGACAGTGGAAATTGAACCCGATGAGGCGATCAAGAACTTTAAGTTTCGTTTCGGGTGCATAATACACCCGGCAGAAGAGAAAGAAATTAAGGAAATCCTTTTCCCCTACTTCAAGGGAAAAACACTGCTCGATTATAATCTAAAAAAGTTAAATCCAGAACTCTTGGAAAAATCTTTTGCCACGACTTCTTCGTGCTCACATATTCCTAATCACGCCGGAGTATCGATGTGGAGAGACGCCGGACATCAAATGCCCAACAATGAAAAGGTTCTTCATAAAGGCCTTAAAGGTATAAAGAAAGAGGTAGAATGGTACCTAGCCCAACTCGACGAAGAATATACTCATTTCGGGGTACAGGAAAGGCGGGACTTCTATAATGCAGTCCTTATTTCGCTGGATGCTGCTATGGCATATTCCAAGCGGTATGCAGACCTGGCACGAGAGATGGCCTCAAAAGAAACTGATCCTGTACGCAAAAGCGAGCTCGAGCGTATCGCAGAAGTTTGTGAATGGGTGCCAGCAAATCCCGCCCGCGACTGGTGGGAAGCAGTGCAGTCCAATTGGATAATACATGTCATTGATAATTGTGAACTCGCCGGTGAGGTAAATTCTTTTGGCCGCTTCGACCAGTATATGTATCCTTTCTATAAAAAATCGATTCTTGACGACAAGACAATGTCCCATGATGAGGCTTTGGAACTCCTGATGTGTTTCTATACAAAGCTTGATGGCGCCAGAGAGGCAACCCAATCTCTGACCATCGGAGGGCAAACCCGTGATGGAAAAGATGCCTGTAACGAAGTTACAATGCTCTGTCTTGAAGCTGACGAACAACTGAGTATAGTACAACCGGAAACTGCAATGAGGATATGGGAAGGCACACCTGATAAGTACCTTAGGAAAGCTGCTGAGGTTATTCGTCTAGGTCGAGGTAAGCCGAAGTTCTGCGGGGACAATAAAGCAATTCAGATGGTATCTAAAGGCTATAATGATTTGACCATTGAGGACTGGCGAGAATATGTACTGGTAGGGTGTTCGGCAACCGATCTTCCCCACATTACCATGGCGCATAACTGGGAGGGAGATAATGTCGTGCCCAAGTTCGTGGAGTTGGTACTTAACAACGGTAAATGTGCTATTTGCGACCGACAGATAGGTCCTGCGACCGGCGATCCCCGGAATTTTGAATCAATGGAAGCTGTCAGGCAGGCATTTCGGGAACAGGCATTCTACTGGGTTAAGTATTATGTTGAAGGCGTAAAGTATTTGAAGGAATCTCAGTCTATGTGGTTCCCAGCTCCATTCAGCTCTGCTCTCGCGGAAGGTCCACTGCAGAGAGGTCGCGATATCACTAACGGTGGTGCCTGGTACACAACATATGGCATTTTACTTTCAGGTCTTGCAGATACTGCCGACTCTTTAGGAGCGATTGACAAGCTGATCTATCGTGACAAGAAAGTTACCTGGGACCAAATGCTTGAGGCTATAAAGGACAACTGGGAGGGCCATGAGAGCTTAAGACAGATGTGCATTAATAACGTGCCTAAGTATGGCAATGACGATGACTTTGCTGACACATGGGCTTCCTGGGTAATGGATACCTGGGAGGATGCGGTTGATTGGGTGAATACTCAGACAGACTTGCTTCCATCCTATGGGGGCAAATGGCTTGGTAAAACAGTGGTTGCGGGAGGTAATGTAGTCGCAGGGCAAATAGTTGGGGCATTACCCAACGGGCACATTCACCCAGAACCTCTTGCTGATACGCTGTCTCCTTCGCAGGGTGTGGACAGGAATGGTCCTACCGCGGTTATAAAGTCTGTAAGTAAACTCCCGACACACCGCCTCGCTCTGGGTGGCCCGATGAATATGAGATTAAGTCCCCAGTTACTTGCGACCGATCGTGATATTGACAATTTCATGTCGTTCCTCAGAACCATCGAGGAACTCGGAGTTTATCATTTTCAATTTAATGTAGTCTCTTCTGATATTCTCCGTAAGGCTATGAAAGAACCGGAGAATTACAGGGACCTGATGGTTCGAGTAGCAAGTACCGTTGCTTACTTTGTCAATCTTCATGAAGCGGCTCAGTTGGATCTCATAAAACGTACAGAGCATCAAGGTTGGTAGACTCCTCCTGTCATTAACTAATTATAACTTGTGGAACAAGACTTTATGCTATCAGAAAGTGCTACTGGCGAACGGTTCGTTCTGTCTGTAAGCAGGATGACCATTCATAATGGTCCTGGATTACGAACAGTGATTTATCTTAAAGGGTGTCCATTACGATGCCTGTGGTGCTCGACGCCGGAGTCTCAAAAGGCCAATCCTGAGGTTGCTGTTTATCCAAATAAATGCATCTGTTGTGAAGAGTGTATTTCGGTTTGTCCATTGGAAGCGATTGCCGTAACAGATGAGACGGTAAACATCGACCGATCCTTATGTAACAATTGTGGCAGATGTGTTGAAGTATGCCACTCAGAAGCTCTACAACTTTTAGGACAATCTTGGACCATTAAAGAATTGGTTGATGAAGTAACAAAAGACTCCGCCTTTTATAAGCGTTCGGGTGGGGGCGTTGTCATCTCAGGAGGAGAGCCATTATTGAATCCGGACTTCATAGTAAAATTACTCCGGGGATTAAAAGAAGAGAGAATTGATATCGGTATTGATACTTGCGGTTATGTTCCCTGGGAAAATATTGAAAGAACACTGCCTTATATTGATTTCTTCCTTTGGGATATTAAGCATATGGATACAGAAAGGCACAGGGAATTGACAGGTGTTTCTAACGAATTGATACTCTCTAATGCCCGTTCTGTCTCTAAAAAAAACATCCCCCTTTATATCAGGATACCTGTAATCCCAGGTTACAATGATTCAGAAGAAAATATAAGGGCAATCTGCGAGTTTTCTCAGGATTTATCTTCAATAGTCGAGATACACCTTATACCTTTGCACCATCTGGGGAAGGGAAGATACGATAGCCTGGGTCGCTCATATTCCATAGACGACGTTCCCCTTATTACGGATAATGTTCTCGAGAATTTAAAAACGCTGGTGGAATTGTATGGATTGAAATGCGTTATTCAAGCTTAAGATTGTATTCATAAATTGTCTGTTCCTGACCTTAACCTTACGGATAATGTACGTCTATAAACAAATGGCGGCTCATTAGCGATATGCCATACCGATATCGTTATTAATGATGGTAGAGATTTTTCAGGGGTAATGAAGGATCCGCATTCTCTAATCATGGGTAGAGATCGATTAGGAACAAATTTAAACCTAACGTATGATTAAAAGAATATAAAGAAAGGAAGTAGAAATGGCCGGTGGATATATGGGGAGAATTTTACTTGTTAATCTTACCACTAGAGAAATCAGGGAGGAAACGCCTGAAGAAAGTCTCTATAAAGACTTTGTAGGCGGATACGGTATCGGATCAAGGATACTTTATAGCCACCAGAGAGGTGGGGTGGATCCGCTTGGTCCCGAAAATATCTTTGGATTGGTTACTGGACCTCTTACTGGTACTCCTGCTTTATTGGGCTGCCGGTACACTGCAGTAGCAAAGTCTCCTCTTACTGGCGGTTGGGGGGATGCCAACTCCGGAGGATATTTCGGTCCATATCTCAAGTTTTCTGGTTATGACGGGGTATTCTTTACCGGAATAGCAGACGGACCGGTCTATCTTTATATTAATAACAGGAAAGCTGAACTGAGAGATGCCAACCACCTTTGGGGAAAAGATGCGTACTTTACTGAAGATGCCATTCAAGCTGATCTTGGTAAAGGAGTAGAGGTAGCATGCATAGGTCAATCCGGCGAGAAACTTTCTCTAATTTCGTGCATAACCACTAAACGGAGAAATGCGGCAGGACGCTCGGGATTAGGAGCAGTAATGGGTTCGAAAAAACTCAAGGGGGTGGCGGTAAAGGGAAACCAGAAAGTTCCCATAACCGATATCGAGCTTGCTAATAAGTTCAGAAGAGAACATCTGGCTGAGTTAAAGGCGGCGAAGCAGGGGGGGAAACCGTTTCTTGAACAACGTCGCAAGTATGGTACTACATCAACGACAGATCTCCAAGCCCACAGTGGTGATGCCCCGGTGAAAAACTGGGGCGGTGTCGGCATTGTCGATTTCCCGGATTCTTCTGGTCTGAGTGGTGACGCAGCAATAGCCAATGTGGTAGAAAGAGCGACGTGCTGGCGATGCCCACTTACCTGTAAAGGTATACTAAAGGAAGGAGAAGGCGAATATAAATATCCCGCAGGCACTGCAAGGCCGGAGTATGAAACCCAGGCTTCTTTCGGTTCAATGTGCCTTAATAACAACACAGAATCGATAGCCATGGCGAACCATATCTGCAACAGCTATGGGTTGGATACCATCTCCGCTGGCGGTGTCATCGCTTTTGCCATCGAGTGTTACGAGAATGGACTCATTACCAAGGCAGATACTGATGGTATTGAGCTGACATGGGGTAACCATCGCTCTATTGTTGAACTAACGCAGAAGATGGCTAAGAGAGAAGGTTTCGGCGACATTCTGGCTGATGGAGTAAAGGTGGCCGCTGAGAAGATCGGAAAAGGAACCGAGCAGTATGCTATACACATTGGAGGTCAGGAATTAGCTATGCATGATCCAAAACTGAGTGTTGGTCGTCCGGCAGCGGCTCGCTATCACATGAATGCCACTCCTGGCCGTCATACCCAGGGTTTTGGACCTTCTGGCTTCCAAGGACATATCACCAACACGGCTGGACTCTGCATAACGGGATTTTTTGCTCCAAAGGATCCTGGCAAATATATAGCTGGGTACCTTAACGCGGTGACCGGTCTCGAGCGTTCTATGGATGAGCTACTCAAAGTAGGCGAGAGGATTGATAATATGCGGCACGTCTTTAATCTACGCGAAGGCTTGAACCCTCTCGATCGAAAGGTAAACCCAAGAATAATTGGTAACCCTCCCCAGAAAGACGGTCCTCTTGCGGACGTGACGATTGACTTGGATGCTCAAATAAACCCGAACCTTGAAGCCCTTGATTGGGATCGAGAGACAACCAAACCTAGTAAGAATAAGCTGCTGGAACTCGGGCTCGATGATGTGGCTAAGGACCTCTGGCCTTAGATAAATTAATCGTCAGGTTGCTTGGAGTAACATTACTGCATCACTCAAGGTTGAAATTACTGTTATAGAACTGAAATAGACCATTAAGGTAGCAAAATATTGGTTCGATGGCCAATGACTGATATAAGACTAAATAAATAAAAGGAGAAGAGAGTCATGACTAGGTACGTATATTATAACAGTCCCGATGAATACAAAGGTATCATATACGAGCCGGGAAAGATAACTCGGATAAAACTCAACAGGCCGCGGTATTTAAACGCCATCAGCCACCCGACCTATGCCGAGATTGATGATGCATTCGAACGATTCGGTAACGATCCGGAGGCTAAAGTACTCGTTATTTCCGGAGAAGGTTCGTGTTTTTGTGCAGGACATGATGCCATGGGGCTTACGCCTGAGTCGGCACCTATGCTGGCAGATAGAAGAACTCCCGAGCAGCTAATGAAGCAATTCGGGTCTGAAAGAGAGGTGTGGTTACAATACGACGCCGAACACCGTTATTTTTTATTCGATTTACACCTCTTCAAATTACACAAAATCCCGAAGCCGACAATCGCCATGGTGCATGGGTACTGTGTATACGGAGGATTTGCCTTGGCTGGAATCATGGATATCATATTTGCATCGGAAGATGCCCTGTTCCTCGGAGTGACCGGCCAGACCGACCCGGGAACATGGGATATGGGTGTTCGTAAAACAATGGAGGTTATGCTGGAGCATCGCTTTATGACTGCTCAAGAATGCTACGAATACCACCTGATTAACCGCTTGTTCCCCGACTATGAAACCCTTGAGAGGGAAACTCTGGCTTTTGCGGAACGTGTCGCCGATAATATGGGTGAGGGGGGTGGAAATCCGAAACAAGGTTTACATCATACGAGAGACGTCCAAGGTTATTCAAGAGCGTTGGAGGAAAATTGGAATCGGGGTGACTGGAAGAAAGGTGGACGTATTCCGCTGTCCGGTGCGTCAGGACACGGCATGAGGTATGAAGGAAGAGGTATTGCCCGTGCGCCTAGAGCTTTAGCAAACCTGAAAGCGAAGCTCGAGTCCGAAGGAAAAGAGGTCCCCAAGCTGGTGACTGAAGCACTAATCAGAGCCAATTCCAGGGATGACGCAGCGGTATGGCAGAAAGCACTCCACCAGGAATGGAGAGATAAAGAACAGATAAAAAAAGCAGAAGCTGAGGCGGAAGCGCATGAAGAAAAACAGAAAGAGAAAAAATAGCTGTAAAGCCTGAAAGAACATATTGTCGCGAAAAAACGGAATGCAATAATGAAATTAACGTAAAATCGCCCCGGAATTTCTGCGAGGATCTTATTGCAGTATTTCGGAGAGTTTCTGCTTAATGAAGAGAAAAGGAGGGTGTATAAATGGCGCACAAAGAATCGAGTAATGGATTGGTAAACCAATCCGGAAATCCTAGCCAGGGTGCCCTCTCCGGTTTGAAGGTTATAGAAATAGGTAACAAAATTGGTGCGGCATATTGCTGCAAACTTTTGGCCGATATGGGTGCAGAGGTGGTGAAAGTTGAGGATCCTGCGACCGCAGAGGGCGATAGGCAGGAAGGATCTATCTGGTCTGGTGATAGGCCGGATGAGAATACGGGATGCCTATTTGCTTATTTAAACACAAACAAGCTTGGAATTACTCTGAACCTTAGGACAAAGTCAGGTAAAAGCATATTAGATCATTTGGTCAGAGACGTTGATATTCTGGTGGAAGGAAATTCTCCACAAAAAGCCAAGGAAATAGGGCTGGATTACGGACGTCTCAATCGATTAAATAGTAGGCTGGTAGTAACATCAATAACACCCTTTGGCCAAACCGGTCCATATCAGGAGTACAATGCCTATGCAATCAATATTAGCGGAGCCAGTAGTGCCAGTAAGTCAATAGGCGAGCTCGGTAGAGAGCCGTTATCTGTTCCGTTGTATCAACCTCATTTTCAAAGCGGACTTATGGCAGCTACAACGACGTGTGGAGCGATCCTTGCTCGCGAACTAATTGGTCGTGGTCAACATATTGATATCGGTGAGACTGAGGTCTGGCTCACGCATCTTGCCGGGTATGGACTGCACGGTTTTATTTTCCACGAAATGAAAGTGGTTAGAAAAGGCCGTACAATGGCTGGTCTTTTCCCTAATGGGATACTTGAATGTAAAGATGGAGAGGTCTCTTTTAGCACTAATACAGGACGACAATGGAAACACTTTCTGGAAATCGTAGGTGATGGTGAAATGCCAGATTGGTATTCTTCTAATCCTGCATATACTGAAACAAATTTCCAGCAGCTTCACAGGGAATATGGAGATGAGCTAAGAACTCGTTTAGAGCCATTGCTGATGCGCAAAACAAGGGATGAGCTTATGAAACTTGGTCAGGAGAAACATGTCGCTCTCGCCCCCCTTCGGACCATCAGTGAGGTGACCAGCGATTCCCATCTTAACGCAAGAGGTTATTTCACGGAGGTGGAGGATCCCCAACTTGGAAAGGTTAAATTTCCCGGGCAGCCTTTCCGATTCTCAAAAACTCCTATGTTTATAAAATATCCGGCTCCTACGCCAGGTCAGCATAATGAGGAGATATACTGTGGTCGCCTCAGCTACTCAAATGAATATTTAAGCCAACTCAAACAAGAAGAGGTTATATAGACCAACTTGGAAAGGAGATAGCAGCAGGATGGAAAAGGCAATGTATCCGCTCAGTGGCTTTAGGGTAGTAGATTTTGGATGGGTAGCTGCGGGCGCTGCTGCCGGAAAGATTTTGGCCGATATGGGAGCCGAAGTGATTAAAGTGGAGACAACTACGAGATTAGATACCACCAGATTCTCGCCGGACAATGTTGAACGTTCTCCAGAGACCGATCCAGGATTTCATGCCATTAATCGCAACAAGTTGGGTATCACTGTAGACATGACCAAACCTGAGGGTGCTGATTTGCTGAAGAAATTGGTAAGGGTCAGCGACGTAGTACTTGAAAATTTTGCCCCCGGAGTGATGAAAAGGTTCGGCTTAGATTATGAGTCACTGCGCCACGAAAAACCAGATGTGATAATGGTTTCGATGCCGGGTCTTGGCAGCTGGGGCCCTGACTGGAACACAATTGCCTATGCACCGGGTATAGCGGCTCTCTCCGGTCTGACAGGGATGATCGGGTACTGCGGAGGAAAGGCTGTTGGAATACATGTAGCATACTCAGATTTCAGTGCAGCTACGAATGCTGCTATGGCAGTCCTTGCCGCTCTTATCCATCGCAGACGTACGGGGGAAGGACAGAATATAGAGGTGGCACAACTTGAAGCTTTGGTCAGCTGCCTCGGTGAGGCGATCCTGTATTGTCAGGCGACGGGTAAAAATCCCGGAACATTGGGCAATCGGCATCCGATGATGGCACCTCATAATAATTACCAGTGTAAGGGTGAGGATAAGTGGGTATCGATTGCGGTTAAGACAGATGCGGAATGGGAAATGCTAGTCAAGGCTATGGGTAACCCATCCTCACTTCGAAAGGATATATTTAGTACCCGGGAGGGCAGACTGAGTCACCAGGAAGAGTTGGATAATATTATGACTTCCTGGACAGTTAATTATACCCCTGATGAGGTTACCGATATTCTCCAACCTGTTGGTGTAGCAGCCTGCCCCGTCATGGATATCGGTGAGTGCTACCTTAATCGTCATTTCCAGGAAAGAGAGGATTTTACCTGTGTAGAGCATCCTGTCACGGGAGCGGATTTTATCGTCAACCTGCCCTGGAGGATGAGCGAGACTTCAGGCGGAATATACCGACCTGCACCGATGCTGGGTCAGCACAACCAGTATATCCTGGAGGATATTTTAGGCTTATCGCAAGAAGAAATCACATTTCTTGAGCAAAAAGAAGCGTTAAAATAAATGCTTGAATTTGCACACTGCCCGATTATCAAACTATAAGCAGGAGGGAAAAGGTGCAGCAGCTACCATTAAACGGTATCAGAGTAGTCGATTTTACTACAGCGGAAGCAGGTGCCCACATGACTCAATGGCTGGCGGTAATGGGGGCAGAAG
>Ga0209536_100015575_pt1 | contig 10851 bp, 11 predicted proteins | sample DeeMarSeWOR28_12_FD_187461 | JGI IMG/M metagenome (GOLD analysis project Ga0209536, IMG submission 187461) | Marine sediment microbial communities from White Oak River estuary, North Carolina - WOR-2-8_12 (SPAdes) (version 2) | ecosystem: Environmental > Aquatic > Marine > Intertidal zone >... | reverse complement strand
GCTCGATGGTGATTTGCTGGTGGTCGATTACTTCAACCATGCGCTGCGTCGTATCGACCTCGAGTCGGGCAGCATTCATGCGCTCGCCGGCAACGGCAAGCAGGGCTTCGGTGGCGACGGCGGCGCCGCGCTCGACGCCGTGCTCAGCGGGCCCTTCGGCGTCGCCCTCGATCCGGGCGGCGATATCGTCCTCGGCGACTATTACAACAACCGCATTCGCGTCATCGACCGCGACAGCGGCATAATTGAGACCGTCGCCGGTAACGGCCGGGCCGGTTACAGCGGCGACGGCGGTGACGGGCTCGGCGCCAGTATCGACGTGCCGCTCGACGTAGTCGCGGATTCGCGCGGCAGGATTTACCTGTCCGACTGGCACCATCACGTGGTGCGCAGGTTCGATCCCGCCAGCGGCAGGATCGAGACCATTGCCGGCATCGGCCGGCGCGCCTTCACCGGCAAGGGACCGGCGCGGGTCTCCGGGTTGTCGACGCCGCTGGGGATGAGCATGGATCGCGACGATAATCTCTATATCGCCGACTACGGCAACAACATGGTGCGCAGGATCGATGCGCAGAGCGGCGAAATTTCGACCGTTGCCGGTAGTGGCGAACGGGGCTATTCGGGTGATGGCGGCCAGGCAGTGTTCGCGCGTCTGAATCGGCCCTACAACGTCTACGCCGACGACGATGGCGGCCTGTTCATTTCCGATGCGGGCAATCACCGGGTGCGGCATGTCGACCTGGCCTCCGGCATCATCACCACGGTCGCCGGCAGTGGCTCTTTCGGCTATTCGCCGGCGCCGCAGCTCGCGCCGCAGGCGGACTTCAAGGGGCCGTTTTCGGTCATCAAGGACGCCGACGGCACGCTCTACGTCGCCGAGTACTTCGGTCACCGAGTTCGCAGGATTACTTCCGCGCGGCCGCCCGAGCCGGCGCCCGAGCCGGAACTCGATCGCCTGCTGCGCCAGGCGCGCAGCGTGTTCGGCGTGCTGCCGGCCGAGGCGTCTGCCGCCGAAAACCCGCTGACCGCGGAAAAAATCGAGCTGGGCCGAATCCTGTTCCACGATCGCCGCCTGTCGCGCGACGGCTCGGTCAGCTGCAGCAGCTGTCACGAGCTGAATAACTACGGCATCGATGGCCTGGCGCTGGCGCGCGGTATCGACGACCAGGTCGGCACGCGCAATTCGCCGAGCGTGTTCAATGCCGCGCTGCAGGATTCCCTGTTCTGGGACGGCCGCGCCGCGAACGTGGAAGAACAGGCGCGCGAGCCGCTGTTGAATCCGATCGAAATGGCCATGCCCGACGAGGCTGCCGTGGTGGCCGCGGTGGTCGGCAACTCGCGCTACCGGGAGCTGTTTGCCCGCGCTTTCCCTGGCGAGTCGGCGCCGATCAGCTTCGCCAATATCACCGCGGCGATCGGCGCCTTCGAGCGCAGGCTGGTGACGCCGGGCGCGGCCATCGATCGGTTCATCGAGGGAGATCGCGGCGCCTTGTCGGCGCAGCAACTGCGCGGTCTGAACGTTTTCTTCAGGGAGGGTTGCGCATCCTGCCACGCGGGGCCGTTGCTGGGCGGACAGGACATGCGCCTGATCGAAAAATACCCGGACACGCCGGCCGGCGATCGTTTCGAGTTTCGCAAGCGGCTGGGCAATACGCATAAATTCAAGGTCGCGCCGTTGCGCAACATCGCCCGCACCGGGCCCTACCTGCACGACGGCCGCTACCGGACATTGCGGGATTCACTGGGAGAGCGGCTGATCGCCTACATGATACGCGAGGCCGGCACGCGCGATACCGTGGACCTGGCCGAGGGGGAGATGGATGACCTGCTGGCGTTCCTGGAGGCGCTGACCGGGCAGGTCGACCGGGATTATATCGCTAACGCCGAATAGCGGCTGACCGGGCCCGGCCGCATTTTGCCGGGGCGGACAAGGCCCTGGCGGCGGTCGATCTCGAATCGACCGCTCGACTCGATCAGGGCGGATCGAGGGTGACGTAAAGGCTCTGCACCAGGCGCAGGGCGCTTTTGCCGGTCGCGCTGCGCGAAGTGATTCGAAAGGTATGAACGGCGCCGCCGATGATGCGACCATCGGTGCCGACCTTGACCGATTCGCCGGGAATCGCTTTGGCACCCTGATATTCGGTAACGTAGGTGTCGCCCGCGTTGGTACCCGCGATCGCATTCAGCCCCTGGGATTCCCAGTCGAGATCGAAGACGTCGATATTGTCGGCGGTGACGTAATAGCCGTCGCCGGCGGTGGTGAAGTCGAAGGCGGCCGGGTCGTTGACGATTGCTTCCACATCGATTTCGCCGACGCGCAGCATTTCGTTCGCGCGGTTGAGCGCAACGCCCTGTTGCTGCGAGCTGCCGGCCATCTTCAATTCCACGATCGCGGTATTCATCGAGCTCACCCCTATCAGGGTCAGCACGATCAGCATTACCAGTGCGATGATCAGCGATACGCCGCGCTGCGAGCGTGGTCCGGGGTTGGTCTGAATACGAGAGTTCATAGTGACACTGTCCTAGTTTCTGAGCATGACGACGCTGGAATAAAGCTGGCGTCTGAAGCCGTCGTTGGGCACGTAAACCTGGTTGCCCATGTTGTAGGTTCTGCCGTCGGTAAATCCCGATTCGGCGCATTCGGCGCGCACCAGCAACCACAGTCGGGCGGTGACGACTTCGCCCCAGTCTGCGACCGCGTCCGCGTCGACGTACTGGTCTCCTTCGCCGTACTGCAGCTGCATGTGCTCGATACCGGGCAGCAACTCCTCGATCACGGGCTGGCCGTTATCATTCAAGGTTGCGCGGAACAGCGACGGCACCGCGTCGCCGTTGCAGGTGCGCCCGGAGTTGCCGACGAAGTAGGCATGGGCAACGAGCTGGCGCACGCTTTGCGGCGTGTCGGAGACCGCATTCAGCGGATTCGCATCGGCGCTGCCCTGGAAGATCTTGCCCTCGAACAGCGAGCTGCGCAGGTACAGGCGGCCTGCGGTAAGCGCCCCGGTTTCGACGAACGGCGCCGCGTAGCGCGTCGCGACGATGTCGCCCTGCAGGTAGGTGGCGTCCGGCACACAGGCGTAGCCGGTGTTGGTGTCGTCGAGACCGACAATGGGCTGGGTGACCATGCGCGCCCAGGTCGTATCGGTATTCGAACAGGATATCGCCGCCGGCGCCTGGCCGATGGTGCCGAAAATATTCGGGATGTCGGAGTTACCGCCCATGTAGCCGCCGCGTCTCAGGTCGCTGACTATCAGGTTGGTGGCGATGCGTCCGCTCTCCTGCAGGCGCGACAGGTTATTGGCGGAGCCGAAGGCGGCCTTGCCGTTGATCAGGATCTCTACCAGCGCGAGCACCAGGAAAAGCCCGAGCACCAGGGCGACCATCAGCTCGATCATGCTGACGCCGCGCTGCCGCGACAGGGTTGTTGAATTGGTCTTTTTTAAGCTGATCACTTTTATGCTCTCATCAATTTTCGCTGCGGGGCGCTACGGCGTCACGTTCAGACGGAAGCACTCGAGGTCGGCATTCGATTGCGGCGGGCAGGTGGTGCCCGTGCTGCCGCTGCGGTCCTCGTCCCAGCGCACGGTCAGCACGAAGGTGTCGGTGCCGGCGTTACGCGTGACCTGGCCGCTGGCGGAGGGCAGCATGTTGCCGAGGTCGACCCACCAGGTGCCGATGTCGAAGCTGGCCAGCTGTGCCGCGTTGCAGGTCTCCGAGACGCAGTCGGGGTAAGCCAGGGGCGCAGCGGAGTGGACGTAGGCATCTGCCAGCGCCGCGGCCCGGTTGGCTTGCATGCGTTCACCGAGATCTTCCGCGACGATGGCGGCGATACTGGCGCTGTACGAGCTGCTCAGGTTCTTCAGCGTGGTCACCTGCAGCGCGGCGGTGCCGAGCACGCCGACGGCAATAATGATGATGGTGACCAGCACCTCGATCATGGTGTCTCCGCGTTGCCGGCGCGCTGCCGGGATCGCGAGTTTCGCTTTGTTGGCTTTTACAAACATGAATTCTGTCCCGTATCCGATGCTTTCATCACGTTGCCGCGGCCGGTGATCGTGATCAACACGCCCCGCGCGCTGTCGGCGAAGCCCCGGTCGTCGCACATGATCAGCACCTCGGTGTTGTTGACGCTGGTCGTGCCCGACGGACGATAGGTGATGGATGTCGCCACGCCGGCTGTACCGCCGAAGCTGATGCGTGCATCCAGCGACTCGTGTCTCAGCAGTACCGGTTCGCCGGCATCTACCGAGGCGTTGCCGTTCGGATCGGAGAAAACGATCCAGCCCGCGCTCCAGTCGCCGCCGGCGACGCAGTCATCGCCGTCGGCGTTGCGCTTGCAGATGGTCACAGGGTTGACCCGGCTCGCCGCCTCGGTCTTCGCGTACTGCAATGCGGCAACGAAATCGTTGACGTTGCTCGAAATCCTCTCGTTGGAGATCAGGGTGCTGAGCGCCGGAGCCGCGAAAGCCATGCTGATCGCGAGGATGGCGATGATGATGATCAACTCCAATAAGGTAAAACCCTTGCTGCGAGTATTCACTGGTTTTTGGGCCTCTGCTTATCGATGACAGACTTATAAACAAAATAACCAGTGTTGTCGCGCATGAGAGGACAAGTGGCGTTCATCGCTTGATAAATGGTTGGCGGGCGCCGCAGGGTGAGACATGGCGCACACTCCACGGCGATCTGCGCCGCTCGAGCGCTGCATCCGGCACACGGTCGTCGACTGTCGACGGCGGCGATTTCGGGCCGCGGAGCCCGGTGTCCGGCGCATCGGGCGCAAGCTTCGGCCGGATCGGCAAAATAACGGGTCCTGGGGCCGTTCAGCAGCCGGATAACAGCCGGAAAGGCCTGAATAGGGCGCCGTGCGCCACCCGAAGGACCGTATTCTGAGTCCTTTTCGTAATTAGTTGCAAATAAAAACTTGACCGCTAGCCTGACCGAGGGCTAAAGAGGGGGCACTCAGCAATGGATAATTACCGTTTCCGCCTGCTGGGCGAGTTTCAGTGTTTCGATGATGAAGGGCAAACCGTCGAGATCGCGCTGGCCAAGCAGGTTGCACTGATCGCGTTACTGGCGCTGGGCGGCAACCGGTGCCGCAGCCGCGAGAAAATTATCGACCTGTTGTGGAGTGATCGCTGCAGCGATCAGGGCAGGTCCTCGCTGCGCCAGGCGCTCTGGTCGCTGAAGAAGAAGCTGAACCGGGGCCCGCGGCAACCGTTGCAGGTTGATCGCCGCCGGGTTGGCCTCGATCCTGCGCTCTGCAGTGTCGATGCCGTCGATTTCGCCGCCCTGGCGTTGTCGCAGCAACAGGGCGACATGGAGCACGCCGTCACGATCTACCGTGGCGAGTTACTCGAGAACCTGGTGGTCAACGACCGCGAGTGGGAAGCCTGGCTGGAGCAGCATCGCAATCGGCTGCAGATGATTTACCGGGAGTGCCTTTACCGGCTCAGCCGGCGCTACCGCGCGGCGCTCGATACCAGCAGCCTGATGGCGACCGGCCTGCGGCTGATCGAGCACGATCCACTCGGTGAAGAGGGGCACCGCGCGCTGATGGAAGCCTATGCGTTGACGCAGCGCAGGTCGCAGGCCCTGAAACAGTACGAGCGCTACCGTGAGCTGATCCGCAGGGAACTCGGCAGCCGTCCCGAGCCGAGCATTCGCCGCCGTTATGAACAACTGAGAGGCGCGCCCGCCGCCGGCGGGGATCCCGGTTTCGTCTCCAACCGGTTTCCCCGCGCATGAAAAAACGCCACCCGTGGCGCGTCCGCGGGTGGCCAATGCCGGGGGAGGAGAGTCCGTCGTGGCACGGGTCTCCCGGCGGATAAAGACTACGGCTGAAAACAGCTGACGAAGCCGACATTGTCGACCGACGAACGGATACTGATCTGGTTGCGATCGTGGCAGGAGATATCCGCAAAGTTCAGGTCGGTCTCGCCGCGCAGGTTGAGGAAGCCGAAGCCGGAAACGTAGATCCTGTTACCGTTCAGGTTGACCTCGGTATCGTTGGCGCGCAGGTTGCCCTGGCGATAGATATCGAGGGTGGCCCAGGGAAATGCCGCGTTCGGCGGCGTCAGCCGGCTCGACTCGAAGCGAATCGTCGAGGCGTCGCCGGAGTAGATCGGGCCGCCCGACTGGGTGACGCCAGCCGCGCGGATATAGCCGCGGTGGTAAGCGGCCATGGCGCCGTTCAGCACCAGGTTGCCGCTGATGCGCACCATGCTCGAGTAGGCCGACTCGATCGCGCCGTTGATCGTGGTCGGGATGGCGCTGTCGGCGAATCGAATGCTGCTGTTGTCGCCGGACCAGACCGCGGTCGGATACTCGTCGACGGGCTGGCCGGAAGCGCCGCTGAAGCTGCCGCCCGCGGTAATTTCGACGACGCTGTTGTTCTCCGCCAGGATCGCGTAGGGGTAGGTCTCGGTAGACTGGCCGACGATGCCGCTGACGCTGATGGGGTCGTGCGTTCTGATCAGGCCGTGATTGTAGGCGGAAAGGCCGGCGCGATTGTAACCGACGATGCTGATTCCCTGGCGCAGGCTCGCCTGCGAGCCGTTGTTGACGTCGACGGTGAAATCGCCGCCGCTGAAGGCAACGTCCGAGATCTCGACCCAGGATTGCTCGGCGACGCCGAGGGCGGCGACGTCTTCACCGAAGGGGTAACTCTGGCTGGCGTAGTTGTCCGCCGACAGCGCCAGGTTGTCGATCCTGACCGCGGTCGATTGCCGCAGCGCGATCGCGGCGACGGGGTGTTCCGAGAGGCCCGGCGGCAGCCGTACGCCGTCGTCCATCGAGCCGCTGTTGTCTCCCTGGATCATGATGTTGTGCCGGTTGTCGATCCAGATCGGTCAGTTGCACATGCCGCTCAGGGTATAGATGGTATTGCTGCGAATGGTGGTGCCGAGAAAGGCGTTGGCGTCGCCGTTGCAGTCGACGCTGACCTGTCTCGGCATGCCGGACTCGAGCGCGAGCAGGCGCTGCTCCATGGCTTCGAAGCGCTGCGCGACGGCGCTTTCCCGCGCCGGCTTGCCGTGGCTTATCCCGTCCGGCGGCGCCGCCGCCGCCAGCCCCGGAAGAATGAGCGACAGGGCGCCGACCGCGCCGATAGTTTTCGATGAAATCATGATGGTTTCTCCTTCGGTTGATTCGAGCCGAGCATCGCTCGACAGGATTGATCGACACCGGAAGTTAACGCGGCGCCGTCAAGCGCGCGTCGAAGCCATCGTGAATTAAACGTGAATTGACTGTTGTGCGAACGAGATCAGGGCCGCGCCGCGGCCAGCCGGTCGATGGTTTGCACGATATCGTCCTCGGTGGTTAGCGGATTGATGGTGCACAGCCGCAGCACGCTGCGCTCGCGCAGCATGGTCGAGGACACGCAGGCGAAGCCCGATTCGGTAACGATTCGGGTGCATTCGGCGTGCTCGCCGGGGCGCCAGTCGCGAAAGGCAAAGCAAACCACGCCGATCTGCGCCGGCGTCACCACTTCCCAGGTTTGCGGCTGCCGGCGCAGATAGTCCTCGGCAAACTCGGCGAGTTCGATGCCGTGGCGCACCGCGTCGCGAAAGCGCTCGGCGCCATAACTGCGCAGGCTGAGCCAGAGCTTCAGCGCGCGCGAGCGCCGCGTCAGTTCCAGGCTGCGGTTGCCGAAGTTGACCGCGCCGCTGGTGGTTTGCACGTCCTTCAGGTACTCCGGCGACATCGCGTAGCAGCGCTCCAGTGCGCCCGGCCGCGTAACCATGCAGACGCCGACGTCGTAGGGCTGAAAAAACCATTTGTGCGGGTCGAGCACGATCGAGTCGGCGCGCTCCATTCCGGCGAGGTGACGCCGCCCGCGCTCGGTAACGGCCGCCGGGCCGCCGTAGGCGCCGTCGACGTGGAACCACATGTTCTCTCGCGCGCACAGATCGGCGATTTCGGGCAGCGGGTCGGCGGCGCCGGTATTGGTCGTGCCCGCCGTCGCCACCACCATGACCGGACGCAGGCCGCGCGCCTTGTCGGCTGCGACCGCGGCCTCGAGTGTATCGATCGACATGCGGTAGCGGTCGTCGCTCGGCATCTTGTGCATGTGCTCCTCGATGCAGCCCATTGCCAGCAGGTCGCGATGCAGTGACGAATGCGTCTGGTCGGTGTAGTAGGAAACGCCGCGGCCGAGCTCGTGGCGCGCGACGAGGAAGGCGGTAACGTTGGCGATCGAGCCCCCCGAGACCAGCACGCCCTCGGTGCCGGCCGGCATGCCGATCATTTGCCGCAGCCACTCGATCACGACCAGCTCGATCGTCGCCGGCCCCGAGCCGCCGCCCCAGGAGGCGCTGATGGTGTTGAAGCCGGCGCCTAGCCATTCGCCGAGCACCGCGGCAAACGAGCTCGGCCCCGGCACGCGCGCGAAGTAGCGCGGGTGGTCGCCGTGCTGCTGGTGCGATAGCGCTACCTCGGCGAGCAGTTGCAGCGAGGCGTCGATATCCATCGGCTGCTCGGGCAGGTCGCCGCCGAGGGCCTGCATCAAGCTTGCGGGATCGCCGCCGACCAGCGCCGCCTCGGCGTTTCTGCGCATCAGGCGGTCGACGACGAGATCGACGACCCGGTAGCCGAGGCGGCGCATTTCCTCGGCCGGCATGCCGAGAGTGTCGGCGGGGTAGGCAAATTCGCCTTGCTGATTCGGATCAACTGTCATCGCTCGCTTCTCCTGTCGTGTGTCGCCGCGCCCGCCCTTTGCCGCGGCGGGCCCTGTTTTTCGCGGTCGGGCTTGCCCGGCCGCAGGCTGCAGTCGAGGCTAATTCTGGGTCGGCGTTTCCGTCAGCAATTGGCGCAGCCGCTCGACGCGCTTGCGATTGGCGCCGAGATCGCCCCGGCCGACGCGCGATGCGGAGCGCACCTGGAGCTGGCTGCGGCCGTTGTCGATCCTGATCTCGAGGTCGTCGACGAAGCCGAATATCGGCGAGCGAAAGGTCGCGGCCAGGTAGGTCGCTGCGTCGGTTTCGATCCTGCCACCGAGATCGACGATGGCCTGACGCAACTGCGAGGCGTTGGCCCCGGTGACGATCGGTTCGATGAAGTGAGCGCCGTCGTCGGGGTATTCGCTGCAGACGCAATTGTCGCTGCCGGGGCAGGGCGCGAGCCTGCCATCGACCAGGCCGGGCGCCTCGCCGGAACGCGAGTACAGTCCCAGTGCGACGAGCACTATCAGGAATACCAGGATCACTGTAACGATAAATGACAAGACTCTTTTCACGCGGGTTTCCCCGCCGCGGCATGGGCGAGATTTCGTTGTTTACGTATTCTATTGCGCGAGCTCGATTTGCGCCAATCCGGATCATCGCGCATGAAAAAATTCCCCCTTGCCGAGTCCGGCCTGGAAATTCAGGGCCGGCGATGGAGACCGGGCAGCACGCGCCGGCCTCGATAGCGAACCGGCGGATTCTGCCGGCAATTATTCGGTCAACCCTTTGTCTTGCGCAGGCGCGAACGCGAGTACAATCGGTGGCCGACCTGCTCCAGCGTCGGCAGCGACGGGTAGTCGATAATCGTCAGGCCGCCGTCGACCACCAGCGTCTGGCCGGTGACGAAGGAAGCCTCGTCCGATGCCAGGAAGGCCGCGACGGTCGCGATTTCCCCGGTCGACCCCATACGATTCAGCAATGACGGCGGCAGCGCCCAGCTGCCGTCCTCGCTGCCGGCCGCGGCCAGGTCGGCTTCCTCGCCGGTGGCGATCCAGCCCGGGCTGATGCAATTGACGCGGATGCCGAGCGGCGCGGCCTCGGCCGCGAACGAGCGCGTCAGCGCCTCGACGCCTGACTTGGCGACACCGTAAAGTCCCCAGTTGCCGTGCAGGGTCGCGGTCGAGGAAATGTTGACGATCGCGCCGCCTTCGCTGGCGCCGAGGTGCGGCAGCGCATGCGCGCTGACGTAGTAGGTCGAGTCGAGGTTGGCGCCGCGGAAAAATCGCCAGCGCGGACCAGGCGGCTCGTCCGCTTCGATGCCGCAATTCTGGCTGCCGCAGCCGGCATTGTTGACCACCACGTCGAGCCTGCCGAAGCGTTCAACGACGGCGTCGATCATGTCGATGACCTCGGTTTCCTCGGACAGCTCTGCGCCGAAGAATTCGGCCTCTCCGCCAGGCTCCGAAATCTCGGCAACGACGCGCTCGCCGCGGTCCGCGTTGCGCGCGACGATCGCCACGCGCGCCCCCTCCTGCGAAAGCTGCAGCGCGATGCTGCGACCGATGCCGTAGTTGCCGCCGGTTACCAGCGCAACCTTGTTTTCGAATCGCATATGTCCTGCCTCCCGGAACGATTTCCTGATCGGGTTGATCATCTGAACGCTAGCGCCCGGCCTCGACCGGCGCCGCTGTCATGTGAAATATTTTCAGCCTCTCCTGCTGGCGCCATGCGCCGTTGAATCCGCGCCTCAGCACGAAACAGTCGCCGGCGACGAAGCGCTCCTCGTTGCCGGCATCGTCGACGATAGAGACCGATCCATCGACGACGAAGACGATTTCGTCATAGGGATAGTCGCGCAGCCTTTCGCTGTAGGCCTCTGCCTGCCACACGCCGGCGCGCAGCTCGCACTCGCCGCGAACCGTGGTTTGCAGCACTCGACGGAAGCGCTCCAGCGGCTGCGCGCCAGGCGCAGCTTCGCCAACCAGCGGCATCGCCTGCCATGCCGAAAGCGCCATGTCCGCCTCGAGCCGGATTACGCCGGGCTTGTCGTCCAGTTCATCCATCGCGTGTCAGCCTCCGATATTCTATCCGCGCTTTATATCATCATCGACCGCGCGCTACCCGCGCTTTGTCGCGGCGGCCCTGGCGGGCCGGCGCTGCCGGGTGCGAAGGCTTCTGGTTTTTTGGG